>ERZ808246.2251-NODE-2251-length-12326-cov-2.982153_pt1 | contig 12326 bp, 5 predicted proteins | sample MGYA00521083_ERZ808246 | MGnify/ENA primary metagenome ERZ808246 (study PRJEB31516, sample SAMN03275577) | gut metagenome | biome: mammalia-associated habitat; material: feces | host: Papio cynocephalus | place: Kenya | collected 2012-07-07 ...
TTCCGATGTTGCAAGTGTAGGTAATGATACGGCTGACTATAATGTCAGAAGATATGCTGTATCAAATACCACATGGAAACCCGGACTTGAAGAGTCATCTGTTCAGAGACTCGGCTGGCAGACCTGCTACGCAAAAATGACAGAACCGTATTTGCCGGTTGGCGCAAGCACCTCAACGATGATAGGTATATCAAAGAACTCGCAGAACCCTGAAAAGGCTCTCAAGTTTATTGAACTTATAAATACCGATAAGGAATTATACAATTTACTTTGCTTCGGTATAGAAGGCGAACATTATAAGCTTGTTGACGGTCAGGCGGAATATATCGAAAACAGCGGATATGCTCCGAAAGCCGACTGGAAGTTCGGCAATCAGTTTAACGCTTATACCCTTGTCGGTCAGCCCAAGGATTTGTGGGAGCAGACCGAAAAGGTTAATAATGAGGCAAAGGTTTCTATCCTTAACGGTTTCTCACTTGACAAGAGTAAAATCCTGCAAGTGCTGAACGAAGTGGAGACTGCCGCTAAACAGTGCCAAAACACAACCACATGCAAACCTGAAGAATTTGACAAAATATACGAAAACAATCTGAAGGCGCTTAATGACGCAGGATTGCAAAAGTTATGTGACCTTGTTAAGGAACAGGTCAATGATTGGAAAAAGTCAAATAAATAATTTGGAGGGATTTTAATGAAAAAAGCAATGAGAGGTATGGTGTCTGTTGCAGTAATTTTTGCAATGCTGCTTACGATGTGCTCCTTCACTGCTATGGCAGATTCGGCTGCGCCGACCTGCTATGCGGATGTGGATGAAATTGTACTTACATATTCATCTGCGCCTAACGTTACTCCGGTACTCGAAAAGGACGGGGCAACGGTAGAAACTCAAACAAGCGTCAACGGAAACACTGTTGTGATTAAACCGGCCAACGGTGAGTTTGCAAGAGATGTTGTATACAAGCTTACCGCCGGCGACTTCACACAGTATTTCAAAATAAAAACATTGGTAAATGGCATAACAAAGGACAATGTTACTGCATACGATGATTCAAAAGGAAAAGCTAACAGCACAGTTGTATTTATTGATTCCGATAACGACGGTGTAGATGAGGTGTACCATTATAATAAGACTATCGGATTTAAGGACAATGAAATCAACACGGCAACGAACTATACAGTAAAGTATACTCTCTCCTCCTATGCTATTGTTACCGCTGAAAATGCAGAACCTTCCAAGAATGATAGTGGCATATATGATTATTACAATAAGGTTTATAACATCTTGATATGGAATTCATCGTCTCAATCCGCATCAAATATAACCGGGGCGGGCGGGATAAGACTTGGTAACTCCAACTACCGACCGATTAATCACATATTGGACAATAGCTGGGTGGCGGATACGACAATATCGGTTGATGCTGCCGGAATTAATAAGTTTACAGAGAGCAATAATAAATCAGCAATCCCTGTAAATCACGGAAAAATTTTATATGATAACGGAACAAGTGATATAAAAGTTCTGCAACAGCCTGGCGTATATGCCGACATTAAGCTGAAGAAACTTGCCAAAGCGGGAACTTTATATATTGACGGAGCTGAAAAATACACAACTTCAAGTGCTGAAGCAACTTCGGGATATTTCATCTTCGGCGGCGGTGAAGGTTCGATGCATAACTTTATCGGCATCAAGAATTTTGTCGCAACAACATATCAGCCTTTGGATATAGCAGAAGTTAAGCCTGTTAGCTATTATGGTGACAAAGACAAAATTACAGTGACATTTGACCACAATGTGGTAAGTGCCGACAACGGCAAAATAACCGTTACTCAGAATGGCACTCCTGTTTCAACAAATGTGTCCGTAAAAGATAATGTTGTAACAGTGACTCCTGTATCCGGCGAATTTTCAAGAGATGTTGAGAGCAAGATAGCAATATCCTCCGGATTTGGAAGCGAGAGCAATTTTACAAGCAAGGAATACAGCAAAACATTCATTATCAAAACGGTGCAGGATGCAATAAGTGAAAAAACATTCGGTACTGCATCGTCAAAAAAGGTTTATATGAATGGAAATGTTTATTTTTACAGTGACAGATTGAATCCGCTTTCTGCGCCCACTGCACTTGAAAATTATACAGTAACAATGAAAGTAAAACCTTATTTGGTATACAACGTTTCAAATCCTAATCTGTATATGCAAATCTCATTTAACAACAGCGATGCAGCAAATGACACTAATACGGGTACAATATGGAATCTTCAAAATTATGACGATGCCCTTAGGCATATCAATTATAACGGCACATCGTATGCTACGGATTGGAGCAATAAATATGGCTCATTTAGTGATATGGGCATTTCGAGTGCCAGCGTTTTGAAATCCATAAAGACATCAAACAGTACACCATATATGACATTTGTTGAGGATACAAAAGCAGATGTAACACCGGTTACATTCAAAGTAACCAAGAAAGGCAACAGCGGTACTCTTGAAGTTGGAAGTGTTACCGATACCATTACAAGCGGCAGCAGAACAACAGGTTACTTCCGCGTGCAAAGTGGTGCAAGTCAGTCTGTTATAGAAGTATCCGAGTTTATTATGACCACATTTGAAGAAGTTGTCGGAGATGTGTCACTTTCAAATGTCAGTGCGACAAAATCCGGTGATTCCGTAACGCTGACATATGACATAAAGAAAAACGGAAATGCAGCAAGCTATCCCGTATGGATTGTTGCAGCTGCGTATGATTCATCAAAAGCGCTTCTCGGTGCAGCTGCAAGTGACAACATAACACTTACGGCAGACATGACAGCGCAGAATATTACGATACAGGGTATCGACACATCAAAGATAGCAGACATCAGAATTTTCACTTGGGATAATTCAACAACAATTAAGCCTTACGGCGAAACAATTACCGACATAGATTAAAGAAGTCGGTTACAATGTTATGATAACATTGTAAATTCAATACACAACCCGCCTTCCGAATATGTAACAAACACAAAATTGCTGCACATTGGCAAGGCGGGTATTGTGTACTAATGATATTATAAAAGTTTCGGAGTTTTTTATGAAAACATTTTGCATTGAAAATACGCATATAAAAAGAGAGATATTTATAGACAACGGCGAACCGCTTAAAAGCGTGATAACAAACAAAGATACGAATGCCGTTTGGGAAAGCGACGGAAAAGAGTCGCTTATTGCTATGCCCGGAATTGAACTCAAGGGCGCTGAAGTTGAAATTAAAAAAAATAAAATAAATTTTATCGGAACTGATTTTGAATTGGTGTGGGAGTTTAGAATTTTTGAAAATCTCCCCGTAACGGAAAGCCGTATCGGCTTAAAGGGAAAAAGAAAAATAAATTTGAATATTACTGCGTCGGAAGGAAACGGCGTAGAGGGAATAGAATTAGAAAACAGTATGAAAGACTATGCAGACGGATTCGGGAGTACATCTAACAATGTCGATCTGCACTCGGTTGAGTTTTATGACAGAAGCGATTATACAAACCTACTTGTCGAAAAGCGGAGTATGCCGCTCTATAACAAATGGGGTGTATGCAAAAGAAACGGTCACTTCTTTGTTTTGAAAGATAAAATAAGCGGCGAAGAATGCTTTGCGGTGAAAAACTCTCCGTGTGCGGACGCGCATATCAATAAAACAGAGAGTGATTTTCTGAGTGCCCCGATTTCAAATATACATATATGTTCAAGCGGAATTGATGTTTCGCTGATAAATGAAGACGAATTTACTTATTCGTATCCCGTGGCAATCGGCGTATGCGGCCGGGATGAAAGCATAAATAAAATTTATGATTACTACAGTGTTGATTACAAAAAAACGCCTGTATATATAATGTCAAACACATGGGGAGACAGAAACCAAGATAAGTGTGTTTGCGAAGACTTTATTATGAATGAAATAGACGTTGCCACCGAAATCGGTGTGGATGTGGTTCAGATTGACGATGGCTGGCAGCAAGGAATAACAGCCAATTCCGCCATATCTTCCGGCGGAGTGTGGGAAGCGGGATTCAGAAATGCTCTGCCCGACTTCTGGAGCGTCAATAAAGAAAAATTCCCTAACGGGTTCAAAAAGATTATTGATTATGCCGGAAGTAAAAACATTTCTATAGGTTTGTGGTTTTCGCCCGACGCTTTGAATGACTATGAAATGTGGCAAGACGATGCACAGGTAATGATTGATTTTTACCGCAAATTCGGCATCAGGCATTTCAAACTGGACGGCATTAACATCGGCACGAAGGTCGCCGAAAAAAATGTCCTGAAAATGCTTGAACTTGTTACGGTAAGTTCGGGCGGAAACATAGTGTTTAACATGGACATAACCAACGGTAAACGACTCGGGTATCTCCTGCATCGGGAGTATGGGGATTTGTTTGTGGAAAACAGATATACCGATTTGGGAAACTACTATCCGCATAATACTTTGAGAAATCTGTGGGAACTGTCACAGTACATTCCCGCGAGTCGTCTGCAAATGGAAGTGCTCAATAACAAACGCAGCGAAAATTTGTATAACGACATACTGGCTCCGAGTCAATATGATATAGATTATATCTTTTCCTCTGTTATGGCTGCAAAACCGCTCATGTGGATGGAGCTTTCATCGCTTGATGACGATAATATAAAAAGACTGAAGAAGATAATTGCGGTATACAAAAAATATCGTGATGATTTTGAAAAAGTAATTCCTATCGGGGACAAGCCAAGCGGTTTTTCGCTTACCGGATTTAAGATTCTCGGCAAAAAGAACAACTATGTTATTTTGCTGAGAGAGATGTCAAAGGATGACAGTTTCGGTGTGCAGATAAAGCAAATACTTGCAACAAACGATGAAGATGTCGAAACCTCTCCTGCAAGACTGACAAAAGAGAAATCATATTTATTTGGTATAATATAAAAAAAGAAAAGGAGTATTGAGATGATTAAATTTTGCAAAAAAATAGTGTGCACATTGGTTGCCGCAGCTGTCGTTTTGCCAACGGGAAACATTGGTGTCTATGCGGCTTCGGCATCGGTTGTAAGCTGTTATGCCGATACAGATGAAATCGTATTGACATATGACGGCAGTGCTGATATAACCGATAATGATCTGTCACTTGTTCTTGACGGATCGGAAGTTGGCATAAATGCAGCCGTTGAAGATGATAAGGTTATTTTAACGCCGCTTTCGGGTAATTTCCAAAGAGATGTCGTATACACAATCTCCGACGGAAGCTACACAAGTGATTTTATGATCAAAACATTAATCGACGGAATAAACAAGGATGATTTAAGCGCCTATGATGATTCAAAAGGAAATGCCGACGGCAAAAAAGCAGCGGTATTCATTGATTCGGACAATGATGGCGTTGATGAACTGTTTTGCACAAACAATGAAACTTTGTTTTTTAAGAACAACAGTGCCAAAGCGATAAACAGTACCGAGAATTACACTGTGAAATACGATTTGGCATCATATGCAATCACAGCCGACAGGGAGGCTATGACGCTCAAACCGAGTGAATATTACAATGTAATTGTAAATTCAATGCGTTTCAATGCATCTTCGGCGAGTGCGAACTCTGCGCCGGACGGATTCATGTTATACCGTTCAAACTGGCAGCCGATTAAATATCTCAGCGGAACCTCGTGGGTTGATTCCGGAATTAAGCCTGCCGATGCAGGATTATCCGGATTTACCGATAATCAGGATGGTTCTACCGCAAAGCACGGAACCGTGTTTTACGATAACGGCGTGAGCGACATAGAAATAGTTTCTCCTGCCGAAACATCTGTCGGAATCAAGATGAAGAAAATCGGAAATGCAGGTACGCTTTATATAGACGGAACCGAGAAGCTTACCCAGTCTCAAGATTCGTCCTCTTACGGATATTTCATATTCGGAGGTGGAGAAAGCAAACACACCTTCATACAAATGAAGAACTTTGTGGCAACAACCTGTGTGACCATAGCACAGCCGGAGGAACTGATTCCACAGTCTTATCACTGTGATAGAGGTTTACTGACAATAGGTTTTAATGAGGCAATCCCGGAGATAACAAGCGGTAATATTAAGCTTACAAACGGAAATGACGAAATCCCGATTGATGTTAAGATGGACGGCAACAATGCCCTGATTAAACCGCTAAGCGGAGAGTTCCCGCGTGATGTTGTGCTCAGAGCAACCATAAGCGAGGATTTCGGAGACGATTCTTACCGTACCGACACTGAATTTTATAAGGATTTCAAAATTGAAACAATACAGGCAACAATAGATGAAAGCACATTCGGCAAGAAATCTGCAACAAAGATGTATAAAAACGGAAAGATATATTTTACGAATGATTATATATCTCCGTTAAATGCGAGCCCATATCTCTCCGAATATTCGATCAGCTTCAAACTCAGACCGTTTTTTGTTGAAGATCCGAAGATAGTAAACAATGTTGCAAGTTTGTATATGAGGATGTCATTTAATAATGAGACAGCAGCACTTAATCAATCAAACAAAGGCAGCGCATGGAATTTCCAAAACTATGACCATTTCCTCACTCACACCAATTGGAACTCGGAACAGCAAAACTATGCAACAGACTGGGGCCATCGTTACGGTGATTGGAGTGACATGGGGCTGCCGACGCGAAACGATCTGGTAGAAGTGTCATTTGCAAATAATGATGTCAACTTTATAGATGAACCGTCTTATGAGCCTGTCGATGTAAGAATTGACAAGTCCGGCAATTCCGGTACAATCACTATCGGCAATGTTACAGATACGCTGACAACATTGAACGATACGGGATATTTTGTGATAGCACAGTATCAGCCTAAATTCTCCGTTGTGGAAATTTCGGATTTTGTTATGACGGTATATCGTGAATACTCACCTGTAAATGTAATTGGAAACACTGAATCAATTGAAACAAATGCTTCTGTTTGCGTAGATCTGCACGGCGTTGCCACCGGAGATATCGGAAGTGCGGTAACACTTACGGATGCCGAAACCGGGGAAACGCTTGACGGATATGAATGTACACTTTCTTCGGACAAAACAAAGCTTTATATTTCCGATCCTTCCGAATGGATTCGCGGAAGACGCATAGCAGCGCAAGTAAATACGCAGGCGCTCGGGGTTGAGGATGCTTATTGGCAAAGTGTTCAGGAGGATTTTTATAATTTTGAATTTTCTGTTGGAAACGGGGATATATACTCAGTTATAAATAATGCAAATGTCGGAAACGACAAGACAGACATATCGGTCCGCGTCATTAACAAAACCGGCGAAGCAAAAGACATTTATATGATAGCTGCTCTGTATGGTGAAAACTCGGAATTTATCGGAATGAGCACGAATGAATTTTCAGTATCCGATACCGAGACTACTAAACAGATATCTGTATCCAACAACGGGAAAACGGTAAGGAAGGTAAAAATACATATGTTAAACAGTGCATCGGATGCGAAACCTTACTGTGAAGCTGCAATACGGGAGGTAAAATAATGATCAGAAATAAAATAATTGCACAGATAGTTTGTTTGATTTTTATATTCACTTGCTGCACAGGCGCTTTCGCAATGGACATAACCGACATTTCGGTATCCGATGCGTCAAAAGGGATTGTTACGGTTAAAGGAAATCTCGGTGAAGGAAAAAACAACCGCGATGTAATAATGTATGTTACCCCAAATGAAAGCGGTTCGGCATTAAGTGACAGTGCTGTTCATTTTGACTCTGCCGTTGCCGGAAAAGACGGATTGTTTGAATTTAATTTTAAGCTTAATGCCGCTACCGGTGACTATCTTGTAAATGTAAAATACGGCGATGAATTGGCATCAAACGGCATTTCGTTTGTAAGCCCCGATGATTTGAAAGATTATATTATTTCACTTTGCGATAATAAAATCAACGATATTGCCGGTTCCATGGTAAGATACCAGGATATGCTCGGAGTGAAAGCTTCGGTTTTTGCAACAGCGCGTGATATAAATATAATAAAGAAAAGAATTTCACAGAAAAGCGAGAAAATAAAATCGGATGCGCTCAATTATGAATTTTCACTTGCGGTAGCAACTATTCAGGCAGCTGCAAATGAAATAACACAATTAAATAAGATTACGGCGGCTTCGCTGTGGTCAGAGGTTGATAATTGTCTGAGCAATGACGGTGCTGTTTTCGGTATAGACACGGTTAAACATGACAAATTGAGCAATTCGGTGCGGCAGTCCGTGTGCTCCGAATTAGCCGGCCGCGAATTTGCCGATGCCGAAACGATAAAAAGTGAGTATGACAGACTTGTCTCTCAATACTCAACAAGCGGCGGAGGATCTTCTTCTGTCGGCGGAGGAGGCTCCTCTTCAAAAGGCGGAGTAAAATCAACCGGCGGCTTGCCGGACATTGTGCCTGAAACTTCATCTACGGCATTCAATGATATAGACTCGGTTCCATGGGCAACGGATGCAATAAATGCTCTCGTAAAAAGAAATGTACTCTCAGGAGTCGGCAACAACAAGTTTGAACCGAACAGAGAAGTTAAGCGTGAAGAATTAATTAAAATGATTGTTGCTGCTTTTTCTTTGAAAAACAGTGGAAATTCTGTTTCGTTTACCGATGTGATGAGCGGTGAGTGGTATTATTCGTATGTACAAACAGGTTTTGGCGCCGGTATAGTTAACGGCATATCCGAAGATTTGTTCGGCATCGGAAAAAACGTGACGCGACAGGAACTTGCAGCTATATTGTATCGAACAGCAAAATACTTCGGTATGAATTTTACGCAGGGGAAGTTTTTTGCCGATAACGATGAAATATCCGATTATGCTCGCGAGGCGGTATCTGCCCTTGCGGGGAGCGGTATTATAGACGGTGTCGGGGATAACACATTTGCTCCGAATCAAGCGGCAACAAGGGCTCAAACAGCGAAACTTATTTGGAAGTTACTTCAGACTAAGGAGGGTGTATGATGAAACTGGCAAAAAGACTTGGCCTTTTGGCTGTACCGGTACTTCTGATTTCAGTATTTATTACAATGACGGCATTTGCCGACAGTACAGAGAAACAACAGATTATTTTGGATTATCTGAACATAACCTCGTCCGACATGAACCTGAACGACAAGGCAACCCGTGCGGATATGGCTAAAATGTTTGCGGCAACTACAATCGAAGGAGATATTTCGGATTTTGTTGATTCTTCGGTGGTGATAGGCGATGTTCCCTCCTATTCCGACGATTATGCCTATATCGCATATTTGTATAAGATAGGTTTGATATGCGGAGATTCTGACGGAAATTTCAATCCCGATTCTCCTGTGGAGGCTGAGCACGCTGCAAAACTTGCGGCAAAGCTGCTTGGGATGATCAAACCGCAAAATGAGACATATACACAAATCCTCGGGAAAAGCGGTATATCCGTTGCGTTTTCGGCTGACGGATATATGACCAAAGGAAATATTGCCGACCTGATATACGATATGCTCATGCATAAGACCTACGACGCTGTGTATAGCGGAAACGGAATAACCTCTACCTCTCTCGGTGATGAAACTTATTTAGAGAAAGTCTTCGCCATATATGAAATAAATGACATTGTAAGCGAGGATTCATATTCATCACTTTACGGCAAGTCAAATCTGAGAGAGAACCAGTATAAAATAAATGACATAATATTTAACAACAAAACCGGCAGAAATGATTTGTTCGCTATGAACATATGCGGATTTTACAGATACAACAGATCCGATGATTATGATTTGCTGTGCGCCTATCCTTCCGGGAACAATGTTGTAAGCATTAATTCGGACAGAATTGAAAACTACAAAAACAAACAGTACGAATACTCCAAAAGCGAGTATGACGAAAAATACTACAAAGCAAATCTTGCAAACGGTTTTACGGCGATATATAACGGAATATTTGTAAGCGGTGCAGACGGTTTCAAAGATAGTGACATGATACCGAAAAGCGGTTCTGTAACCTTGATTGACAACAATCATGACGGCAAATATGATGTCGCGCTTATTAAATCTTATAACAACGGCATATTTAACGGATATGATGAAAACAAAAATATAATATACACCAACAACGGCAATTACGAATTTGACGAAGACAAACTCATAATAACCGATATTGACGGAAACAGCTTGAAACTCTCATCAATCAAAGACAACAGTGTGCTCAGCATCGGTCAGAGTTTCAAAAAAGATAGTACAATTATAGTTGTTTCCGAAAAAACCGTAAGCGGAAGCATTGAGCAAAAAGGCAGCGACTATGTTATGATCGGTGATGCAATGTTTTATTATGACAGCTCACTGGAAAGTGATATGCAGCTCAGATCATCGGGAATTTTTTATATAAATTTCGAGGGCAAAATAGTTTATGCGGATATTAACAACACCGATGGCTGGTTCTACGCTTATATGGTAGCGGCAGCTGAAGATACATTTGACTCTATAAAGTTCAGGGTGTTTACCGAAGACGGCAAAATTGTTGATTACAAAGTCACCGGTAAACTGACCATAGACGGAAAAAGGCAGAAGTGGACTCTTGACGGAGCAGTAAACGCTATACAAAACGCAAACGGAAAGTTTAAGGGCATTGTAAGGTGCTGCATGAATTCGGACGGAATTCTGACACGAATAGATACAGTTAATAATGTCACATCTTCAAATGATGATGAGCTGATAAGTATTCGCTCTGCCAGCGGCAGCATGAATTATCGTGATAATATGCTTGCCTGCAGGTTCATAATCAATGATAAGACAAAAATATTTGTTATACCGAATGAGGACGACAAGGATTCCTACTATGTGCTTTCAAGAAAAGATATGGTTTCGAGTAAGACATATGATGTGGCGGGCGCTTATAAAACAAAAGCAGACAGCTTTTTTGCAGAAGCAATGGTACTGACTAATTCAAGCCTTATTTCGGCGTCGGATCGCGAACAGCATCTGAGCGTTGTTGAGGATATATGGACAACATCGAATGCAGACGGAGACAAAGTAAATAAGCTTGTTATTTCAAATGATAAGCAACAGAAATTTGAAATTCTCACCGAGTCGGAAAACACACTGAATGATACAACTTCGGGACTGACAATCGGCAAAGGCGATGTTATCCGATTCGGTTACAGTAACGACGGATATATAGAGGACGACAATATATCTCTTGTGTATTCGCACAAAAACGGTTGGCATCTGCCGAGCATAGATTCAACGGCGATGGATAGTTATATGTGCGTCAAAGTAGGATATGTATATGATGTAAAAGACGGTTATATGCAGATTCAGCTTACCGATCCGGCTGTGGATGATGATGAATCTACTACAAGATATTATCTGTCGCTGTCAAAAGCTGCAGTATATACTATTGACAGCAGAGATAATGTAAGCTCTGCATCTGCAAAAGACCTGAAAAGCTGGGTTAAAAACGGTGAAAGTGCCGTTGTTGCCCTTCATGCGGAATACGGAGTCGTATTTTGCCTGTATATATACGAATAACGGAGGTGAAAACATTGATTAAAAAATTATTATCATTATTGATTGTTGCCTGCATGGTGCTTAGTCCTGTTTGCTATGCGGCAGAAGAACAAGATCAGGAAATACTTTTTCACGATGATTTTACGGAGCAAGGCTCAAATTGGATCATCGAGAGTAATGTGAGCAGTATTGATATTGCAAACGGCACCATGAATTTTGATGACACTGACGACAGTACAGATGTTTTAGTAAATGCGGGTCCGTGGGAGAGCTATTGCTTTGAAACGGAATTTATCCCGAATAGTTTGGAATACTTTGGATTTTATACAAGGTATTCAGATGCCGATAATCATGTTTTGCTTAAAATTTTCGGAAGAGAAAAGAGCATCAAGCTTTTGCAAAAGGTTAACGGCGGTTACTATACAAAAGAGTTTTCAAAGAAATACAACTTCAAGTACGGCGAAAAATATAAACTTGCCATAAAGGTATACGGCAAAAAATTGGAGTTATACATTAATGATGAACTAATCGGTGAGAGAGAGCAGATTACTGTAAGCAGCGGAAAAATCGGTTTTACATCACTTGAATCCGATGTGTCCGTAAACGATGTGCGCGTCACCAAGGTTAACGATATTTACATTGATCCCAAGGTTGGCAAGAAAAAAACAATATATGTTTCGCCAAACGGCAATGATAACGGAAACGGTTCTAAGGAAGAACCCGTAAAAACCATTGAAGCTGCAAAAGAATTGGCGAAGATAAGAAAAATAGGCAATAACCCAGTAGAGGTTGTTTTTGAAGAAGGCGAATATAACATTTCAAAGACAATCACA
>ERZ808246.2253-NODE-2253-length-12317-cov-7.466808_pt1 | contig 12317 bp, 9 predicted proteins | sample MGYA00521083_ERZ808246 | MGnify/ENA primary metagenome ERZ808246 (study PRJEB31516, sample SAMN03275577) | gut metagenome | biome: mammalia-associated habitat; material: feces | host: Papio cynocephalus | place: Kenya | collected 2012-07-07 ...
TGACCGTGAAGTGCTTGACTTCCACGCGGTCGTTCCTGAAGTTGGCCTGGAGCGCCATCGGCCCGATGACCGTGAGGTTGCCTACCTTCGCGTAGCACTTCACGTAGTCGGTCACCTGGCCCGACGCCAGCTGCCTAGCAATCTGCTCGTTGCCCATGATGTAGTCCTTCCTGATGCCGTAGGAGGATTCAAGCTCATCCCACGGAATCCGGTCGAGCCTTTCCTGGATGAACTTTGGATAACTGATTTCCTTCTTTTCGGGAGTCGTTTTTTCGTCTGTCTGTGCCATATCAATTTTGTTTTTTTTAATGATGAAGTTCACTATGAACGATTCTCCTGGTGGAACTCATTGTAGTCCCCGTATCCGCCGTATTCTGCGCTGTGATCCTGGACGGATACTCCAGGCGAGGACTCCCGGACGTCCTCGAAGGCCTTATGGCCTGCATTGTCATTATCAAGATAGAGGTCCGCGCGGGTATGCTTCCTTATGAAAGGAAGCGCCTTCCCGACATTGGTGACGCTGTTGAGCACGCATACGTCGCTGCCCGGCTCAAGGCCGCGTTCCGCCCTCCCGCGCTCGATGAACGAGAGAAAGTCAAAGAGCCCCTCAAACACCACCACGCCGTCGCTCGTGGCTGTCGCGGTCTGCTCGCCGGTCGAAGACAGGAAGGTGGGTGCGGAACAGGTGCACCGTTTCCCGTCACGGCCAGGCCGCTCATTGCGGAGGACATAACCGTCCCCGCTGTTGGGAAAGCCTATATAGGAGAGAGGGCGGTTGCCGTTCCGTATCCTCACCGTAATCTCTGAGCAGTACTTCTGGAGGACTTCCTCGCTTATCCCGCGGCCGGCGGCATACCCGATGAGAGACCGGCCGGTGAATGGAGTTGAAGAGACGACCTTGAAGGCTGGAGCCGACGGCTTGCATGGCCTGTTGGATGACCGGCTTCTGGATGGCGCATATACCCTCCCGCCGTGCTTGATCTCCGCTATCCGCTTCAGAGCATCGCTTCTGCAGCAGTTCTCCAGACGCATGACGAGGTCTATGACCCCGCCTTTGGAGCCGTCGCCGAAGTCAACCCAGCCATAGCCCTCAGGAAGGATATGAAATGAAGGTGTGCGCTCATCCCTGAAGGGAGAACGTATCAGCCCGCTGCGCGAAAAGCTGACATCCTTGCCGTAATTGACAAGGACATCAGCAACCTTCAAACGGGTTGGAACGCTGTCATCTGTTCCATAGAATCGCATATCTGTCTGTTTTGTGCCTCATCGGCGTTGCCTTGCTGCCGCCTCGCTCCATATTGAGCCAGACAATCTGAATCTGCGTGAGCTGCGTCACTGTCGGTAGGATGTATCTAAATAATGAGTATGAGATTTTTATTTTGTGACCCGATGTATTGCAATTTTTATTTGTTACATTTGGTCTTTGAAGAGCATAAATTCTCTCAGAAGTATTATTTAGATACGCAAAGATAAGGGAAATAATACATAATGCAAATTTTCCTTACTAAAAAGATTAAGTTTTATGGAAAAGAGGCAAATTGCGGATGGCTGCGGGGTGTTCGTAAACGGCGAATGGCAGGTGAAGAACCTGAAGTTCCTTACTGAGTTCATGCGGCAGACGGGGCTGACGACAGGTGACGTCGCAAAGGCCGTCGGACTGCTGAGAAACTCGGTGACCAGATGGTTTATGGTGGACGACACCAGTCTCAGCAAGGTAATCAAGGTCGCGGAGCATTTCGGATATGACTTCATCATCTCATACACAGTCCCGATGAATGAGATTGCAGGCACGAACCTGACAATAGAGACCCCTGTCAGCCCTGTAAAGGAGCACGTCAAGAGAACCGATTTCGTTCGCGAGGCAATGAGGAAGGCCTGCATAACCAACAAGGAACTGGCCCAGAAACTAGGCGTGATCCGCAACACCATACAGCTGTGGTTCAGGAAGGACGACATCTCCTTTCGCTACATCTACGAGATTGCCGAGGCATACGGGTGGAAGGTGAACATCACGTTCAGGCTGAAGGAGATTAATTAGAAACGTCTTAAATTCTACCAGTTTGAGGATGTGGTTGTCTTGGATTACCATTCCAATCACTATAGGTTTTACCTATTGAGAAAGCGCAAATCACAGTTGCCCCTAATGATTCTAGAGTAGATTTCATTGAAGCAACAGAGCCACCGCTAGTCACGACATCATCAAACAGAACGACTATTTTCCCTTTAAAGAAAGAACGACTAAATGAGTATTCTGCAGAATCCGAACCTCCCAGATGGGATGGAGTCTTTTCCCTTACAATAGTAATGTAGTCGTAGGCGTTAGTCATTCCAAGTGCCTGTGTGACATCTTCGGCAAAGCTCTTATATCTGGACTCATGAACGTCACGAGTTGACGCAGGAATACAAACAAAAGTCATTTGAGAAATATCTGAAGGACTGAATGTGCTGCGCATCTTGTTAACAACCAAATTTTTTACTGTGTCATGTGCAAGGCCATCCTTGAAGTTGTAAATAAGTCTACGTGCATTTTGAGAATCCATGGAAACATCTTTGAAGCGAGTCGGGTAATAATAGTAGAAGAACCAATGTGGTACACCACGTGCTAATTTCCAACTAGAGACGCAACTGTTCATGCGACTCAATGTCTCTTGAAAACTCTTTATGCTGCTTTCTCTTTGGATGATAGACCTTGCTTCATATGCACAGACAGATATAGTTGACTGATCTGGAAAGAACTGCCTAAAACCAACTGGATATGACCTGGCAATTGTTTTTGCTCTTGATATATCCAATTCGTCTTGTCGTTTTTGTTCGGCCTCCCGTCTCTTGCGCTCTTCCTCTTCGTGAGCCTTTCGTTCTTTCTCTTCATTGGCTTTGATTGCTTTTTTGTTCAAATCTTCTACTTCGGAGCCGTCAAAACACCTAAGCATTGTAATATAAACAATCCTTGTTAAGCCCTGACTAGAATCTGTTTCTGTCCCATATCTAAATTGAAATAATTCCTCGCAATACTTGACTAAATTAGAGTTTTCGGTAATGATGTCCAAGATAACATACGTCCTATTGGAAGTCTTTGCTGTGTTCTGCGGTATCTTAGAACCATAACTAATCCCAGCATCAGAAAGCATCTCTTTTATAGTCTTGAAGTTGTTTTCAAAAGAGCAACTGCTAAGATTATCAGTGTTGGCAAGAACAACAAAAAGTTCATTATTATACTTTTCTTTGAGTTTGTTTATGAAGGACAATACCTTACTCCATGGCTTCTCGTTATATGAATATGTGCTCTCCAACTGCGATTTTATAATACGGTTGTTCTTGTACTTTGGATAATACCCATAAGAAATGGAATCATCAAAACAACATGATTCACAGAATGGCTGCCAAATTTTTAGAGTGTTAGTTTTTGAATGACCAATGCTATCTGTATACTTGACTAAAAACTCATTATTATACCAGCCCCACCCAGAGAAATAATCTGGGATTAATTTTCGAGTCTCTAAGGCGAAGTCGTTTTGGGCCTTCGCTACCGAATCCAAGAAAGCGGATATAGCCTTATACCTATCTTCAGCCTCAATAGATTCCATAGCTTTCGCTGCTATTATTGCACCATATAGAGTCGTGATTCGGTTCTTGGCAATAACCATTTTTTTACCTTTTGCGCCATTTTGGTTATTGGCAATAAACTTAATGTTTCTCTCGGTATATTCTTTTGCCGATTTAATGATAGCGTCTAGCTTTTCTTGATTTGATAGAATAGCTTTCTCTTCTAAATCTTGCTTTTCAGATATACTACCAGAACTTAATAGTAACAACTTGACCTCATCAGCGTTCCTCAATGACCATCCCTTTTCTCGAGCGATTTCTTTGACGCCAAGAGGATATTTCCTTTTTAGCTCAGAGAGCTGAGGTGTAAGTTGAGCAAGTTCTGCATTATTCTTCTCAATCCTCTGATGCTCGGCAATGATCGCGCTTTTATTGGATAAGACCTTGTCAATGTCACTGGCGGTCATGGAAAAACCAGAAATATAGCCACAAATGGCAGACACTCCTTCATGGTATGTTGCACATATGGTTTTAGCCTCCTCTTTTCTCTGCTCATACCTTTTTTGTGCGTTTCGAAGAGTAGTTTCGTTATTTGCTATATATTCATCGGTCTTTCCTTCGCAAACATTAGGACATACACTTCGGATAGAGGAAGCCTTTTCCTGGATTCTCTTTTCTTCAGCTCTCTTTCTCTTTGCTTCATCATATTTTCTCTGGGCAGAAGCAATTTTAGATTTATTGTTGACTATAGATTTTGCTGTATCATAGGATATAGATGAAGATAGCCATCCTATTACTTCTCGCACGCCATCAGGATACTGACGGCTAACCTCTTCGGCCTCTGAGATTTTGGATTTCCTGATAATTGCGGAAATAATAAATGGAGCTGCTAACAGTGCAAGGATGAATATTCCCGTTGCATCGGCTTGGACAACCTGATGTGACAGTATAGTGAGCATACTTATTTGCTAATGAGATTGATTATTTCTTTGGGATAAAGTATTGTTTCGCAGGGATTTGCTAAAGAAAGGAGATAGCGCTCTTTAGTACCCCAGAGACAAGCTACACTTTCTATTCCAGCTGCATTTGACGCTTGAATATCAATGGCTCTATCACCAAAGGAAATCGTATCTTGTGCAGAAGAACCAATTCCACATAATGCACGAGTCATTCCGTCTGGTGCGGGCTTGATTTTGCCACAATCATGATACCCCAAAATAGTATTAGTTGGAATGTTGAAATATCTGCACACACGCTCAACATATGGGCGAGGTGATGTGCTGACAATAGCTACCCTGATATTATTGTTGCGGATAAACGCAAACACTTCATTCATACCAGGATAAAGTGTAAAACTTGGAATCATTGAGTAAACTAGTTGCCAGTTTCTTTGCTTTCTAGCTGGTTCAGCAATGCTTGAATCGACCAAAGTCATGTCAAGATCAAAGATGACATTTTTCATTGAACACAAGATTTAATCATTGAATAGCAACAATTCTTGAGGCTCATCATCTGGCTTGTCGTTGATTTCTGAATTGATAATCTCGGGAGTGCCTAATGATTGCTTGATTATGTCAACAAAATCGCAGCTTGTAATAAACTTCGCTCCTTTTGCCACTAGGGTTTTGTTCCCAACAACATTATCGTGGCTCATCAGCAGAGAATCATTGTATTTGACGCAGAACAGTGGTTTCTTGGATATGAGAGTGGTGTTTGCGGCATGATTAGTACCACCATGAATGCCGGTTTGAATGACGATAGTTGCGGCAGAAAGAGCAGCCTGAAGTCTATCCCTAGCAACAAGATAATATCGGTTCACAGCGTCGCCGATTGGATATTCACTCATAAGGAGTCCACCTCTCTCAACAATCTCGGCTGCTAATTTCTCGTTTTCAGGGGGATAAACTGAGTCGAGACCATGAGCAAGGAATGCGGTTGTTTTTCCGTTGTCACATTTCAACGCGCCATGGTGACCAGCTGTATCACAACCAATAGCCAAACCGCTCACTATATTAAAACCGTATTCCGCAAGTTTTTCTCCAAAATACTCACCAGCGAAGATGCCTTCTTTTGTCGGCTCTCTTGTTCCTATTATTGCAATGCCTTGTTTTTTCGTGACAGAGAGGTCTCCTTTGTAGTAAAGAAGAAGTGGAACATCCGCTTTACCATCTTCATTGACAGTGCTAAGCAGTTGGACAGGGAACTCTTTTTCAACATAGGAAACCATTTTAATCCCATGCCTATTTGACTTGTCTATCAGTCTGTCGGCATGAGATATGGCATCAAAGAAATCTGATTTGCTAAGCGTCTTGAGGCGACAACGTTTAAGACCAGCGGAAATGCAGTCGTTTACAAACTCCATAAACTCGGAGTCGGAAAACCTTGTCTGGTTTAGTTTCTGAGATTCAGAAACAATTTGACGGATTGTAGAGGCACCGCACCCTGAAATCTCGTTGAGCGCGATAATATGTCGTGTGTTTATCATGACCTATAATAGTAATGGGCCGTAATACTTTGTCTATATTCACCTAGTTAGCGTTCATCCACTATGAACTTGTGGAGCTAATTGATGATTGTGGTTGGCCGATTCACTTGTTTGATTGCAAATTTACTAAATTTTCCCCATAAGCCATTCAGTTACCTAATGGTTAATCAAGTTACTTAAGTTCAAAAGAGTGAATATAATCCCATCTGATGCAAAAAAATGAATGAAAATGTGCGACAAATTAACTAATGGAGGTGTGTAATTTTACGGATTTTTGCCAGAAAAAAGATGATGACGACAAAATGCCACATTCATAAAAAAAGTCACATAAATGGCCAGATTCCGTGTTGTGCAAAATTTGAATTTATAAGTTCCACGTTGCATCTGTTGCGATATGATGAGACCTATTTGTACGAAACAGGAAGTTTTACTACCTTTGACAAAGCATGAAAAATAGGTAATTTTCATGAAGTATGCATTGATTGGAAATTGGTCGCATTTAATCAAATATAATGTGATTAAAAGTTACCTTACCAGTTACCTAGCATCTAAAAAATCGGCCTCTGAGTGGTCTGTAATGGATTGTGTCCTCTTCTTTAACGAGGAGGAGTATTGATTGACAGCATGCAATTCCACAGCAGCGTCGCAAGAATGCTTCGGGGATTGTCACAAGACTGAATGCCGCGGCAGCTTGAGTCCGCAAAGCGAGTCAGGTGCGATATGTCCTGACTCGCTTTTTGTGTTGTGTCGAGGCGGCATGTGGCCGTATATAAACCGAAATCGGGAAATGCTACAAGACAATTCTATATTTTGGCATTTTTTTCTACGAGCCGAAACCTTCTGTCTGGTTTTGAGGTCATCGCTTATCGTAATAGAGTGTCAGTGAACCAAGAAAAACTTGCAAAAATGTGATTTACCCCTTATTTTTGTAGAGATTTTACAAATACTGGGACGATATGCTACTCAAAATCGAATTAGAGAATTTCTTCTCAATAAAAAACAGGGTGTGTCTGGACTTTGTCGCTGCGAAAAGCAACACAAAGCAGGCAAGAGAACTGTCCTATAATGTCATTGACTGGAAAGGAACGAAAGTCCTGAAGACAATCGGCCTTTTCGGGCCTAACGCATCCGGAAAATCAAACATCCTCAAAGCCATCAATTTTTGCTGCCGGATGATTTTGGAATCCCACCAGAACAATGAAGGTGTGGTGTTCAATTTCATGCCTTTCAAGTTCGATGGGTATGACAAAAAGCCGAGCGAGTTCTTTATCGATTTCGTTTGTAATGAGGTAGAATATGAGTATTCATTTGCATTGACAAGAACGGAGATTATTCGTGAGAGCCTGTATTATTATCCTAACGGGAAACGGGCAAAAGTCTTCACTCGTGATGAGAATGCGGAAGATGTGTATTCATTCTCTCCGGGTGTAATCTTGAAGCCGAAGGATGTCGCGCTCAACACGAGCCGAAAGAACCTGTTCCTCAGCAGGGCGAGTTCCATGAACCGGGAACTTGCGCAGGAACTGTATCGGTATTTCCTGAACACTTTTCTTCTCGGACTCGTTGATTTGAACAGTGTTTCTGTGGAGAAGAACTTCAATGCTTACAAAAAGATTATTTTGAAGGCTCTTGCCATCTGTGATACAGACATCTGTGATATAAAGGTGAGACACGAGCAAGTGCCGGCTCCCGTTATGTCATCTCCCGGGTCTCCGGAGGTGAACTTCAGGATGATTGACATTCTCCGATTCCAGACCACACACAAGAGGTCTCCGGAAGTGTCCTTTGATCTGGACGTGGAAGAATCAAGCGGGACAAGAAAATTGTTTCAGATTCTATTGAGACTTCTTGATGTCGTCCGGAACAAGAAATCTCTGATGATGGATGAATTTGATATGGGGCTTCACACAAGGTTGGCTGATTTCATCCTTGACCTCATCCACGCATCTGAAAGTTCACAACTGCTGTTCACCTCGCACAATACGAACTTGATAGATATGAGACGGTTGAGAAAAGATCAGGTCGTGTTTGTCAACAAACTTGAAGATGGCTCCACCGAGGTCTATTCTCTTTATGATTATAAGGACTTCCGGGAAAATATGGATGCGGAAAAGGGATACATCCAGGGGCGTTTTGATGCGGTTCCATTCGTTGATTCTTCTGTAATGAACTTGAAGAAACTTATGGAGGACTGATTATGGCAAAGCAACGGACACCCTCCCCGTCAAGGACAATGAAACGGGTCTTCCTCGTGTTTTGCGAAGGTGAAACCGAGGAGACTTATCTGGATTACCTCAAACAGACATATCGTTCGCCGATAAGGATCGTTCCCAAGGTGGAAGGCGGAAGCATCTCTCAACGGCTTATTGACGCGGCGAAGAGAGAGTTGAAGATCTCGAAGACGGACAAGATTCTCGTCTTTCTTATGTATGATATGGACGTCCCTGCCATCAACGGGAAACTTAACAATTGCCGCGCATATAAATTGTTGAGCAATCCGGCCATTGAACTCTGGTTCCTGCTGCACGGAAAAGATAGGAAAACAAAATTATCCACAGAAGAAGCCTTCAATGAACTTCTGAAAATGGATGACTGCTGGGCAGGATATGAAAAGGCGGCATTGACAGATACTCAAAAGGCTTTCCTCTGGGAGCATCGTCTTGAAGCTACAGAACGGGCAAAGAAGCTGAAAATTTTTGAGAACCCGTCATCCGGCATTTTCAATTTGATCTTGGCATTGGAAAAGAGTCTCAAAAATAATGGATAGTCATTATCTGGTTTCAGCCATTTCAAGAGTGAAACCGACTACCCATTTCAGCCCCGATACGGCAAGCCGTAATGATAATATCTTGATAACAAGATAATTACAAGAAAACATAGGCTGATTTAACGAGGAAGAGTATTAACCCATTACTGAAACATTATTGATTGATTTTCAATAATTCCTGTTTTCCGCAATTTTGGGCATTCCGAGCGCAAAACCGCAATACAAGTGTGTGAGAAGCATATTGCTCGTCTGATTTGGGTGTCCCGCGGCAAATGACTACCTTCGCAAGATGTTTGTCAGGCGAAAGCAAAATAGCAGCGGGACAGTATCTGTCCAGGTCGTGGCCAAGGTCGACGGCAAATATCGTGTGCAGAAATCCTTCGGCAGCAGCCGCAATGAAGCCGCGTTGAAATCGCTTGAGCGGCAAGCCAGGCAGTGGGCGGACGAGCACGAGTACGGCGGGTCCCTGTTCGCTCCGGAAGGCGCGGCCGAGTACGATGCGGTCATGGCGAGCATTGGTCAGAGCCAGCTTCGCCTGGTCGGTCCGGAACTCGTCTATGGCCGCCTTTTCGACAAGATAGGCTTCAACTCCGTCCGGACATCAGACAACGACATCTTCAGAAGCCTGGTGGTGACGCGTCTTTATCGTCCCGGGAGCAAGCTGAAGACGCTTCGCTACATGGCGTACTTCATGAACAAGTACTATGACGAGGACAGGATCTACCGCTACCTGGATGAGCTGTGCATACGTCCCGGAACAAAGGACAAGAGTGGGAAGGACGCATACGACGTCAAGCATGATGTGGAGAAAGTGACATACAATCAGACCAAGAAGGTTCTCGGCGGGGCCATAACCGTTGTGTTCTACGACACCACCACGATGTATTTTGAATCCCGGGAGGACGACGTCCGCATTCCTGGCTGGTCCAAGGACGGAAAAAGCGCCAATCCGCAAGTGGTTCTGGGTCTTCTGGTCGGCTCCGGAGGCAATCCGATAGGATATGAAATCCATCCCGGGAACACCTACGAGGGGCATACGATGCTGCCGATCATCAAGAAGCTGCAGAAGCGCTTCAGCTTCACGAAGCCTATTGTCGTGGCGGATGCCGGTCTCCTGAGCAACGAGAACATCCGGGAACTGGAGGCAGAGGGCTACGAGTACATCCTCGGGGCAAGGATACGTTCGCAAAAGGAACAGTTCAAAGAAAAAGTCGTCTCGCTGAACTTGTCCAACGGAGAGAGCGCCAGCATTGATCTTGCTGACGGCAGGCGCATGGTCGTGACGATGAGTGATGCCCGGGCGAAGAAGAATGAGGAGGACCGCAAGAAAGGCCTCAAACGTCTCGAAAGACGCTTCAGGACGGACAAAATCACAAAGGACAAGCTGAACAACCGCGGTTACAACCGCTTCCTCACGCTGGAGGGAGACGCGTCCGTCAAGATTGACTATGACAAGGTCGCCAAAGACAAGCTTCTGGACGGGTATAAAGGGTACACGACCAACTGTTCGTTGTCTGACGAAAAGGTGATAGAAGAATACGGGTATCTCTTTATGATAGAGCGTGCCTTCCGCTTCTGCAAGACGGACTTGGACATCCGTCCCATGTACCACAGGCTCCTGCACAGAATCGAAGCCCACGTCTGCATCTGCTTCGTGGCATACACAATCATGCTTGAGCTGGAACGACTGCTTAAAGCAGCAGAATCCGGGATATCTCTGGACAGAGCCCGCTTCCTCGCAGAGAAAATCTATCAGATTGACTACATCAATCCATACGACAACAAACAAAAGTCGGTGCTCTTGCATACCAGGGAGGATCCCGAGGTCGCGGAGTTACTCGACATTATCTCTGCAAACTGCTAAAATGGGTGTCCCATTGCGGAAAACAGGATTATTGATTGATTTTCAATAATTTATAATTGAAGCGCTGGGAAGTCCCGGTGCTTTTTTCGTGCCGAAAACGCCCCTTTTTCGGGGTAAAAACAGGCTCAAACCACCCAATTACTATCCAGTGAAACGGCAAATCTTCCCTGAAATAAGAGTAGTAAGCTGAATGAAAAATACACGAAATCAGGTGAATATGTGCTTGTTTTTACACGAAATCAAGATTTTGAAATACCATTTCGGTAAATACGCTCTTTATTCGCCGAAAAATATTCGGCGAATATGTCGATTATTCCCCGAAAATTTCATAGATTTGCGGAAAATAGCCGAATATGTATCTGCATCAAAGGAAAAACTGGTGGAACTTCAACTACGATAAGGAAGCCGTTATGAACAGGCTTGGCACAGTCAGGGCTATGCAGGGGCTGATGCTTGGCCGGATGACTTCGCTGGGTTTTGATTTTCAGGATGAAGCCATGCTTACGACGATGTCGTTGGAACTTGTGCGTTCCGGTGAGATTGAAGGTGAAACTCTCAATATGCCTGAAGTCCGCTCGTCCATAGCCCGTCGTTTGGGTATTGAGACTGCCGGGGTTGTTTCTACTTCGAGATACGTCGATGGCATAGTCGAGATGCTTATGGATGCCACACAACATTATGACGGGCCTCTGTCCGATGAGCGTCTTTTCGGTTGGCATAATGTCCTGTTCCCGACTGGAAGGAGTGGTCTCTATACCATAGAAGTGGGGAAATACCGCACTGGGAAAATGCAGGTGGTATCCGGGCCGATGGGACACGAAACAGTTCATTACGAGGCTCCTGAACCAGAGCGTGTCCAGGAAGAAATGCACCGGTTCATCAGTTGGGTGAATACGGAAAATGGGATCGATCCTGTCATAAAGGCCGGTATAGCCCACTTGTGGTTTGTAAGTATTCACCCTTTTGACGATGGAAACGGACGTATCACACGAGCTATCACGGATATGCTGCTCGCCCGCAGCGAACACTCTTCGAAGCGGTTCTACAGTATGTCTAACGAAATGAAGATGATGCAGAAAGACTATTATAACGTGCTTGAAAAGACGCAAAAAGGTGATGGCGACATTACTGAATGGCTCTTGTGGTTTCTGGATTGTTTCGGGAAAGCACTTGCATCGACAGAAGAGACCCTTTCATCGGTTCTTGCAAAATCTCATTTCTGGGAAATACATAGAGGCATTACGGTCAATGAACGGCAGCGTAAGATCATCAATATGCAGTTCGATGGATTTTTCGGCAAACTGACTTCCGGCAAATGGGCGAAAATCGGGAAATGTTCGACGGACACGGCTCTCAACGACATCCGGGATCTTGTGAATAAAGGACTGTTGAAGAAAAATGATGAAGGCGGTCGAAGCACTAATTATTCCTTAGTGATTGAGCCTTCAGACAATGGATAGTCATTGTCAAGTTTCAGCCATTTCAAAAGTGAAAACAGCGAAATGCAACACACCCAACTTAATGTTTACAGATACTAAATCACGTCAAATAATAGTGTTTACAAACATTATTTCATAACTTTGCATCATCATAATATGTTACGGTGTATGGAAGGACTTGACGAAATACTCAGAATTTACAACCGACGGCTTCAGGGC
>ERZ808246.2254-NODE-2254-length-12307-cov-2.832925_pt1 | contig 12307 bp, 14 predicted proteins | sample MGYA00521083_ERZ808246 | MGnify/ENA primary metagenome ERZ808246 (study PRJEB31516, sample SAMN03275577) | gut metagenome | biome: mammalia-associated habitat; material: feces | host: Papio cynocephalus | place: Kenya | collected 2012-07-07 ...
GGATAGTAGCGGCTGGATTGGCTAAATAGATAAATAAGGTATATGTACCATCGTTATTTCTTCTTATTGACATAGCATCATCTAGACACATATCTCCTTCATTATCAATAGTAAAGATATCTTCTTTGGTTAAATCTATCTTACCATTTGGTAAATAAACATATTCTTCATACTTTGGTAGTATAAATGATACGTTATAATCTTTAGCTACTTCTTCTTTAGTTGTATATAAATCATTTTCTATTTTATCAATTAGTTCCCAAACAAAGTTTTTAGGACTTGTTTTTAATATTCTTAAATAATCTTCTTCAGAGTTATTAAATAGTTTGTTATATAATTTACCTCTTAAGAAAACATTTATAACACGATTAAAATATTTTATATCTATTTCATTATCTTCATCTATCTTTAGATATTTTTCTATAATATTAGCAAACACTGATGTAATAATACTTTTATTTATCAGTAGTTCTTTCATATTTAGTTCGATATATTTTTCTAGTAATTCAATATCTCTTTTTTCAAAGATAAGAAATAACATAAAGTTATATTTATCGCCTTTAGCTCTTTTTTTATTATTGATAACACTTTGATTTTGTAAATCGATTAGTTTTGATAAATAGTCTTCAATCTGAAGTAGCTTTTCTAAATCAAGACTTAGTGTTATATTACTTAGAAAGACTTCTATTTTATTATAAACTCTTTCTAAGTCTTTTTTGTTTTTATTTTTTTTGATATAGTTACTTAGAAGATTATTTAGATCTTCTAGTAAAGTTTTATTATTTATGTTAGTGATATTTCTGAAGAGATATAAATAGGAATTTAATATTCCTGATAATACTTCTTCAGGATACATTAATAATTCATTATATAGTGCATCATAATCACAATCATTATTTAATATTTCTTTTTTTATCCTACGGGATATATTTTTATTACTGCTCATAAAACCCTCCTAGTGTATTATATTAGTTTTTCTTATAATCTGTTAATATACTTAAGAAGGCTTCACTAGGTATTTCTACTTTACCTATAGTTTTCATCTTCTTTTTACCTTCTTTTTGTTTATCTAGGAGTTTTCTTTTTCTAGTTATATCTCCTCCATAACATTTAGCAAGGACATCTTTACGCATGGCTTTGATATCACTACGAGCTATTACTTTACTACCAATAACAGCTTGAACTGGTACTTCAAACATCTGTCTTGGAATGATATTCTTTAGGTTATCAACCATTCTTCTACCACGATCATAAGCAAAGTCTTTATGTACTATTAGAGATAAGGCATCTACTACTTCGCCATTTAATAGAACATCCATCTTTACTAGGTCACTTTCTTTATAACCTATTACTTCATAGTCAAATGAAGCATATCCTTTAGTAGAGGATTTTAATCTGTCAAAGAAATCATATACAATCTCAGATAATGGTAGTTCGTAGTGGATATTTACTCTTGTTGTATCTAAGTAATCTATACTTTTATAGATACCTCTTTTATCTTGACATAATTCCATTATTGGACCTATATAATCAGTAGGTACTAAGATATTGGTAAAGATATATGGTTCTTTGATATTTTTTATTTTTACTTTATCAGGCATCATACTAGGATTATCGATAAAGATAGTACTTCCATCAGTCAAATTTATTTCATAATTTACTGACGGAGTAGTAGCTATTATTTCGATACCAAATTCTCTTTCGATTCTCTCAGAAATTATCTCTAAATGTAATAGTCCTAAGAAGCCCATTCTAAAACCAAAACCTAAAGTACTAGATGTTTCTGGTTCAAATGTTAAAGCGGCATCATTTAGTTTTAATTTTTCTATTGCTTCTTTTAGAGCAGGATATTTATTTGATTCGATTGGATAAATACCGCAGTAGACCATTGGTTTCATTGGTTTATAACCTGGCAGAGCTTTATCAGTAGGATCATTAGCATCTGTTATGGTGTCTCCGACTGATACTGAAGATAGACTTTTTATTGATGCGGTAATAAAGCCTACTTCACCTTCTTTTAGTTCTTCTACTTCATGTTCAAAAGGGGTATGATAGCCTAGGGATACGACATCATACTCTGCTCCGGTAGTCATCATTTTTATCTTTGTTTTCTTGGTTATTTTACCTGAGACTACTCTTACTAATATTACTACTCCACGATATGAATCAAAATAACTATCAAATATTAAACATTTTAATTTATCGTTATATTCTTTAGGAGATGGTATTCTATCTATGATAGCATTAACTAAGTCTGGTATTCCTACGCCTGTTTTAGCGGATACTTTAATTATTTCTTCACTAGTAAAACCAAAGGTATCATATAATTCTTTTTCTACTTTAGGTATATCGGCACTAGGAAGATCTATTTTATTTATTACGGGAATTATTTCTAAGTTATTTTCTAGGGCTAAATAGACATTAGCTAGGGTTTGGGCTTCAATTCCTTGAGTAGCATCTACGACTAGGACTGCTCCTTCACAGGCTGCTAGTGAACGTGATACTTCATAACTAAAATCTACATGACCTGGAGTATCTATTAGATTAAGCATATAACCATTATAAGATAATCTTACAGCATTTAATTTTATTGTTATACCTCTTTCTCTTTCAATATCCATATTATCTAGTAATTGATCTTTCATTTGTCTTTTATCTACTTCACCAGTATATTCTAAAATACGATCTGCTAATGTACTTTTTCCATGATCGATATGTGCTATTATACTAAAATTTCTTATTTTTGATGTATCCATTTTATCACTGCCTTCCTTTCCATTATAGCAAAAATTAGTATAAAATAAAAGAAGAAATACTAGATTTCTTTACTTTTTTCATTATTTCTTCTTAAGCCTTATGGTCTTAAGAAGTCTCTAAAAGCCTGTAGTCTTTTAGAGAGGTATTTTTGTGGTTAAAATTGTCGCATTTTGGTTGTTTTTATACTCATTTTTTGATATAATTTTTATGGAGCATTTAACACGCTGGGTGGAGCCAAACTTCTATTTTTTAAGAAGGGAGGCGATATTATGAGTAAGAAAGATTTTTTAATCCTATCCTTAATTATAATTATCTTCCTTTTATTATTATTGCTATTTATAGTTTTAATATAAAAGTATTCCACCTATCTCAATTTGTGATTTAGGTGGAACCATCAAATTTTATGGCGACACTTAAGCATGCAACTGTTAAGTGTTCCTTTTTTATTGTATGCAACAATCTCTCACTGCATACTAATAATAACATAATTTATCTATTTTGTCAATTCAGTTATGGTACCATCACTACCAAATATAGCATTTATAGAATAGGTATTCATATTATTTAATACTCTTTCTTTTTCAGCATTATATAATAGACTAGTTTTATAATCTTCTTGTTTACATGGAATAAATTTATAGGCTAAATTGCCAGAATTATTTAAAGTTACTGATAATATACCAGTATCTTTGGTTTCTCTATTAAAGATAAAGTCTCCTAGATTGTAAGCTATTAATTTATTTTTATAGAATTCCATACCTTGAAGTAAATGGGCATGACTACCTACAATTAGATCGGCTCCCGCACCTATATATTCTTTACCTGTCTCTTTAATTATATCTTCAATATCGTGAGAATCTTCTTTACCCCAGTGAATTAGTAATACTACATAATCACTTTTTTCTTTGGCTTCTTTTATTGTTTCTTTAAGAAGAGTATTATCATAACATCTAAAGACACCAGAAGTTGTTTCGGTAGCACCAGGAGTTATGATGTTTTTTTCTGCTCTTGTTGAAGATATAAATGATATTTTATAACCACCCGCTATAAAAGAGAAACTTTTTTTAGCCTCAGAAATATTTTGGCCTGCTCCGACAAATGGTATATCATATTCTTTTAGATATTTTAGAGTATCATTAAAGGCCTCTATTCCATAATCATAGATATGATTATTAGCAAGGCTGACTAAATTTACACCCATTTCTTTATAGATGTTTAATCTTTTGGGGTCTGCTCTAAAGGTATATCTTTTGTTAAGAGGAGTACCTCTAGTACTTATAGTAAATTCATTATTGGCTACCATTATATCTGAATTAGTCATAATATCTACTACTTCTTTAGATAGAATACCATATACTCCTTCTTTTCTTGAATCATAGTATGGCATGATATCAAAATTATCTGCTAGTGAGATGTCTCCAACAAAACTTAAGGTTATATCACCTTTCTTATCTATTATTTTGGTGTTATCTAAATTATTATTTGATAAATCTTTTAATACTTTTAGTGAATTACCCGTTAAATCATGCCACACGTTATAACTATAAGTATTATTTTTATAACTCGTATTTATATTTTCTAAAGTATTTATTCCATAGTTATTATAAATATAATTTAAAAAGTTATAATCATAATTACTATCATAAGAGATAATACTATTTATTATTTCTTCTTTAGTACTTATATTTTCTTTATTAGTAGTACACCCTACACATAACAATATTATTAATATTACTTCCACTAACTTCTTCATAAGAAAAGAAGAAAAATTATTTTTCCTCTAAAAAGTAACTTGCTAGTTTTTTATAATTATCTTGACTATTTAAACAAGTATCTATTAAATAACCTTTTTCATTATTATTTTGATATTCTTTTAGTCCTCTGATATAGAAACTCTTATTTCTTTCTTCTATATAAAATGGGATTATATCATTATAAAGGCATTCTCTAAACATTATCATACGACCCACTCTACCATTTCCATCTTGAAATGGGTGTATCTTTTCAAATCTAACATGAAACTCTATAATATCTTCTAGTGTTTTACTAGGAATATTATTGTACCATTTTAGTAAATCTTCCATATTTCTTTTTACATTACTAGGAAGTGATGTTTCTATATTTCCAACGAAATTTTTAAGTTTCTTATATTCACCAACATTAAACCAACTTTTATCTTCATCATCTACTGTTCCACTTTTTAATATAAAATGGTATTTTTTTATCATTTCTTCAGATAATGGTTCTTCTAATGTATCAAGCATATACTTAAATAAAGTAAAATGATTTTTAGTTTCTGTTACATCTCTTACTACTATTACCTTATCTTTGCTAGTTAATATTGTTCCTGTTTCATAAATACTTTCTGTTTCGTCAGGTGTAATGGTAGATCCTTCAATACGATTATTATTATAAGCAAAGTCAATTTGTGTTTTGTGATATAAATTACCTGATAGATTGTTTTCTCTTTGTCTAATTAATGCACTTTTTATTGTTTTAGCATTCATGGTTTCACTTTCCTTAGTTAACTATAACTATTATAATAAAATTTATAGCAAAAGAAAAGAAGAAAAATTATTTTTCCTCTTTTTTAGTTGTAGTTTTTTTAGTAGTTGTAGATTTTGTACTAGTACTCTTTTTAGCAGTAGTTTTAGTTTCTACTTTTTTAGCAGGTTCTTTCTTTTCAGCTGCTTTAGTAGTAGTTTTCTTTTCTACAGGTTTCTTTTCTTCTTTAGTTTCTGCTTTTACTTCTTTTGGTGTATATTTTTTACCATTTAAAGCATCTTTAGCGATTGTAACTAAATCAGAAAATGCTTTAGGATTATCAATTGCAAGTTCACTTAACATTTTTCTATTTACAGTTACTCCTGCTTTATTTAATCCATCAATGAATCTTGAATAAGAGATTTCGTTTTCTCTACATCCAGCATTGATTCTTGTAATCCATAATTTTCTAAAGTTTCTCTTGTTTTGTTTTCTATCTCTAAAAGCATATACTCCTGAATGCATTACTTGCTCATGAGCAGTCTTATATAATCTATGTTTACTACCAAAATAACCTTTTGCTTGTTTTAATACTTTTTTTCTTCTAGCACGTGCAACAGTGCCACCTTTAACTCTTGTCATATTATCCCTCCTATATTAAATCTTTAATTCTCTTTAAATCTGATTTGTTTAAACTAGTTCCTTGTTTCTTACTAGATGCTCTAGCAGCACTATTTTTACCAGTATTATGTAAAACTCCTTGTCTTGATTTACTAATTGATCCACTTTGTCTTACATTTAAAACTTTCTTTAATCCTTTGTGTGTTTTCATTTTATTTTTCTTAAGTTTTGTCATAATATCCTCCTTCTATTTCTTAGGTGTAAGTTGCATAAACATTGTTCTACCTTCAATTCTAGGTTTTAGTTCTATTTCTGCAACATCACTTACTTCATTATAAAATCTATCTAATACTTCTTTTGCAAGTTCGGGATGGGCAATTTGTCTTCCTTTGAACCTAATACTTGCTTTTACTTTGTTACCTTTTTCAAATGCTTTTTTAGCATTATTTACTCTAGTATTGAAATCATGAATATCAATATTTACTGATAGTCTGAATTCTTTTGTTTCTACCATTGCTTCTCTTTGTTTCTTTTGAGCCTCTTTGGTTTTCTTTTTCTTTTCATACTTGAATTTGTTATAGTCCATTATTTTACATACTGGCATAGCACCACCGTCACTCATAAGTACTAAATCAAATCCAGCATAACCTGCTAGAGTAAGAGCATCTTGTTTGCTCTTTACACCAAGTTGTTCGCCGTTTGGTCCAATTACCATCATTTCCTTACATCTAATTTGTTCATTGATAGGATTATCCTTTAAAGTAGCTATAGCTAACACCTCCAAAAAAATGAATACTAAAGAAGTATCCATTTATCCATTAAAAAGACTAGTTATATATTGTATTATAAAGTATGCAGCCTTTTACCTATTACTATGTGTAATCAGGTGAGATAAATATAATCTTCTTTCCGTTTCGTTATTAATTATATTACATAATATTATGAAAGTCAACTAAAAAGTACTAAAAATTGCTTATTTAGTGGGGATTTTGACTAATTATTGATGTTTTTTTAATTATTTGATAACTAAATGTTTTTTTCTAATGACCTAGGCATTAGAAAACGAAGGGCATAAAAAAAGAAGATTACTTTTCTTCTTTAATATAGTTAGGATCAATATTTTCTTCTATTTCTTTTTCTGTTTCTTCAGTTACTTCTTCAGGTATATCGTCCCATGGTTCTTCGTCTTCTTCGATGGCTATTTTAACTTTGGTATCTCCTACTATCTCGATTCCTAATTCTTTTTCTATATCGATGTTAATACTATTACCATCTTCTTTAGCAGATATACAACTAGGTCCTTTTAGGCATCTTACTATTATATCTTTCTTTGACGAATCGGTAGTTTCTTTTTGAGAGACTGTTACTAATTCTTTATATGGTATATTCTTTGTTATTACTGATGTCTTGGTATTGTTATCATATGAATACCATAAGTTTACATCATAAGAACCATTTATGACAATCTTACCTGCCTCATCACTACCTGAAAATTTATGATTGATTACCCAACAACCTAAAACAGTATCGACAGGAGAATCTGTATTTACTTTATAAGTATTTTTATAATACTTCTTTCCTTTACCCACTACTGCTTTAGTTACAATTTCTTTATATGCTGACAAAAGATATCACCCCTCACCATAATTTATGTTAGAGATAAGAAAAAAGTACCATTTTTTGATACTTTGGTACTTTACTTTTCTAAGTCCTTCAACATTTCATACATATTTGTATAACTTTTTGCTTTCTTTTTACCTTCTGATATTTTCTTTCCTTCTTTTATAGCATTAACTAATTCTCTTTTTGGCGCTTTACTTGGTTTATCTTTAAATAAAGATGTTATTTTTTTCATTACTACACCTCTTCCACTAACTAAATAATATCATTATTTTCTCTATTTGTACATATATTTTATATTATTTTAATAAATCGTCATTTTTTATGATAAAGATATTTTTATCTTTGTAGAAGGCAAAGAAGACATCTTCGATATTTATATCTTTTTTATCTAGAAAGTTATAGACCCACTTTTTATCTTTCTTGAGGTGTTTTAGGGTATCTTCTTGGATATCACCATCTAGTATTATTGGAAGTGGTAATGGTGATGTTTCTTTTTTATAAGGGAATACGGATAATGTACCGCTGCTTTCTAGAACGGCATACTCTACTTCTTCTATACTACGATAGCCTTTATCTCTTAGTTGTACTAGTAAATCGTCTAAGTTATATCTTTGTCTTAGCATTTCGTTATAGTTTATTTTACCATTCTTTATAATAAGAGAAGGATTACCATCTAAGAGAATTCTAAATCTTGGTTTCTTTAGACTTATATAAGCTAATATACACTGCATTAATACTAGTATTACTATTGGTATTAAGGAATATAAGATACTTTCTTTATAGTTTTCAATACTTATTACTGTTAGTTCTGCGATAAGTAATGATACTATTAAATCTGTTATACTTAGTTGTCCTACTTCTCTTTTACCCATTATACGATATATTACAAATATAAATAGGTAGAAGAATATTGTTCTTAGTACTACTGTTGTCATAATTATCACCATTATAATTATGTACTAATGTATATTTTTTTATACAATTTCATAATATTTAGTGGTGATATTTATGATTATGAATTATTTAAAAAGTTTATTATGGTGTTTTGGTATATTAATTATTAGTTCTATTATTATTACTATTTTTAATTATTTTAATGTTATTAGTGGTATTCCTCTTAAGATTATTTTTTTAATTATTCCTATTATTGGTATATTTATTGGTAGTTATAAACTTGGTAAGTTATCTAATGAAAAGGGTTATATCGAAGGTATTAAGTATGGTCTTATATGGGTTATTTTATTTGTTATTATTAGTTTGATATGTAAGGTATTTAATTGGACTTCGATTATTTATTATATTATTTTGTTATTTATTTCTATACTTGGTAGTATTCTTGGTATTAATAAGAAAAAGAAATAATCTCTATACTAGAAGGTATAGGGATTACGATATAAATTACTAACTATGATATCTAATATAAATATACATATTATTATATAGGTATATTTATAATACTTTTTATTATAGTATTTATCTATTAATGGTAATAATAAATAGTTTAGTATTAGAGAGCCTACTGCAAAGGTAAGGACACTTCTTAGACATACTAGGCCATTTATATTTAGAAATAGTCCTGTATAGTCCCATAATCTTTGGTTAAAGATATTGACACTTATATAACCTATTATATATTCTAGTAATCCTGTTATTATTATACTTAATATGAATAATAAAATAGGATTCTTTTTTAATGGTTTTAACATACTTAGAAAGACTGCTCCTGCTCCATAGATGGGAAGCCATGGTCCATATAGTATTCCCCAATTATTTAATACTCCTAATGTTATATAATAAAATATTACTTCATATATGTATCCTGTTAAGGCTCCTAGTATAAATATTACAAAGTAATATAATAATTTATCTAATAATGTTTTCTTTTTATTCTTTTTCTTACTCATTTTACTACCTACCTACTATCTAAGTATAACATAGTTTTAATATTATTACTAGTATTTTATTTAGTTGTTCTTATAGCCTATGGTCTATAAGAACTGCATCAATATGCTATATTATATTTGGTGTGTAGACTTTCTAACTATTAGTTTATTTAGTACTATTTAATACGATTTTGGGGTAAACTCCAAAATCGTGTGAATCCTTTATTTTACTGGTTTCGTACGATTTTGTTAACGTTAACAAAATCGTATATTTAATAATCAAAAATAGCCTTTTTAAGTTACTATAAAGTTATTTTTCATATGTATTAACTTGTTTATTTTTTTATGAATATTCTACGATTTTGGGGCAAACTCCAAAATCGTGCGAGCCCTTTATTTTACTAGCTTCGTACGATTTTGTTGGCATTAACAAAATCGTGTATTTAAACTTGTATTAATTTGTTCTTTTGATATTATATGTTCTACTATTTTGGTGTAAGCACCAAAATAGTGTAAAGTCTTATTTTTACTACCTCTATACTGTTTTATTAATAATATCATTCATACTATCTTCTATATCACTTATAGTATATCTTTTGGAAGTATTACCCATTTCTATTTCTGCTTCTTGTAATCTTTCTAAAATAAATTCGTTAGATGTACTAATCTTTTTCTCATTGCATTTAATATTCTTTTCATTATCTTCTATTTCAATATTTAAATTTGTCAATTTCATTTTATTCATCCTTTCAATATGGCCACAGACCTAATGTAACTTTTAATTGATATTATTTTTACTATTTTGGTGTTTACACCGAAATAGTGTGATGTCTTGATTTTATTGACTTTGTGCGATTTTGTTGGCGTCAACAAAATCGCACATTTCAACTGCGTAAAAAATAATAAACTTTTATCAAGATTGTATTTGCTTTGCTTTAATATTTTGCTCCTCCTCTATTTCTTTTAACGATTTATCTGGTGTTGGTAAATCTTCCGGCATCGTTCCGCCTAATTTTTCAATTGCATCTCTAATTGTTTTGCCAACAGTATAATGAAGTTCAGTTGCCATATCTTCATTTTTTTCTTTTTGCTTATTTAGTAATGCTTCAGTTTGAGTTATTCTAAAAACGTTAGCACCAAGTTCTTCACTACCCATATTATCTAAAATTTCTTCTCGGTATCTTAATTTTTTTCTTTTAGCAATATCGTCGGCACTTTCTCCATTGTATAGGCCTCTGTAACCTGCATTAGTAAATTTATCAAAATTTTTTACTCCCTTTGAGCTTGCGATTTTATATAAAACTTTATTACCATCTCTTGTTTGTTTTCTTCTATATAGTCTTTTCTCGTCCTCACTTAAATTATTATATTCTATTTCTGTTAATTCCATTTTTCTAGTTTGAATAGCAAAATATGTTTGTCCCAATGCTACCGCATTATACTTGGGGTTAGCATTTTGAACTATTAAGTAACATGCATATCTGCTTAACTTATAGTCAATAATCACCTTAGAAGAAACACCTGTTTTTACTATTTTGGTGTTTACACCAAAATTGGAATTGATGTTATTATTACTTTGAGAACAGGCTACTTGTGCTTTCTCTATAACTGCCGAAAAATATCTCCATTCCTTATAACCTAGAATTTGTTGTAATTCTCTTGCCTCCCAATATTCGTTTCCATATTCATCTATATGTTTAATATCGTCAAATATTTTTTCTCTAAACTCTTCTATATCACTCATGTTTCTCTTCCTTTCTTTTATAAAATTTTACTATTTTGGTGTTTACACCAAAATAGTGTGAAGTCTTTATTTTACTGGCTTCATGCGATTTTGTTGATGTCAACAAAATCGTGTATTTTAATAGTTTTAAATAAAATTTTTATACATACCTTAAAGTACATTTATTTTGCAATATTACTATGTTCTTTTATTATTGTATGTTCTGCAATTTTGGTGCTTACGCCAAAATAGTGTGAAGCCTTGATTTTACTGACTTCATGCGATTTTGTTGACGTCAACAAAATCGTGTATTTTTAAAATATTTACTTTTTCATTTTAGTGTGTAGATTAAGAAGTCGCTCCCCTGTTTTTTTATAGATACAACCACACTCTTTCCTACTCCTAAATCTACAAATTAAGTATAATATAAATATATTATGAAGTCAATATTATTTTAATACTTTTGTTTGTTTTTATTAATTTATATATTAATGTTTACGCTTTATGTGTATAATTTATTATTGTACGTACATATGTATATTAAAAAATAGACTGTTAAGTCTATTCTGTTAGTAGTTTAGATAATGGTACTATGGTGTAGCCTTTACTATTTATATATTTATTATTATATCTATGTTTGAAGTATCTTCGAGTAGTATTATGCTGCCTCCGGTTAGATTGTTTTTTATATTGTTATAGCCCCCAATTACTGAAGGTATTACTACGAGCATATTGTTATTGTTACATATGTTTAGATAAGTACTATTCTTTTCTTTTAGAAGGCAATACTTAGATTTATTATTACTTAGTTTATTGATTATGATATTATCATTATCTAAAATATCTTTAGTATATACTCCATTATTACCATAAGTATATAATTCTTGTTTTTTTAATTTTTTTATATTGGTATTAGTTATATCTTTATGATTTAGATAGATTGTTATGTTACTGATATTTGTTATATTATGTTTTGTCAGGGGATTATATATGACTATTAATGATACTTCATTATTACTATTTCCTTTAACTATGTATTTATCTTTGTTATTTGAAATACTACTACTGGGGAGAATATCTTTATAGATAAGAGATTCTTCTCTAAATATTCCTCCTAGTTTCATTTCTTCATAGCTTTTATCTATATCTACTTCTAGGCCTTTTTTACCTGGTACTATAGTATCAGGTAAAAAAGGCCAGATTGGAAGAGCACACG
>ERZ808246.2255-NODE-2255-length-12306-cov-4.364052_pt1 | contig 12306 bp, 8 predicted proteins | sample MGYA00521083_ERZ808246 | MGnify/ENA primary metagenome ERZ808246 (study PRJEB31516, sample SAMN03275577) | gut metagenome | biome: mammalia-associated habitat; material: feces | host: Papio cynocephalus | place: Kenya | collected 2012-07-07 ...
GACCTTTCGGACTTGACTGTTCGGGGTTTGTTACTTGGAGCTTTATCAATTCCGGTTTTAATGCTTCCAGCATAGGACACGGAACACAAGGGCAAATTGCAAAGTGCAGCCGAATATCTTGGAGCAACGCTCAAGCCGGAGATTTAGCCTTTTATGCAGACCTTTCGCACGTCGGAATTGTTGCCGGTAAGGACACAAGCGGAAATATTCTTGTTATCCATTGTTCAAGCGGCAGAAATAATGTCGTTATCACAACAAACAGCGGATTTGGTTTTGTGGCAAGACCAAATTGCTATTAAAAAACATAAGACAGTTCCCTTTGCTTGTTATAAATTTGATAATATCAAATCTACAAGTTTTATTCTAAAACTTTCTATCTATGTATCCATCAATTTAAACAGTGGAGAAAGGTCTGCATTTATGGTATTAACAAACTTATCTTTTCCGGCCTCACAATTTAGTAATCAATTTTTGTATTGGTTCAGATATACTTCTATTTTTAAAGATTGAAGTTTAGCATAAGAATCTTCACTTGTTATATGAGGACTTTGGTTTATGAAAGTGCTTTGAAAATTATTATCAGTGTAATTTTTGCAATCTTATCAAAAATATTTTTATAACTCACTGTAAATATTAGTATAACTCATGTAAAAATCTTTTCTTTGCCTTTGCTCTAATTCCTGGCAAACAGGTAATGAAAAAAATGTAGCGTATCTTAAGTTAATATTTATGGGGGAAAGTCTTAAGTTTGACTTAAAGTTTAGTTAAGGTCTGAAAGTCTTGATTTGGCTTTCAGACCACTAAAAACTGATATTTTGTCATACAGAAATTGAATTTGCAGAAAAAATCTCACATGCCATTTTTATATGTGTTTAAGTATAGTTTATTTAATGCTTGATGGTGAATAGCCAAACACATCAATAAAATTTTTGCGAAATGATTTTACGTCTTTATATCCTACCATAAGCGCTACTTCGTATATTTTGTAGTTACCGGTTTCAAGCAGATTTTTGGCAGTTTTCATGCGAAAGGACTTTAGGTAATTTTTAAAAGAAATTCCGTTTTCTTTTAAAAACAGTCGATTAAGATATGATGCAGAAAGATATAAGTTTCGTGAGATTTCTTCCATGGTTATTTGCTGAGCATATCGGGCGGCCACATATTGCTTAACTTTGTCTGACAACATTTTTCCTTTTTTTGATGAATATGCTGTACCTAAAACAAAATATTCTTCTGCAAAATTGTAGCAAAATTCCATCAATTCTTTAATCGATTTTGTTCGAGATATATTAAGGTATAAAATGTTATCGCTGTCTATATCGCTTGATGAAATAGAGGTATCAGACAGAGCTTGTCCTATAATATTTTTTATTATATTATATAATAACTGCTTAACATAGTCCTGGTCGTAATATTTGTAGGATTGTATTTCCAAAAATATTCTTTCCATGTATCCCCGAAAGTCATCTGCATTTATGTGTTTTAAGCTAAGGGATTCTTTTTCAATGTTAAGCAAGGCTCTTGATAAGAAAATGCTTTTCTTTTCCTGTTCTATACTAAGATAAGGAAGTATTGTACTTTTCATAAAACAAAAAGAATACTTAAAACAATATTTTGCGTGGGATGCTAAAAGGGGCAGTGTGTGAATTGAGGCTGAAATTTCACTTATACAAATGAAAAATTCTATATTTCGATATAATTCTTCCTCTATCATACTGCACATATTAATTAATGAGGTATAGTCGTTATTTTCAAGCAAAATTAAAAAATATATGCGGCTGTCATTAAAATGTGTGCGAAAACATCTGGGAAATTTTTTCTCAAATGCCTGTGCCACATCTTTTTTGAAAGTGTTTAAGTTTTCTGCACTTACAGATTGTGCAATGTTGTCATAATTAAAAATTTGCAATCGTACAACGGTATAAAAATTTGAACTCAAATCAAGATCAAATTCTTGCTGTTTTTCATAGATATCGCTATCGGATAAATTCGGACTATGAAGGAGTTGTTCAATAAGAACGGATCTTAAAACATCTTGTTTTTGTTTGGCGTCGCTAATTGAACTTAAAATATGATTGCAGGCAGATTTCGCCTTTTTAAGTGCGGCTAAAATCTCATCAGGCATAATAGGCTTTATGAGATAATCAAATATTCTGTATTTGATAGCCTCTTTTGCGTGCTGAAAGTCGTCATGACCGGATATTATGATTATAACAGGCGAATAGTCAGATATTGAATGCAGTTTATCAATCATCTGAAACCCCGATGCTTTCGGCATGCTTATATCGCAGAGTATAATATCGGGGCGTTTTTGTGAAATCAGTTCAAAGCCGGATAATCCGTCATAAGCATAGCCTGATATAATTATCTCGGAATCTTGCTTTTTTATATAGCTACACAATCCTGAAATCACATCTCGGTCATCGTCAATAATAACTAGTTTATACATTTTTTAAATCCTCCATTAAGAAATATGTTCAGAATCGAAATAGCGTATAGGCAGTGTTACTGTGGCGATGGTACGGTTTGAGCCGTTGCTTGAAAACGTAATTCCATACTCACTGCCGCAAAGAAGCTTTATTCTTTCATTCAAATTCTGTATACCGTATTTTTCACTGTGATATGAGTTATTGTTAAGCTTATCCAGTGTGTACGGTTCTATACCGCTGCCGTTGTCTGTAATGAAAATTTTCACATTTTCATCCGCTTCGGCTGTTATTGTTATTTTACCCTTACGTGACAAATCGTAAAATCCATGAATTATTGAATTTTCAACTAAAGGCTGTAAAATGAATTTCGGTATTTCAAAATTTCCGAATTCTTCAGGCACATCTATAGAGAATGTAAAGCCTGTTTTAGTACAAAGATTTTGTAAATCCATATACAAATTAATATATGTAAGTTCACAGTCAAGAGTTGTGTAAACCGATTTGAAATTGTAATTCATTTTACACAGTTTAGAAAGCTTTCCAATGATTTCACATATCTCAGGCTGATCTGCATTAAAAGCTTTCCACAGTATAGTGTTTAAAGTATTATACAGAAAATGTGGTGAAATTTGTGCAAGCAAAGACTTAATTTCAGCCTCTTGTTTTTGTTTTTGACTGGTTTTAATCCGATTTATAAGCTGCTCATTTTTCACAAGTAAGGCATTATAGGTTTTATAAACATTGATTATTTCCTTAGGTGCTCCGACATCGCAGATGATAGGGGAGGAATTAAGCATAGCATTGGAAAGATTGTTAATAGGCTCTGTTACAGTATGTGCTTTTTTCTTTGAATACATTATAGAAAAAAGTATATATACTGACAGAAGCCCTATGGAAATTGCAACAATCGGAATGGTATAATGTGATACTATGCTGTATGGAATAAACTGAACCACCCTCCACCCTTGCTTTCCGGATGCACTGCAGGTAACAAGGTATTTCTTGTTAAATATATATTTTGTAGCATAGCCGGCCCCAGGGACTCTGATCAGCTCGGCAGGAGTAACAAGATCGTTGTAGCTTGAAATCTGCTCGGATACAATTGTTTTTCCGGTATTATCTATAATCATTAATGGAGCTGATACATGATCATAAAGATTTTGCGTTTTTTGAAGCAATATATTTTTTGCAATATCTATGCATATAAATCCTATATTTTGCCCGTCAACAGAAATAGGAATGCATATGGCAATTAAATTTGTATCTTGATATAATGCAGTAGTATTAGCCAGGCCGTAATCAGTCAGAATAAATGCTGAAGCGGTTTCAAAGTGCTTTGCCCAGTCCTCGCTCTGGGGATTAAAATATGAAATTGAACGAAATGTATTGTTTTGTTCCTGTTGATCGGGAAGAAGAACACGTATATGTGCAATCTCTGAATGTGAATACCAATAATTTTTCAAAATATCTGTTATAGCTGCATCTGCATCAACCTTGCCGGTGGGCGCATCAGATAAAAAACGACGCAGATTATACAGAACAGTATTGTTTTCCGCAAGAGAATAGCCAAGACTGATATCATCCTGTACAAAACTTTCTATTATTAATCCATTATTTGCAACAGAGAACATAGCCTCTTTTGAGTGAGAACGTATAAACAGAACATTTATAAGTATGGTTGCAATAACAAGTACCGCAGCAAATGACAAAGTAATACACCATATGTAAGAAGAAAAAATAATGTTGTAAAGATTATTTTTATTGTTGTTTTTCATGGCAAATCCCAACCATTCTTTATAGTTTAATGTATCATTATTATACTACATATGCCAAAAAAAATCAACGAATATGAACAACATAACTAAAAAATGTCCATTTACCCCCCTAAAAGGACTGTTTACCCCCTCGACAAATATTCTGAATGCAATTATACTATAGACATAGAATAACAACAATCACAATATGAGGAGGGTATTTAATTATGAAAAGGTTAAGCAAAAAAATCATCTGCATGTGCCTGGCACTGTGTTCAATGGGAACAGTACTTAGCGGCTGCGGAGAGAAGAAGGCGGCGAACGAAGATAAAATCACATTGGTTTTGTGGACGAAGCCGACACAAGATGCAAAGGATTATGTTGTGAAGATGCATGACAGAACCATGGAAGCAATGAGAAAGGAATTCCCCGATATCAACTTTGAGGAAAAAATTCCGCCGCAGGGGGGAACGGATTATAGACAGGAATATGATAAGGCTTTGATGGCAGGCACTGCCCCGGCGTTTATCAATTATTTCTCTTACACAGATATTCCGTCCAGAATAGAAAATGAAACAATTGCAGATATCACGAAATACGTAGAGGATTGGGATCTGAAAAAAGAGGGAAAAATTCTCGACACATTTGATGATGCAATTTCAAAAGACGGCAAATGGTATGCAATGCCATATAAAGCATACACACAGGCAACTTTGGTTGGCAAAAAGCCGGTTGAAGCGGCCGGTGGCGATATGAGTAATCTGCCGGCAACATGGGATGAATTTGCAAAATTCGGCGAAAAAGCAACTGATTTAAGTATCCCGAGACTGGGTTATGCAATGCTTGGAATGGACTGGTGTGCTTGGCCGTATACGGCTTGGGTATGGTCAGCCGGTGGTGAAATGGTAAGAAAGAACAGTGACGGTACATATAGAATAGCCTTTAATGAGGAACCAGGCATAGATGCAGCAGAATTTTTGAATCAGATGATTTGGAAATACAAGATGACACAGAAAGACGTGTTACTGGGTCTTGAGGATTTGTATAAATTAAGCCTTAACGGAACGGCATGCTTTGCGTGGATGAACTTTGTTGAATTAACAAAGGAAAAAGTGGAGGATAACGGTCTTTCAAGAAGCGATTTCAGCGTTATGCCGATGCCTGTAAAGAATGCGTCAACACCGCAGCCGGCACTTGCGGGAGGCGAGGTTGTAACGTTTAATCCGAAACTTACGGAGGCGGAACTTGAAGCGGCAGTAAGAGTTGCAAAATGGTACTATTTCAGCGATGAGAGTATGCAGCGTAACTGTGATGCAATCAAAGAATTTGAATTGAGCGATACATATATCCCCGGACGTGTTGACTGGTATGAGAAAAAGCTTGAGGCAAATACTTGGCTGACAGATGAACAAAAACAAGCAATACAGAAAATGGGAGAAAATGCGAAGCCCGAACCGTATTGCGGTCATTGGTCGGATTTAAAGACAGAGCTTATAGCTCCTCTGCAGAAGATATATTTGACAGAAGGTATATCAAGAGATGAAATTAAAAAACTTCTTGACGAATGTGCTGATAAGATATATACATTATATCCGGAAACATTTAAAAAGCAATAAAAAACACATTGATGTGCAGAGTCTTTGAGACTCTGCACGTCAGAGTTATGGGTGATTAGACAATGAAAAGTAAAATTAAAAATAAACAGCTCGAAAAACCGGCAATTAAAATGAAGTGGCAAAAAGAATTAATTGCAATACTGCTACTTTGCCCTGTTTTAGCATCAATGGTTCTATTCAAGTATTTCCCTATTTTATTGGGATTTTTTGAGAGCTTTTTTAAGATGAATGTTACGAGCTTGCCGGGCAAATTTGTCGGCTTTGATAATTACATAAGAGCATTTTCGGACAAAAATTTTCTTATGTCATTCGGACATAATGTAAAAATGTTTATATATTCTATTGTTATGAATTTCTGGGTGCCGATAGTTCTTGCAATGCTGATAGATGAAACTCGAAAGGGGCGTACATTTTTCAGACTGGTATATTTTATTCCGGCATGTACACCGGCAATTGCGATGACAGTTCTTTGGAAATATTTTTGGCAGCCGGATTATGGATTGGCAAATTATTTTATGAGGTTGCTGCATCTTCCCGAACAGCTTTGGCTGAATAGTGAAAGTTTGGTATACTTCTGTATGTTTTTCCCGGGACTTATAATTTCCGGCGGAATGAATATGGTGATTTATCTGGCGGCGTTGCAAGATGTACCCAGTGAACTTTATGAGGCGGCTCTTATTGACGGGGCAGGCATAAGACAGCGTATACGATACATTACAATACCGGGAATTAAACATATTGTTATGCTTATGCTTACACTCACTATAATAGGATCATTTAACTTTATGGAAAATGTATTATTGCTGACCGGCGGAGGACCTTCAAATTCTACCCAGACAATGCTGTTGTATGCATATCAGCAAGCTACAAATTCAATGGATTATAGCTATGCGATAACAATGATTGGAATTGTCTTTATAGTTACAATGATATTAACAATTGTCTTTAATAAGCTGACAACTGAGAAGGAGTAGGGATATGGCAGTTATTCAAAATATTGAATTGAAAAGTAAAAAAGGAAAGTGGATATACAGAAGTGTGTACATAATTCTCTTTTTATATATGTTTGTGCAGTTTGCTCCGTTAGTGTGGTTGGGCTTGGGTACATTTAAAGAGAATAGTGAGCTTATTTCGGCGATCCCTACAATTCTTCCAAAGAAATGGACGGTTGAAGCATATGTCGAAGCATTTACAACGTATAACGTCTGGGGAAATATTCTTAATACAGCATTTTTCTGCGGTGCAATTATTATTGTTCAGACCGTAACAAGTACGCTTGCAGCCTATGCGCTTTCAAAGATGAAACCGAGATGCGGCGGTATAGTATATATGTTTATTTTGGGCACGCAGATGTTTACGGCAGTGGCATTAATGTTTCCGTTATATATCATGATGACCAAAATGGGTCTTATCGGAAGCAGATGGTCATGGGTGCTGACATCAAGCTCATGGGCGTATGCAATCGTATTATATAAGAATTTTTTCGATGGAATTCCAAAGGATTTGATGGAGGCTGCACAGATAGACGGTGCAGGACATTTTAAGATTATATGCAGGATAATAATTCCGCTGGCAAAACCTGTGTATGCAGTTTGTATTTTAAACACGTTTATGTCAGTATATAATGACTTCCTGCTGCCTATGATGTTGTTACCTGATGAAGAAAATTGGACGCTGATGATGAGAATTTTTGCAATGACAAATGGCTATGTAAAACAGAATGTTATGTTTGTTATGTTGTTCATTACATGTATTCCCTCAATTGTGTTCTATTTATGCGCACAGCGATATATACAAGAGGGTATCTCAACATCGGGCATCAAGGGGTAAAGAAGAAAGGGGAAAAAAATGAAAAGAATATTCTCACTGATTTTGACAGGAATACTTATATCAATGAATATTCCGCAGGTATATGCGGAAAATATCAGCGATATTCGCTTGCAATTTGAGGACAGGCAAATCACCGTAACGGCTAAAACCGAAAGAGCTGAAAGCAGTTATGCTATTATGATTGTAAAGGACGGCGGTAATGCTGCAAATCCTGAAGATGTATTCGATTTAACCGAAGCAATAAGTGACAGCGAAAAAAACATTTCTTGCTCGCTTACTATGCCTGACAAACGCAAAGGCGAGAATACAGATGGAAAATATGTTGTTCGCATAAAAGGAAAAAACAGCAGCATTGAAGAATATCCATTTTATTATGTAACCGAAGATGGAAAGGCAGAGGCAAAAGCGCTTTTGCTGAACGCCGGCAGTGAAACGGAGTTGTTGACATATTTGGACAGCAATTCCGAATACCGAAACGCATATATAAGCAGCGGATTGGTATTTGAAGACTATGACAGCTTTACCGATGAGGAAAAAGCAGAAACATGCAAGATTTTTAAGAATAGTATGACAAGCGACAAATTGGCGGAGCAATTTAATGAAAGCGTTATTATTACAGAAATAAACAATGCCAATGATGTCGGCAGTGTGCTTGAAAAAACAAATAATAAATTTGAGGGAATTTTATATAAGGACAGCAGCACTGAAGTTAAAAATTTTCTTGCAGAACAGATTAAAAAGAACAGGAAATATGACACTACCAAAAGTTTTGATGACATATATAATGTGATGAATGTTCTTTATCTGTGCAATCATGCTTCTTACAACAACATTGGTACAACAATAAGTAAATATGCAGGGTTGATAGGTATAGAGAATGAAAGTGCATACAAATCCTACAATTCGTTGAGCGGAAGTAAAAAGCAAAAAGCAAGCGAAACAATAGTTTTAAAGCTGGCAGGCAACGCTTCATCAGTAAATGAACTTTTGTCGGCTATTTCAGCGGGTGTGTCAGCTGCGGCATCAAGCAAGGATAATGATAGTTCGGTAGTAGGAGGATCGGGTAACAATACAGGCAACAAGAGTGTTGTTCATGAAACAAAGCCTATAACCCAAAATGACACTGAAACAGATACCAAAACCGACAGTGACGGATTTAATGATTTATCCGGTTTTCCGTGGGCTGAAAAAGCTATAAATTCATTGTTTAAAAAGCAGATTGTTTCCGGCGTGGGAGACGGTATGTATGATCCCTACGGAATGGTAACACGTGAAGCTTTTGTAAAGATGGTGGTGCTTGCAAAGGGAAAATACAATGAGTCGCTGATAAGTGATTATGATGATGTTGAACGTGGAGCGTGGTATGAAAGTTACATAGCTTCAGCTAAAAATGCAGGACTTGTAAACGGCATTAGTGACACAACTTTTGGTGTAGGCAGTGAAATAAGGCGCCAGGATGCGGCAGTTATTATTGCAAGGAGTATGGATAATATCGGCACAGAGAGTGATTACCGATTTAATGATGACGGCGAAATTTCCAATTATGCAAAATCTGCGGTATACGGTCTTTATGAAGCCGGAATCATAAACGGTATGGATAACGGATTGTTTGAACCCAAGGGAAATCTTACACGTGCTCAGGCAGCGGTTATGATTTATAATATGCTAAATTATAATCCCGATACAAAAGGTGTTGATGACACCCCGAATACAACTGTTTCAAAATATGCCGGCAAGCTCAATATGTTAAAAGCGTTCGGGTTTTTAAAAGGGATAGATGAGGATAAATTTGATGATGAACAGGCAATAAGCGCGCAGAAATTTGTGTGTGCGGTTGCGGAAATGGTTACCAAAAACGAAATGAGTGATTCTGAAGCGGCTGAATATGCTGTATCATCAGGGCTGATTGACAAAGATTTTGATATGACCGGTAAAATAACAGGCGAAGAAGCCGCAGCGGTTCTTATTAACGCTATGGGATATCATAAATTATATCCTGAAAAATCGGCACTTGAAATAGCAATGTCAATAGGGCTTTTCAGTGGTGTTACAGAGAATAGCAATGCAAATTTGAAAATGGGTAATGCAATTGTGATGTTATGCAATGCGCTGGAAATTCCTCTGCCGGTGATGGATGGTACAAATGAATTTAAGGTTGACACAAACAGTACGATTATGTCTGTTTACCACGATTGGTATGAAGTTAAAGGAGTAGTAAAACAAAACGAAAATACTTCTCTCAGCAGTTCTCAGGCGTCTGCAAAAGGAACGGTTTTGATTAACAATGATGCTTATGAAGTAGGAAATACAAATGCAGCCGTATTGTTGGGCAGAAATATAAAAGGCTGGGCATATATTCCGCCATATGGCAATGACGAGCACAAACTTATATATGTTGAAGAATATAAAAACAATATTGAAGAAATAAAGGCGGATTACATTGACAGCATAAGCGAGAGTTCAAAGGAAATAAGATATTTTGAGAGTAAAGAATCGGAAAAAGTTAATAAAGTTAGCTTGAGTCCGATAGTGAAGGTTATTTATAATGGCAAATACAAGCAGGACTTTAGTTATAATGACTTGAATATAAAAAGCGGCAGACTTGTTTGTATAGATAACGATAATGACGGTAAGGCAGATGTAATTCTGATTGAAGAATACACCTTTATTGTTGCTAACGGAATTTCTTATACAAACGAAGCCATATATAATGTATACAGTACGCCTGAGAAATTTGATGTTAATGAAAGCAACAGTGATTTAACGGTTTACCTGAATGGTGAAAAGATTGAATACACAGCTTTGCCGGAAATGAGTGTACTGGCAATTATGGCAGGCGGTGGCGCATCAGACAGGATTGTCAGAATTGAAGCTACTGACAAAACAATCAGCGGAAAAGTGACTTCAATAAAAAATACCGATAATAAAATTTTTGTAGACGGAGTATCATACAATTTGTCGGAATGCTATCTTGCAGCAAAAAAAGCAAATGATAACAAGTGTACCGAGATAAAAACAGGAAATACTTATAAGTTTTATCTTGATGTATTTGGAGATATAGCATATGCAGAAGAAGATCAAACGGGTGAATATCAATATGCATATGCAAAAAATCTGTACAAATCCAATGCCGGTGATGAATATTTCATGAGATACCTTACAATGGACGGTGAATGGAAAACATCACAGCTTGCAAATAAAGTAAGATACAATAAGACAAATTCATATGCGGACGGTGCTTTGTATAATCTTATGGGAACTAATGACACATTTGATAAGCAGCTTTTACAGATTAAGTACAATTCCGCCGGTGAAATATCGGCTGTGAATACAGCAGTTGAAAGAGCTGATTATGTTGATTCATCATTTAATAAGCGTGACTGTACAGGTACATGGGGTGTAAATAATTTCAGTTTTTCAAGTAAAATTTTTACAGCCGATAGTACCAAGGTCGTGAGAATTCCTGAAAACAGTGCTGCCGGTGAAGATGAATACGGTATTACATCAAGATCTATGTTTTCGGTAGATAACGGATACACTTTTACAGCATATGATGTAGACAATTTTAATACTGCAAAGGTAATCGTAATAAAACAGGCGGAAAGTATAAGCTCGTCTGCACTGCCTTTTGTAGTAAGCGAGATTGCTACACAGGTTATAGACGATGATATTGTTCAATGCCTGACGGGAATTATAGGAGAAAATGCTGAATATACGGTTACAGGTGCAAAAGAAAACACATTTGACGGAGTAAATGTTGGAGATGTTATACAGCTTTCTGTCGGAGCAAACGGCAGGGTAAAGCAGTATAATCCGCTTTTCTCAGTCAGCAGATATGGAGAAAAAATCAGTCCTTCGGAAGTGAATGTTATCGCAAGTCAGGTTGCCGGAGAGGTTATGGACGTTGACAGAACAAACGGAAGAATTAAATTGGATACCGGTGTTTCAGGCGGACTGGTGCTTTTAAAAGGTGATTCTAAAATTGCTATGTATGATGCAGAGTTAGATACTGTAAAGGAAATATCATTAAGCGATGTTGAAAAAGGCGATTATCTTTACGCAAGGCTTGAATGGTCGAAAGTAAGGATGCTTTATGTAATCAGAAAGTAACCGGAAAGCAGAGAATGGAGGATTGTAATGAAAAACAATAAAAGAATAATTTCAATGTTTATTGCATTAATCATAATGCTTTCATATGCAGCAATGGCTGTTACGGTATCTGCGGCACAAGGACAAATTGAACGTGCAATAGCAACTGTCAATCAGACGCAGGTGATGCTGTCTTGGAAGAACCCCTCGGGCAGTATCGCCGGCATAGAAATTCTTGATGAGGACGGTAACGCTGTTATTACTGACAGCGAACCGTCCGCCACAAGCGGTGCAGTTTCAAAAACAACTGTAAGCGGATTGGAAAACAGCAAGAAATATACATATACAATTGCAATTAATATGCAGAGCGGTGAAACAATTAAGAGTGATGTCAGCTTTACAACAGGTGTCAACTATCAGTGGGATGCACAGAATGGAGTAAAGATGTATGATTTCGCAAAGCTTCGTATCGAACAGGGCAGTTCGTTGCTTCCGTTTTATGTAAGCCTTAGTGAGGAAGGGGCACATAGCGGCGGTAAAGGGCTGCATGCAATTTCAAACCATACAGGCTGGGTTAATCTTTAATTT
>ERZ808246.2257-NODE-2257-length-12303-cov-60.403658_pt1 | contig 12303 bp, 9 predicted proteins | sample MGYA00521083_ERZ808246 | MGnify/ENA primary metagenome ERZ808246 (study PRJEB31516, sample SAMN03275577) | gut metagenome | biome: mammalia-associated habitat; material: feces | host: Papio cynocephalus | place: Kenya | collected 2012-07-07 ...
CGGTGTTCACCGGATCGGCGCTCAACGTGAATTCAAGCTCGTCGTGATAGTCCAGGGCCAGACCGACCGTATCGAAGCCGGAACCAAGATTGGCGCTGGTCGCCGGCACGCGCACGTGCACCTTGCGAGTAACTGGAGTCATACCTCGTTATCCTTCATCACATCTTCATTACAGATTACGCACCGTATTCATATACGGGCCAAGAGTCACATCAAGCCCATGGCCACGGCCCGCCGAGGAACAGCGGAATGCCGCGGCCATGAGCCTGATGCGGGAACAATCAGTTCAGCACGCGCAGAATCGACGGCTCGCCGACGACGTAGTCGAGCTGGCAGACATCCTTGACCGTCTCACGCAGCGTGAGCTCGTCGGTCATGTGGGTGACCAGACGCAGCTGCTGCAATTCGCCGTCGTAGCCCGGATCCTTCAGCGTGGGCTTCAGGTCCTGGTTCACACCGTTGATGGAGACGCCGTGGTCGGCGAACTTCGCGGCAATCGCGGCGAGGACGCCCGGGTTGTCGTGGATGACGAAACGCACCGCGAACTCAGCCTTCGAGGATTCGATCGGAGCCTTCTTCAGGTCGTTGTACAGCGGAATGACCGGACCGGTGCAACCCTGCGCGATGTGGCGGGCCTCGGTCACGACGTCGCCGACCACCGCGGAGGCGGTAGGAGCGCCGCCGGCGCCACGGCCGTAGAACATGAGGTCGTCGGCGGCCTCGGCCTTGACGAACACGGCGTTGAAGGAGCCGTGCACGGACGCCAGCGGATGGGTGTTGGAGATCAGCGCCGGGTAGACACGCGCGGAAACGCCGGCCTCGCCGTTCTCGACGACGGCCAGCAACTTGATGACCTTGTTTTCGGCGGTCGCCGCGGCGATGTCGTCGGCGGTGATCTTCGTGATGCCTTCGACGGAGACGTCGTCGATGGTGACGTTGGTGTGGAAGCCGAGCGTCGCCATGATGGCTGCCTTGTTGGCCGCGTCGTAGCCCTCGATGTCGCCGGTCGGGTCGGCCTCGGCGTATCCCTTGGCCTGGGCGTCCTTGAGCACGTCGTCGAAATCGAGGCCCTTGGTGGTCATCTCGTCGAGGATGTAGTTCGTGGTGCCGTTGACGATGCCGAGCATGCTCGTCACCTTGTCGCCCACCAGCGATTCGCGCAGCGGACGCAGGAACGGGATGGCGCCGCCGACCGCGGCCTCGAAGTAGATGTCGACGCCCTTGGCCTCGGCGGCGGCGTAGATCTCGGGGCCGTACTTGGCCAGCAGCGCCTTGTTGGCGGTGACCACGGAGGCGCCGGACTCGATGGCCGCAAGCACGAACTTGCGCGCCACGCCGGTGCCGCCGATCAGTTCGATGACGATATCGGAGTTGGTCGCCACGCTCATGGTGTCGGTGGTGACGACGGACTTGTCGATCCACGGGAACGGATCGGTCTCGGCCGGATCGAGGCAGGCGACGCCGGTCAACTCGATCGGGCGACCGATACGTGCGGCAAGTTCTTCCTTCTGCTCGACCAGCAGGCGCGCGGTCTGGGAACCGACAGTGCCCGCACCCAGCAATCCAACGCGAATCGGCGCAACATCTTCCTGTGCCAAGACATCCTCCACTTGAGACGAAAGTATTGATATGACGCGTCCATTGTACGGTTCAAACGTGACGTAGAGGCCCTCGTACGCATAAAAATGGACGGTTCCCCACGATTGCGAACATCATGGGGAACCGTCCTCGATCGAAAGCGCCCAAAACCACATACGGAAGGTCACGAAGCCTCACGCGACAGCACAAAACCTCACGTTCCGACGGAGGTCGGCGTCACATGTCGGCATCGCGTGTATCGCCGTCGCCACGTCGGCCCCGTCGGACTCGTTCCGCACCAGACCACATCCTGCCCCGCCGGCAGGCAAGCGCCTTGCGCGACGCCTATTCGCTGACGTCCCAGCCCAGCAGGTCGTCGATCGTCTGACGGCGGATCATGACGTGCGCGCCGGTCTCGCCGACGCCCACCACGGCAGGAATCAGCGCTTGGTTGTAGTTGCTGGCCATGGTGCGTCCGTACGCGCCGGTGACCGGCACGGCGAGGATGTCGCCACGCTTGATGTCGGCGGGCAGGCGCACTTCGTTGACGACGATGTCGCCGGATTCGCAGTGCATGCCCACCACGCGGCACAGTTCCGTCTCGGCGGAACCGGTGCGGTTGGCGAGTCTCGCGGTGTAGTCCGCGCCGTACAGCGCCGGACGGATGTTGTCGCTCATGCCGCCGTCGACGGACACGTAGACGCGTTCGGTGACGGGGTTGCCGTCCCTGTCTTTCGCGTCGCCGCTGAGCTGCACCGGCTTGACGGTGCCCACGCGGTACAGCGTGACGCCGGTCGGCGCGACCGTCCAGCGTCCAGGTTCGAAGGAGATGACGGGGGCCGGCATGCCGAGCGCGCGGTTCACCGTGGCGACCGCGTCGGCGAGACGGCCGAGCTCCACGTCGATGTCCATCGAATCCTCGCCGTCGGTGTACGCCACGGAGTAGCCGCCGCCGAGGTCGACCTCGGGCAGCGTGTACGCATCGGTGGCGTAGAAGGTCTTGCGCAGCAGCATCATGCGCTTGGCCGCCTGGATGAAGGCGTCGGCGTCGTGGATGTTGGAGCCGATGTGGGAGTGGATGCCGACCAGTTCGAGCACGTCCTGACGGCGGTAGATGTCTTTGAGCACGGCGAGCGCCGGGCCGTCCGCGACCAACGTCATGGCCTCGGCGAGCTTGCGGTCGCCGTCGGAGACCTTCTCATGACTCAGGTCGTATGGATAGCGCACGTCGTATTGCAGCTTGCGTTCGGCGTGGTGCCCGACGGACTGCGCGGCATCGTTCCCGGCGGCGTCCGTTTCGGGATGCTCGCCCAGTTTCGCGTTGCTGCCGGCCGGCGTCACGTCGGCGAGGTCGTCGAGCACGTCGAGTTTGCCGGCGTCGGCGCCCGCCGGAAGCAGTGCGACGCCGAATTTCTGGTCCTCGTGCGCGGTGGAGACGAATTCGTGGCCGCCGGCGTGGATGCCGGAGGTGACGCGCAGCATGACGCGTGCGCGCTTGCCGAGCTTCTTGGCGATGCGCGCGATGCGCTCAGGTTCGTTCGGCTCGTCCACGACGATCTTCGCGAAGCCCTGTTCGACGGCGAGTTCGATTTCCGCGTCGGACTTGTTGTTGCCGTGCAGCACCAGGCGGCGTCCGGGGACGCCGGCGGCGAGCGCGATGCGCATCTCGCCCATCGTGCAGGTGTCGATGAGCATGCCGGATTCGGTGACGATGCGGCAGATCTCCTTGCTCAGCAGGGCCTTGCCGGCGAAGCTGACATGGGTGACGGTGTTGTTGAACGCGTGCGATGCGGACTTGACGAATTTCGTGGCGCGGGCGCGCACGTCGTCGGTGTCGATGACGTACAGCGGGGAGCCGAACTCGTCGAGCAGGCTTTCCGCGGTGCGTCCGTGGAAGGTGATTTCGCCGTCGGCGTTCACCGCCGAGCCGGCCGGCCAGATTGGAGTGACTGACATGGTTTCGTTGCGCCTCACATCTTGTCGGGAGCGGTGACGCCGAGCAGGTCGAGGCCTGCGGCGATGACGGTCTGCACCGCGTCGTTGAGCTTCAGTCGCGCGGCCGCGCGTGCCGGTTCCGGGGCCTTGGCGATGCGGACGGACTCGGCTTCGGCTCCACGGGCTTCCGAATCGGTGAGCTCCATCGGCACGACGCGTTCGACGTTGTACCACTTGTGGTAGGTGGCCGCGAGGTCTTCGAGGTAGTGGGCCACGCGGTGCGGGGCGCGCAGGTCGCCGGCTTCGCGCAGCAGCGCCGGCCACTGGGCCAGAGCCGCGAGCACTTCGCCGTCGGCCGGGGTGTCGAGCAGGCTCACGTCGGCGCCTTCGTAGGTGATGCCGGCCGCGGCGGCGTTGCGATCGACGTTGCAGGAGCGCGCGTGCGCGTACTGCACGTAGTAGACCGGGTTCTCGTTGCTGTGGGACGCGAGCAGGTTGAGGTCGATGTCGACCGGGGAGTTGTAGTCGGTGCGGGCGAGTGAATAGCGGGACGCGTCCACGCCGATGGCGTCGGTCAGGTCGTCGATGGTGACGACGTTGCCCGCGCGCTTCGACATGCGCACGGCCTTGCCGTCCTTCATGACGTTGACGAGCTGTCCGATGAGGATCTGCATGTTCTCGCCCGGCTTGTCGCCGAAGGCAGCGCACATGGCCATCATGCGGCCGATGTAGCCGTGGTGGTCGGCGCCGAGCATGTAGATGGCGATGTCGGCCGGGTTCACGTCGCGGTGGCGCTTGTTGCGGTAGTAGGCGATGTCGGCGGCGAAGTAGGCGTAGTTGCCGTCGGACTTGATGATCACGCGGTCCTTGTCGTCGCCGTGCTTGGTGGAGGCGAACCAGGTGGCGCCGTCCTTTTCGAAGATGTCGCCGCGTTCGCGCAGGTCGGCGATGGCCTTGTCGACCTCGCCGTCGGAGTACAGGCTGTTCTCGTGGAACCACACGTCGAAGTTGACGCGGAAGTTCTTCATGGACTTCTGGATCTCGTCGAACATCATCGGCACGGCGCGCTTGCGGAACTCCTCGCGCTGCTCGGAATCGCCCTCGCCCAGCGGCTCGCCGTCCTTGTCGACGCCGCCGTCCACGCGCGGCAGGTTCAGGATGTCGACGCCGTCCGCAGTGGCCTCGTCGATCACACGCTTGGCGATCTCGTCGATGTACGCGCCCTTGTAGCCGTCGATCGGCGTGGTCTCGCCGTGCGCGGCGGCGACGAGGGACTTGGCGAAGCGGTTGATCTGCTCGCCGTGGTCGTTGAAGTAGTATTCGCGCACCACCTTGGCGCCGTTGGCCTCGAGCACGCGCGCCATGGAGTCGCCGACGGCCGCCCAGCGGGTGCCGCCGATGTGGATCGGTCCGGTCGGGTTGGCGGAGACGAATTCGAGGTTCAGCGTCTTGCCGGAAAGATGGTCGTTCCTGCCGTACTTCGCGCCCTCTGCGAGCACGGTGTCGACGACGGCCGCCGCGGAGGCGGAGTCGAGCACGATGTTGATGAAGCCGGGGCCCGCCACTTCCACGGACTTGATGCCGTCGGCGTCGCCCAGTTCGGCGGCGAACAGCTCGGCGAGGTCGCGCGGCTTCATGCCGGCCTTCTTGGCCAGCTGCATGGCCGCGTTGGACGCCCAATCGCCGTGGGCGCGGTCCTTCGGACGCATGACGGCGAATTTGGCCTGCGGGGGAATGAGATCGGTGGTGAGGGTGCCTGCCTTGCCTTCGTTCACGAGGCTGTTGGCGATGTTGAAAATTAGTTCACTAAGCGCTTCTGGACTCATTCCTCCAAGTCTACCGTGCGCGCCGACAGAATTCGCGCCGCCTACCGGCCGCGCTCCGCCTTACGCTTGCCGGGACCGGCGTCGCGCGGACCATGGTCTTCGCCGCCATGCCCGGCACCGCCGCAGCCGTCGCCTTGGCCGGCACCATGTCGTTTGCGCCAGGCCGCGGAGGCGTAGTAGCCCGCGTAGCACAGCGCCATGAACGGAATCATGTACAGCAATGTGGAGCGTTGCGCGGGATCGCAGATCACCAGAACCAGCGCGCCGACGCACATCACAATCGCGGCGATCGGCACGAACGGATAGCCGGGCGCGCGGTATCGCAATTCGTCGACGGCATGGCCATCGGCCAGCCACTGCCGACGGAACCGCACATGGCATACGCAGACCGACGCCCACACGACCAACGTCGCCAGTCCGGAAACCGCCACCAAGGCCAGATACACCGTCGAGGCGGCGACCACGGACGACAGCAGCGCCAGCAGCGATCCCGCCATGCTGAACAGCACGGCGAACACCGGAACGCCATGGAAATTCGTCTTCGCCAGCGCGTGGGGGATCATCCGCTCCTGGGCGAGCGACCACACCATGCGCGAGCATACGTACAATCCCGAATTCGCGGCGGACAGCACCGCCGTGAGCACGACGAAGTTCATCACGTCGCCGGCGAACGGCATGCCGATCGATTGGAACACCAGCACGAACGGGCTGGTGTCGACGCCCGACTTGTGCCATGGAATCAACGCCGCCATGACGGCGATCGAGCCGATGAAGAAAATCGCCAGACGCAGCACCGTGGTGTGCACTGCCTTGGGGATGGCCTTCGACGGATCCTTCGTCTCCCCCGCCGCGACGCCGACGACCTCCGTTCCGGAGAACGCGAACACCACGGTCAGCAATGTCGAGAAGATCGGCAGTATGCCGTTCGGCAGCCAACCATCGTTGTAGAAATTCCCGAACAGCGGCGCATGGTCGTATCCGGAGATCGGGATCGCGCCGAACATGGCGAGCAGGCCGATCACGATGAACGCGATGATGGCGAACACCTTGATGGAGGCGAACCAGAACTCCGATTCGCCGTAGAGCCGCACCGACAGGATGTTGAGCAGGAACACGACCGCGATGAACGCCGCCGACCACACCCATGTGGGCGAATGCGGGAACCACCGTTGCATGAGCAGTCCGGCCGCGGTGAATTCCGAGGCGAGCGCCACGGCCCAGTTGAGCCAGTACAGCACGGCGATGGTGAACGCCGTGCCGGGGCCGATGAAGCGCTTCGCATACAGGTGGAAGCTGCCGGCATACGGCATCGCCACGGAAAGCTCGCCGAGGCTGAGCATCACGAAGTAGACGAGTATGGAGCCGATGGCGTAGGCGACGATCGCGCCGAGTGGTCCCGCCTGGTGGATGGTGTAGCCGGAGCTCAGAAACAGACCGGTGCCGATGACGCCGCCCAGGGAGATCATCGTCAGATGGCGGGTCTCCATCTTGCGCTCGAGTCCGCCCTGCGCCTCGGCGGTCGCCTCGCCATGGTCTTCGGCTGTTGTCTGCGTTTCGGCATCTTTGGCGTTCGAATCGGCCATGCGCGGCAGCTCCTTCAATACTTGGCTGGGCACGGCTTCCGTTCGACCGGCGCCCGAAACCACCACTATACGGGAGCCTCGGAATCATCGGATTCCGGGTTCACATATCGCATGGCGCGCATCCGTTTTGAGATTGCCGTCGCATACTGTGCCGTGTATCGTTTGGTTCCTCTTCATCGATCCCATCTTCATCGAATCCGTCATCGGATGCGATTCGATGGGCTCCGTCGGGGAACGTCATGCAAAGAAGGCCGATTATGCTCAGGCATGGTTTCCATGGAATATTCATGGCGCTGCTGGTCGTGGCGGGAATGCTGTTCGCCCATGCGGCGTGGATTCGCGCCGATGCCGCGCTTGTGGATTCCGCGCCGCGTCGCCAGCACGGTCCGGTCATCATCGCGCATCGCGGCGACACCGACCATGCGCCCGAGAATTCGTTGCAATCGATTCGCGCGGCCGGCAGGGCGCATGCCGATTACGCGGAGATCGACGTGCGGCTGACCGCCGATGGCAGGCCGGTGGTGTTCCACGACCGTGCGACGGGCCGGCTGTCGCACGATGGCGTCAATCGGAGGATCAACCGGCTGACGTTCCGTCGGCTTTCCTCCATGCCGATGGATACGCGGCGGATGCCGAACGATGACTTTCATGTGCCGTCGCTGGTCCAGGCCATCAGGACCGCCGAGCGGTCGAACGATCATCTGGGCCTGCTGCTCGACATGAAGACCGATGACCGCCATGCGGCGCGTCTGGTGCGCATCGTGGATGGAACCGTCCGGCGGACGGGATTCGCCCGCCGCGCGATGTTCATGTCGACGAGCCGCCGGGCGGTGGATCTGATTTTGGCGCGGCATCCGCGTTGGAAGGTCGGCTGGTGTCTGAGCGGCCGGGCGGAGCAGGTGGATTGGCGTCAGCGCATGGACTTCGTGGTGATCCGCTCCCGTGAGGTCACCCGTCGGTTCATGCGCGGCGCGCGGGCGCACGGCGTCGCCGTGTACGTCGGCAAGGCGGATGACCGGTACGACGTGTGCCGCGCGCTGCGGTTGGGCGCGCGTGGATTGCTCAGCGACAGCATGCACGATGTGGTTCCTTCGGTGCGCGCATATCTCGACCATGATTCCACGCATGTCAAACAGGCTCCGCGCGCCGTGACACGACGGCCGGATTCCGAGGATTCCAAGCCACGTGCGAACCGTTCCACGCCACGCACGAAGCGTTCCACGCCGTCCATGCCGCGATCCGTGCAATCGCCGCGCGACGGCGCGCAGAACCGGCAGGACCGGCAAGCCGCGTGAATCACACGAATCATGTAAATCGCGCCGAATAGCGCATATACGTGATTCGGGTCCGCACGCCGCATGGCATGCGAACCCGAATCACAGGAATTTCGGCGAACGTCGGCAGGAAGCGACCGTCCGCCCGGTAACATCGCTCAGAGCGCGGCGATGGCGTCGATCTCGACGAGCGCGCCCTTCGGGATGTTGTTGCCGCCGAACGCCACGCGGGCCGGCTTCACGGAACCGGTGAACGTCTTCGCGTACACATCATCCACCTCGTGGAAGTCATCGACGTTCTTCAGGTAGATGGTGGCGCGGCACACGTTCTCCAGGCCGCTTCCCGATGCGTCGAGGATGTTCTTGATGTTCTTCAGCGCCTGCGCGGCCTGTTCGCCGGCGCTGGCTCCGGCCAGTTCGCCGGTGGCCGGGTTGATGCCCAGCTGGCCGGAGACGAACACGAATCCGTTGGCCTTCACCGCCTGGCTGTATGCGCCAAGCGCCGCCGGAGCCTCGGAGGTCGCCACTGCTTCCAGCTTGTTGCTCATGATGCTTCTCCTTATGTACGAGGGTATTCGCGTACTCAAAGTGTACCCATGCGAATGGGGAACGGCATCGCAGGCTTCCATGAATCGATACGGGCCGGTATGAACCGCGTGGAATGAACCACACGAGCCATAGGAAACGAAGCGGGCCGCTTGGCATGAATCACATGCGAGCCACATATAAAAACCGCGCCCACCGACGGATGTCGATGGGCGCGGAGCCTCTGGTGGGCTTGATGGGGATCGAACCCACGACCTTCTGTTCCGGAGACAGACGCTCTATCCGCTGAGCTACAAACCCGTGCAGCAATCTACTTTACACGCTCGCCGCGCGGAAGCGACACGAAGTCCAAAACAACACGCAGACCGAAGCTTCCGACATCACTGTGATTTACCGGCGTATATGGCTACACTGACGCTAGGAGCAAAGTTTGGACACATCATGGACAATTTCGAGCACACACGTCGATTCTTCTGCCGCGCGCTGCCCATCGAGCTGGATGATTGGGACAGCCCGACGCTGATCATACAAAGCTACTATGTGCACGATGGCGGTTACGCGCTTCGCGTCCGGTTGAAGACACGGAACGTCCGGCTTGCCATGACTCCCGATCTTCAGCCCTTGGAGATTCTGCAACGCTATCAGGACGATTTCCGCTCCGGCTCCATCAGCGTGAAGGGCCCTTCGGTGGGCGGAACCCGATATGAGGCGAGCCGGGACATCGACGCGCGCATCGCCGCGGAGCTCATCAAGCGCGGCGGCGAGGTGACCATCAAAAACCGTTTCACCGATTGGATCGAAGAAGACGGGTGGAACATCGACGTGTTCGGAGGGGCCAATGCCCCGCTCATCATCGCCGAGGCGGAACGCATCGGTCCGGTCATCAATCTCGCCATCCCGAAATTCTGCGTCACGGAAATCACCGACCAAGCGCGGTTCAGCAACGAGGGATTGGCCGCGAACCCCTATTCCGCATGGCGCGCGGACTTCGAACGGGAACTCGAAACGGATGGACCGCGGTTCCTCGACTACTTCGGCGTCAATCGCATGGAGTGAACGGACCGCGACCGCGGAAACCGACAGGTCGGCATGCGCCAGAGAAGCCGCCAGAATTCCCATGACGCCCATATATGGCCGAAAATGACCGAAATTCCCTAAACCATGGTTACGGCATCATGACCGTGGACGCGACCGCCGAAAACGGCAATCATGCACCGGACATGGCTCTTAACGACAAAGGTGGTGCGCCTTCAGGCACACCACCTTTCATGCATCCATCGCGACATCCGGCGGCCGTGCGGCACGGAACGGCGGACGCGCGAGTCGCAGCTTGGCACGTCCTAGTACAGCAACGTGGCCAGACGGCGGCGAGCGCGCTTCAGACGTTCGTCGGTCGGCTCCGGAATCGTGAAGTACTCCAGCAGACGCTGGCGCACCGGCTCGATGTCGGCCTTGTGCCCATCCGCGACGAAATCGAGCAGACGGTCGAACGCGTCCTGGATCTGGCCGCCGATCATATCGACATCGGCGACGGCGAGCTGCGCGTTCACGTCACCCGGATTGTCGGCCGCGGCGGCACGCACCTCACGCACGTTCGCATTCGCGGAACGGGCCAGCAGCAACGCCTTCGCGTGCTCACGGGCCGCGCGTGCATCGTTCGGATCGGCCTCCAGCACTTTCGCGTAGGCTTCCGCGGCACCTGCGTAATCGCCCTGCTGGGCAAGCATATAGGCCTCCTGATGTTCCGGAGGAACCTCGTCCTGGGCGCTGGCCGCGGATGCGGAATTCGCCGCGTCGGAATCCGGATCGCCCGAATACGGGGCGGAACCGGTCACGCCGGCCTGCTGCGCCGCCGCGATCAGCTTCGGAATCACCGTATCGGTGATCTGCTGCAGTTCCTCGTCGGACGGCAGTCCCTGCAGAATCGGCATCGGACGGCCGCCGATCAATCCGAACAACGCCGGAGCGCCCTGCACCTGGAACGCCTGGGCGATTGACGGGCTGGAGGCGATGTCGATACGCGACAGCTGAATCTGGCCGTTCAGCTTGTTCACCGCTTCGCCCAGCTTGCGGGCCATGTCGAACAGGCGGTCATCGGTGGGCACCCACAACAGCAGCAGAATCGGGAACGTGGCCGAAGTCTGCACCATCGCCTGGAACGTGCCCTCCGTCGTATCGATGACGTAGCCGCCCGCGGCCGGCGCGCCGCCGGCCTGGCCCGGCTCCGCCTTCACCTGATGCTTGAGTGCCTCCAAATCGACGGCTCCCGCCAACGAAACCCCTGGATTGAATGGCTTTTGTTCTGCCATATATGCCTCCCTGTCAACAATCAATACATTCAGCGAAGACGAGCGTCAGAGCGCCTCGACCTTCACCGGCTGCCGTTCGGAACCGACCGCGGTGATCTTCGCGCCGTGACCGGCCTGCGGAATGTACAGCGCCACCACGTTCACATACGTGGTCTTCATGGTGCTCGTGGCCGTGCCGTCACCGAACAGCGCCTTTTCCGCATCGGAGGCCGGCTGGGATTCTCGTCCCTCGCCAGCCGCACGGGTCCATTCGGAATCGATCTGCGCCACGACCAGATCGCCGCCATCGGCGGTGCGCATCACGCACATCGCGTCCTCCACCGGCGTGAACGTCTGCTGCTGCGTGCCGGCGTTCAATTCCATGGCCTTCTGCACCTGTTCGGTCAGCGCCTCGAGTTTGGTGCGCAAATCGTCATCGGCGAATTGGGAGGCGTACTTGCTGTTCGCGTTGTTCTGCAGCAGATCGGCGTAGGCCGCGACGGCTTCCTTGGGCTTCATCACGAGGCCGGAATCGTCGGCTGAGCCCTGCTGGCTGCCGGTGCTGGCGATTTCGAAGCTCGGCATCTTCACGCCGGAGAACAGTCTCGCGACGCCCCACAGTTTGTAGTTCTGGTGGGCGGAATCCTGCTTCAGCACCAACAGACGTTTGGACTGCTGGTCTTCGGTGGTCGAGGTGATGGAGAATATCGTGCGCGGCCAGCCGGAATCGGTGGAGATCACCGCCTGGGCCAGACCTGTCGGAATCGTGGTCTTCCGGTCGAGATTGTTGGTCGCCTTCGCCACGTTCAGTTCGCTGGTGCGGATGTCGAGTTCAGGGCCTTCCAGAACCGTCGAGAGATTGTCGGTGTCGCGGTTCGCGTTGAGCTGATCCAGCGTTTTGACGATATTCGTGCGGATCGTCTTCTCTTGCCGTTCCGTCAGATTCGGCACCGGCTTCTGCGATGACGCGGCGGACGGCGTGGGCAACTGCCCTTCGCATCCGCCCATGCCGATGACCAGACCCGCGGCAAGCATGGCAGCCGCGACCATATGGAAACGCTTCCCCATCATTCGGCCTCCTTCTTGCCGCTTTCGTCCGTTTCATCGGAATCGGAGGATTCCTCCGTTCCTTCGGACTCGCCGTCCGTTTCTTCAGACTCGTCATCTGTCCGTTCGGACTCATCAGCGTCGGAGTCCCCGGACTCTTCAGACTCTTCAGACTCTTCAGACTCTTCAGACTCTTCAGACTCTTCAGACCTTTCAGAGTCTTCAG
>ERZ808246.2258-NODE-2258-length-12303-cov-5.554703_pt1 | contig 12303 bp, 5 predicted proteins | sample MGYA00521083_ERZ808246 | MGnify/ENA primary metagenome ERZ808246 (study PRJEB31516, sample SAMN03275577) | gut metagenome | biome: mammalia-associated habitat; material: feces | host: Papio cynocephalus | place: Kenya | collected 2012-07-07 ...
CAATCAGGTAATCAGCAGCCTCCTTTGCCTTCTGTAGGCATTGCGTGCTCTCCTCCTGTGTCAATGGGGTACAGTTTCCGAGTCCGTCGGTGTATGTGGAATATGTAAGACAGACTTTAGCATACAGGTGGTATGCTGCGGCACGTGTAACCTTTCCGTATGTCGTCTGAGTCAGCGGAAGGTATTTCATTGCAAATTCAAGGTCTGCGATTATTGCATTATAGAAATCGTTTACGCTGCTGCATGCAAGTGTCTTTGTCTCTCCCGTAACAGGGCTTAGCGGCAGATATTTTCCGCCCCACTGCTCTACAATATTATACAAGGCGTGAGCTCGTATGAAATGTGCTTCGGCAACGAGTGCGTTTTTGTCGTTATCTGATATGTCTTTCACTTTTGTCGCATATTCTATTGCCCCATTGCATGCACTGAGGGTGCCATAGAAACCGGAATAGCCTTCGTTAAGCATACCGTTGGCTGATCCAAAATCCGTATAGCGCAATATTTTGCTCCAGTTACCGTTTGCTCCAGTTGGGTTTGTGTCCTGCCAAATGTCTGTACCTCCTTCAGCCACCATTAGATAGGTGTCCTCTGCCTGTCCGTAGATGATTCTCACCATATCGAAGTAGCAGTCGTTTATTTTCTTTTCGTAGCCCTCGGCGTTAGTCCACTCGTTGTCCGGAGTGTTTCCCGAAGGGTTGTATTCGTCAAGACTGCAGCTTGTTGCCGACAACAGCAGTAATGTGGCTGTCAGAGACATTATCTTGTATGTTTTCATTTTCTTCTTATTTTTTATTTATTAGAACGATATGTTTACGCCAAACACGAATTGCTTCGACAATGGTGCGTCGTCATCGTCACCTCCCTTTTCGGGGTCGTAATTCTTTAGATACTTGCTTTTGGTGAATATAAATGGATTATCGGCCGTGAAATACACGCGTGTTTTCTGTATGCCGATTTTCTTTGTCAGGCTTTTAGGCAGTGTGTAGCCCAGTGTGATATTCTTCACTTTCAAGTAAGAGCCGTCGAAGAAATTGCACCATTGTTGGTTAGGGTCTTGTCCGTTGTTCATTGTTGAGTTAGGTGCAGGGAAACGTGCTTTCTGGTTGTCCTCTGTCCAGTAGTCGCATATAGTAGGCGACGGCGATAGTCCATCTGTGCGGTACCATCCTGTCACGCCGTAGTTTATTGTCCAATCCCAGCGCATTATGAGTAGCATGCTTAGATCAAAACCTTTGTATGTGAAATTATTGTATAGGCTACTGCTCCATTTAGGTGTAGAACTACCCAGCACAAAGTAGTCATCGGTGTTGTACTTGCCGTTTTGATCTTTGTCAACGATATGCACTTGACCAGGTTTCTGGTTGTATTTCGCAGCTTCATCTGTCTGTGTTGTGCCCCATATTCCAGCGTATTTATATCCATAGTATGTGTGGATAGGCTTTCCCTCTATTAGATAGTAGTCTCCAAACTGTAAAGGTCCGTCGCTTGTGGTTTTTACCACACGCTCGTGATTGGCAGCAAACTGTAGCGTTGTTGTCCATTTAAATTTCGGTCCTACAAAGTTCCTGCTTGTAATTCCGATTTCAACTCCTGTGTTGCGTGTCTCTCCAACATTGCTCCACATGGTGTATGGCTTTGATCCAGAACCTCCGGTTTCATACGGCAGGCTCTTTTGGTAGATAACATCTTTGGTTATGGCATCATACCAGTCAAATGTAAGGCTTATGCGCTCCTTTAGCAATCCCAAGTCAAGTCCGAGATCTGTCATGTATGTCTTTTCCCATCCTAATTTGTCGTTTCCTAGAGTCAGTCCATATCCGCTATAGGAAAGAGGGGTATCTTGAAATCCTATGATACCAGTGCGTGTAACGGCCTGTGTGGCATATTCGCTTGCTCCGGCATTGCCTGTAACCCCATAGCTTGCCCTGAACTTCAGGTTTGAGATTTCCTTCACGCCTTTCATGAACGGCTCGTCGCTGATGCGCCATGCTACTGCACCGCCGGGGAAAATGTCCCACTTGTTACCTTTGGCAAGTCTTGAGTCACCGTCAATTCTTGCATTGAGTGTTACGAGATACCTTCCGAGATAGCTGTAGTTAATGCGCCCTATGTATCCCATGGTCTGGCTTTGCACGTAGCTCGAAGCCACCTGTGGCGTTCCCGTTCCTGCTCCGAGATTATAAAACTTGTAGCTGTCTGAGTCAAATCCGTTGGCTGTGGCTGTTGATGTTTCATATTTCTTCTTCGACCATTCAGCCACAGCAGTTACAGTAAAGTCGTGCTGCTTTTTTATGTTGAAGTTGTAGCTGACAATGTTCTGCCATTTGTAGTTATATGTGAACTTGTTTGGAATCTGTGCCTGTACTTTACCGCTCTCCAGACCCTGATAAGATTTTGGACCGAGGTATATGCCTTGCCGTGAGTTGCGGAAGTAACCACCGAGTATGCTCTTGAACGATAGACCTTTCAACGGTGTCAGTTCGAAGTAAATCTGTGGAGCTATACTAATGTTTTTGATGTTGTTCACATAACTGCTGCTTTCGTTGTCTGCCAGCGGATTCATGTTTCCGTCCCCCAGCGGATAGTCTACAAGATTTCCATTCTCGTCATACGGTTCACCGAGTGGCGGCATGCAGATAATGCGGTTCCATATTCTACTGTAACGTTTGTCATTGTTTGAATACATGGCATACATGTTTATGCCGTACTTCAAAATGCTGTTAGCCTTGAAGTCTATTTTCGCACGTGCAGAGTAACGTTGGAGTTCATCTCCTTTTAGCAGTCCTTCTTGATCATAATATCCTAACGAGAAATATGATGTGATGCGATCGTTGCTGTATGATGTACTTAGATTGTAGCTTTGTGTCGTTCCTGTCTGTGATGCAAGATCATACCAGTTTACCCATTGGTTGTTGTCTATGAACTTCTGCATGTATGATGGGAAAAGTGGTGATGTCGTGTCGTCGGCGGAAATTTCTCCACCGTTTATCAGTGCCTGACGGCGGAAGTCTATGTATTTCTGCCCACGATTTACTTTTGGGAAACTTGTTATCACGTTCCACCCATAGTAAGCGTCAAAATCTATAGAGAACTTGTTCTTTTGGGGCGACTTGGTAGTGATGATGACCACGCCGTTTGCTCCTGCCGCTCCGTACACGGCGGTGGATGAGGCATCTTTCAACACTTCTATGCTTGCGATGTCGTTTGGGTTGAGTTCTTCGTAGGAACCCTCCATGCCGTCTATTATGAACAACGGCTTATTGTCGCCGTTGATGGAGCGGTTGCCGCGCAGTACCATGTTCACTCCTCCTCCTGCGTCACCGCTTGTCCGCGTTATGTCCAGACCTGCCACCTGTCCTTGTATTGCTTCCAAAGGGTTACTCGTGGGGGTTCTTGTGATGTCTTCTGATTTTACAGATGCTACCGCTCCAGTCAGGTCTCGTTTCTTCACTGTGCCGTAGCCTACGACCACCAGTTCATCGAGGGTGTTGTCCTCAGGCTTCATTATGATTTTCATGTTTCCACGTCCAGCCTTGACCTCTTGGGGTGTGTAGCCCATATAAGAGATTATGAGTGTAGAGCCGGGCTTGATGTTTAGCGAAAACTTGCCGTCCAAATCCGTGGCGGTGCCGTTCTGAGTTCCTTTTACCATTACTGAAGCACCAATCAGTGGTTCTCCGTTCTCGTCGTGCACAACTCCGTTAACCGTGCTCTGTTGTTCAACGGACATTTCTTTCAGCTTGTCAAAAGAAATGGGGGGGGTAGCCATGGATGGCATGGATAAGAAAAGCATCATTGATGAAAGTCCAGTGCATATTGCACTCTTTTTACATGCCTCAATGCCTGCTTCATAGAAAATTCCTTTTTTCATTTAGGCTGTTCTTTAGGTTATGTTATTATCAAATATAAGATGTTTTATAGATGGACGTTAAAGAATTGCATTTGTAATATCCAAATATCTAAATTTTTGCAATAACCCCTACCGGATCATATTGGAAAGTCCTTTCTGTTATCTTATTCCGTTCGATACACACTCTCGTACCGAACATAATGAGTGTTCGTTACGTTCGGTATGATATGAATAATCCTGTAATTTAGCATGACCATGAGCACTTTGACTAAAACTTATATGCTATTTTTTTCTTTTTATTCGGGAATAAATATTAAATTTGCGGATATTATTTTTATAAATTGATAAAGCAGAATATCTATGACAACACTCAATAATGGTATATTGACAGTCTGTATAGACAATCATGGTGCTGAACTTTGCAGCTTAAAGCGTGGAGACAGGGAGTATTTGTGGGGTGCATATCCGGAGTTCTGGAAAAGGCATTCGCCTGTATTGTTCCCTATTGTGGGAAGTGTGTGGAACGGCGAATATCGTTCCAAAGGCAAGACTTATGAGATGGGACAACACGGATTGGCGCGTGATATGGACTTCACACCAGTGTCATCGTCAGGCAGTGAAGCCTGGTTTGAGCTGCACTCTACTGAAGATACACTCTTGAAATATCCGTATCCTTTTGTCTTGCGGATAGGCTACAGACTAAAAGAGAACACACTGGAGGTGTGTTGGGAGGTGGAAAATCCGTCAGACGAGGAGATGTATTTCCAAATAGGAGCCCATCCCGCATTTTATTGGCCTGTGCTCAGCACGGAGGCTATTAAAAGCGGACTGGATGCTATGAAAGAAGAGTTGGCAAAGGATAAAAAGCGAGGATACTTCAAGTTTGAGGTGGATAAGCCATTAAAATTGCTGTCGTTCTTCCCCGAAAATTTCGAGTTCATAAGTTCTGACGTGATTGGCAAGAAAGGATGTATAGATGATTCGTGTGGGAGATACCAGCAGATATGCGACAACATGCTGGGGGTAACAACAGAGTTCTTCGACCAGGACGCCTTTATTATAGACAAACCGAAGATTAAGGCTGTTACACTCTGCGACATGGAAGAAAAGGAATACCTGACGCTGAGGAGCAATACACCACTTGTAGGACTATGGTCGCCGCCAAAGAAAAATGCTCCGTTTGTATGTATCGAACCATGGTACGGGCGTGCCGATGACATGAATTATAAAGGCGATTTCGAGGAAAAACCATATATGAACCGTCTGGAACCAAAGGCCGTGTTCAAGGCAAACTATGAGATAACAATACATTAATAGAGAGTCTTTTTCGTATCTCTTCTTTTCTATCTCATTACTTTTGCCTAATTTTGCACGCAAATGAACATAAACGGAAAATAAAAACAATTATAGCTATAATGAAAAATTGGAGACGAATTCTGCCAGACGTGCTGGTAGTGCTGCTCTTTGCAGTAATTTCTTTCGCTTATTTCTTTCCTGCCGACATCGACGGGAAGGTGCTTTACCGTCATGACTCTTCGGCAGGACGAGGTATGGGACGCGAAGCATCGGAGTATTTTGAGAAGACCGGCGAGGTTACCCGCTGGACGAATTCCGTGTTCTGCGGAATGCCGACTTACCAGATAACGCCGGGCTACAAAAGTCTTGATGCACTGACGGATGTAGTAAGCATCTATCATCTCGGACTGCCTGAGAATGTGTGGTTCCTCTTTGTCTATCTGCTCGGATTCTATATCATGTTGCGGGCTTTCAACTTTAAGACCTATCTCGCAGCTCTCGGTTCCGTGATATGGGCGTTCTCAAGCTATTTCCTGATAATAATCGCCGCAGGCCACCTGTGGAAAGTAATGGCACTCGCCTATCTGCCGCCTATGATTGGCGGTATCGTGCTGGCATACAAGGGAAAATATCTTTGGGGACTCTTCGTTACGGCACTTTTCTCGGCATTCGAGATATATGCCAACCATGTGCAGATGACGTATTATTATCTTTTCATCATCTTCTTCCTGATTATTGCATATCTCGTAGATGCTATTCGCAAGAAGCAGATTGCTAACTTCTTTAAGGCAACAGGCATCTGTGTGGCGGGTGCTGTAATCGGACTGTGTCTGAACATCAGTAACCTCTATCATACATGGGAGTATAGCAAGGAGTCGATGCGCGGCAAGAGCGAACTCGTGAAAAAGAATTCTGCCAACCAAACCGACAGCGGACTGGAGCGCGACTATATCACACAGTGGAGCTATGGCATCGACGAAACATGGACTCTGCTTGTGCCTAATGCAAAGGGGGGAGCTTCGGTGCCGCTGAGCGAGACGGCAATGAAAAAAGCCGACAACCAATTCCTGGAGGTATATCAGCAGCTCGGACAATACTGGGGAGATCAGCCGATGACGAGCGGTCCGGTATATGTCGGCGCCTTCGTCCTGATGCTCTTCTTCCTCGGAGCCTTCATCGTGAAAGGTCCGGTGAAATGGGCATTGCTCGCATCCACTTATCTATCGATAATGCTGGCATGGGGACATAACTTCATGCCGCTTACCGACTTCTTCATCGATTATGTGCCGATGTATGCCAAGTTCCGTACTGTGGCGTCGATACTCGTTATCGCTGAATTCACAATACCGCTTCTTGCTATGCTCGGACTGAAGGAAATTATCGACAATCCGAAAATTCTTGATGAGGCTGAAGAAAAAACATCTAAGATATGCAATTTCTTCTTTATCTCGGTGCTGTCGGCTTTCGTAAGTAAAAAGCGCGACTATATCCTCGTCAGCTTCCTTATGACGGCAGGTGCTGCTCTGCTCTTTGCACTTATGCCTACATTGTTTTTCAGCGACTTCGTGTCGCAGAGCGAGATGCAGGCCCTCGGACAGATTCCTCAGGAATATCTCACTCCACTGCTTGCCAATCTGAAACAAATGCGCGAGGCGGTATTTACGGCAGACTGCTGGCGTTCGTTCTTCATCATCGTTCTTGGAACACTGTTCCTCGTACTCTTCCTGAAGAAGAAACTAAATGCCAAGGCAATGGTTGGACTCGTATGCGCACTCTGCTTTATCGACATGTGGCAGATTGACAAACGCTATCTCAACAACGACATGTTTGTGGAGAAGAGCGAGCGCGAGGCTCCAATACAGATGACGGAGACCGACCGACTAATACTTCGCGACAAGAGCGAGTGTGGCGATTACCGCGTGCTCAACTTCTCGCCGGGAGCTTTCTCTGCAAACGAGACTTCTTATTATCACAAGAGTCTTGGCGGATACCATCCGGCAAAGCTGCGCCGTTATCAGGAAATGATTGAGCAGTATATTCAGCCAGAGATGCAGAAGGCAATGACGGCTGTGGCAAATGCAAGAGGCGATATGACAAAGGTTGACGGAAACAAACAGTTTCCGGTGATAAACATGCTCAACGCGAAGTATTTCATCGTGCCGCTGCAGGGCGGACAGACCGTGCCGCTGATGAATCCGTATGCCCTTGGCAACGCCTGGTTCGTTGACAAGATATCTTATGTAAACAATGCCAATGAGGAGATTGCCGGAGTGGGCAAGATTAACTTGCGCCATGAGGCGGTAGCCGACAAAAAGTTTGAGGCTCAGCTCGGCAAGGCTACTGCACAAGACGGAAACTCTCTCGTTACTATCACTTCCTGTCAGCCTAATGAACTGAAATACGACGTGAAGTCGGATAAAGGTGGAGTGGTGGTCTTCTCCGAGGTTTATTATCCCGGATGGACTGCTACTGTCGATGGCAAACCTGTTGAGGTGGGGCGGGTAAACTATATCCTGCGTGCTATCAACGTAAAACCGGGCAATCATAAGGTAGTACTCACATTCCGTCCGACAACGGTGAAGGTTACTGAGACTATAGCATATATCGGCTATGCCCTCCTCGTGGCAACTCTCCTGTTGCTAGTATGGCGCGAGTATAGAAGGAAAAAGAACGAAAATAAGATTGACTGAAATATATAAAACAGGAAAAGATGAAGAAATTATTGTCGCTTCCGCCTAATCTGGTGGACTGCTTTCATGATATTACCGGTCTCGACCGCAAGGAGTGGTTTTGCTCAAACGACCCTATTGGCAAGAAACTCGGTTCGGGTGGAGGTACAACCTGGCTACTCGAACAGGCTTTTGACGCTGACGAGACAAACAGTGACTTCTCTTCATGGCTCGCAGCCGACAAACGCCTGATTCTTCATGCCGGAGGACAGAGCCGACGCTTGCCGGCTTATGCTCCGTCGGGAAAGATACTGACTCCGATACCTGTATTCAGATGGGAGAGGGGACAACGCCTCTCGCAGGATCTCCTCTCGTTGCAGGTTCCGCTATACAGGCAGATTATGGATGCGGCACCGGAACGGCTGCATACGATGATTGTCAGCGGCGATGTGTATATCCGTGCCACCGAACCGCTTGGCGAGGTACCGGATGCTGATGTGGTGTGCTACGGACTATGGCTCGGTGCAGAAATAGCAAAAGACCATGGAGTATTTGTTTCGCGACGCGACACACCGGGTGTAATGGAATGTATGCTCCAGAAACCATCGGTTAAGAAACTCGGCGAGCTACTCAACTCTCATCTCTATCTTACGGATATAGGTATCTGGCTGCTGTCCGACAGAGCCGTGCAGCTGTTGATGAAAAAATCGAAGAATGCCGACGGCTCACTGAAAAACTATGATATGTATTCGGAGTTCGGATGTGCGCTTGGCACTAATCCTACTATTAAGGATGAAGAACTGGCAGAACTTACAGTTGCCGTATTGCCGTTGCCTGGTGGAGAATTCTATCACTTTGGCACGAGCCATGAGATTATATCCTCTACACTCGCCATTCAGAACCTCGTAAACGATCAGCGCGAGATTATGCACCATTCGCTGAAACCCCATCCGTCGATGTTCGTGCAGAATGCAGAAATTAAAATCTCTCTTACAGACAATAATAAGAATATCTGGATAGAGAACAGTTGGATAGGGGAGAGATGGAATGTTTCTCATGAGAATATCATTACCGGTGTGCCGGAGAATGATTGGCAGATTTCTCTGATGCCGGGACAATGTGTCGACATTGTGCCTGTAGGCGAGGAGGAATATGCAGTGCGCCCTTATGGATATAATGATAAGTTCCGTGGTGAGTTGACCGACAATACCTTATTATATATGGGGCGTCCGTTCCGCGACTGGGCATCTTCTTGTGGAATCGACATAAATGAAGTAGAAGGTAAAGAAGACTTGCAGTCGGCTCGTATCTTCCCCGTTTGCCGGAGTCTCGACGATGCCGGACTGCTGTTAAGGTGGATGCTTTGTAGTGAACAGGTATTATCTGACGAGGAGTATAACAGGGCAAGAGAGCTATGGCTTGAGTGTCGCAAGCTGAGTGCCGACGACATATCGGCAGAAGCCGACCTTGTGCGTCTTACTCAGCAGCGCAGCGATTTCCGGGCAAAAAACTGGTCGGCTATCGCCAAGAACTGGCGTCATAGCGTGTTCTATCAGGTTGACCTTCATGATGCTGCAAAGGAATTCTTTCTTTATGACGTTCCTGCTCCGCAACCTATTGACGATAATGCCCCATTGCTCACACGCATCCACGACAATATGTTCCGTTCGGAACTTGCACGCTTGCGCTCAGATGATGTGGAGGCAACAAAAGCAGAAGAAAAGTCGTTTGCTTTGCTTCGCCAAGGATTGATTTCTTCTCAGGCTGCCACAAAGCAGCATCCACGGATGTCGGTTTATTCCGACCAGATAGTATGGGCACGCAGTCCGGTGCGCATCGATATTGCCGGTGGATGGACTGACACTCCGCCATATTGTCTGATGGAGGGCGGAAAGGTGATAAATCTCGCCATAGAGCTTAACGGGCAACCGCCTTTGCAGACTTATGTGCGTCCGTGTCGTGAGCCGCATATCATATTGAGGAGCATCGACCTCGGCGCATCCGAAGTGATAGAAACATACGAACAGCTTGCCGATTTCAACCATGTGGGCAGTCCGTTCTCAATACCAAAGGCAGCTCTCTCCCTTGCCGGATTCTTGCCTGCACATGCCGTAGAACAGTATAATTCGCTAAAGGAGCAACTGCAAGCCTTCGGCTGCGGAATAGAGCTCACCCTTCTTTCGGCAATACCGGCAGGTAGTGGACTCGGAACGAGCAGTGTGTTGGCTGCTACAGTGCTGGGAGCTCTAAATGACTTCTGTGGACTGTCGTGGGACAAGAGTGAAATAGGCTGCCGCACGTCGGCACTCGAACAGATGCTTACCACTGGCGGCGGATGGCAAGACCAGTTCGGCGGAGTTCTCGAAGGAGTAAAACTCTTGCAGACGGAGCGTGGATTCTGTCAGAACCCTACAGTTAGATGGTTGCCCGATGACCTCTTTACGAGAAACGAATACAAGGCTTGCCACCTATTATATTATACAGGCATCACACGTACGGCAAAGACCATACTTGCCGAAATCGTGCGACGCATGTTCTTGAACCATAGCGGCGAACTCTCCATGTTGCGTGATATGAAATGTCATGTCGAGGATATGTATGATGCTATTCTTAGGGCCGACTTCCAGCGCATGGGACATCTCATTCGCAAGACGTGGGCACAGAACCAGGCTATGGACAGTGGAACAAATCCCGATAGCGTGCGCCGTCTGACCGATCTTGTAGATGATTTGTGTCTTGGTTATAAATTGCCGGGAGCCGGTGGTGGCGGCTATTTGTATATGGTGGCAAAGGATCCAGAAGCTGCAGCGCGCATCCGACAGATTCTCGAGGCAAACCGTCCGAACGGCAATGCTCGCTTCGTAGATATGACGCTAAGCAAAACAGGTCTGCAGGTTAGTAGAAGCTGATTTGTTCAGGATTATGGATTATCATTTGTATAAGAAATTATCATTTGTATAAGAAATTATCATTTGTATAAGGAATTATCATTTGTATAAGGAATTATAATTTGTAAAGGAATTATAATTTGGATAAGGATTTATCATTTGTATAAGAAATTATCCTTTGTATTAGTGATTGTGGATTAGAGATTAATAGTAATCAATCTTCTTTGCTGCCAAAGGTAACTGCTCCGCCCCTGGAAGGGGAGGCGGGTGAGGGGAAGAATTTAAATTATAAAGTTCAATAATATATAAGGTATTATAGTCTCCCATAATGAAATTTAGAACAGAAGTAAGTATAGATAAACCGGCATTCAGCATACGTCCGTTGGCACGTATGCTGTTTGTCGGTTCTTGTTTTGCCGACAATATCGGTAAGCGCTTTCAGGAGGAGAAGTTTCGTGCCGTAGTAAACCCCTATGGTGTTATGTACAATCCTGTAAGCATTCTCCACACCGTGTGTCGTTTTACTGAAGAAATAAAACACTCACAGTCTATTCCCCCCTCTTTAGCAAATTCCGTCCCTGTCCTCCCCCCTTGGGGGAATAATAGGGGGGCTTCGGAGGCTATAGCCGTCTTCACCCTCGGCACCAATCATGTTTATCGCTTGAAGGAGACAGGCGAAATAGTAGACAACTGTCGCAAGCGTCCGCAGCGGTTGTTTCAGGAAGAAGAACTAACAATCGATCAATGTTGTGAAGCACTCTCTGAAGCCGTTGATAAATTACAAACTGTAACCACAGACCTACAGGTTATCATAACCGTCAGTCCTATCCGTTATGCAAAATATGGTTACCATGGCAGTCAGCTGTCGAAGGCAACCCTCCTTCTTGCAGCCGACAAACTGTGTCGTGAAAGAGAAAACTGCACATATTTCCCGGCATACGAGATAGTGAACGATGAACTCCGCGACTATCGCTTCTATAAAGAAGACATGCTCCATCCGTCCGACCAGACTGTTAGCTATATCTGGGAACGCTTCTCCGAAACCTTCTTCGGCAAGTCCACGTTTGATTTCCTCGAAAAGTGGCGCCCGATAAAAGAAGCACTTGGACATAAGCCATTCAATCCCGACGGCGAGGAATATAAACTCTTTATGCAGCGTACTCACGAGAAAATAATGAAACTGAAAGAAGAATATCCTGAGTTAGAGGTTTAGCTGACAATATTCAGTTATATGGAAATTATTCTGCCCATGGAAGGTAAGACGGTGGAAAGAAATATCATATAACCTGTGAATTATACAGGATTATCCATGGATTATATAGGCAAAACAATAAAAATAAAAAGTTTTTTGAAAATAATTGCCGTAAAATTTGGCAGTTAAGAAAAAACTCCGTACCTTTGCACCCGCAATTAAGAAACAAACTTATTGCAACGGGGTGTAGCGCAGTTGGTAGCGTTCCTGGTTTGGGACCAGGCTGTCGCAGGTTCGAGTCCTGTCACCCCGACTAAGAAGAGAATGATTTTTGTCATTCTCTTTTTTTTGGGCACCCACCCTAACCCTCCCGAAGGGAGGGAATGAAGATAGCTTGTAAACTAAATG
>ERZ808246.2259-NODE-2259-length-12300-cov-7.750184_pt1 | contig 12300 bp, 10 predicted proteins | sample MGYA00521083_ERZ808246 | MGnify/ENA primary metagenome ERZ808246 (study PRJEB31516, sample SAMN03275577) | gut metagenome | biome: mammalia-associated habitat; material: feces | host: Papio cynocephalus | place: Kenya | collected 2012-07-07 ...
TAAGCTATGCCGTATTCTTTTTGAGCATCCTTCGTCCTTAAGTGAATGCGGACTTCGGCCCCCTCCTTTTGAAACCACCCCCTGGGGGGTGGGCTATTTTTCGCCTGCGGGCGGGACGGGGGACCCCTCATCCGGCGCTGCGCGCCACCTTCCCCCCAGGGGGAAGGCTTTGGGGAGCGCCATTCAGCACCGCGGACCCCTCGAGGGGAAGGCTATTTTTCGCCTGCGGGCGGGACGGGGGACACCTCATCCGCCGCATGAGAATAAAGGAGAAAGACCGGCGAGAGCCGGTCTTTCTTTTTTGCGTCTTTATTCCGACAATGCCGTGAGCTGCATATCAATGGCGGCCATGCGATCCTTGATGTCGGGCCAGATCTGGGTGGAGATCAGATTGCAGACGATCTCGGAGATCATGGTGTTGCAGACGTTGGAGAAGAAGGGCATACCGGCGTTGGCGCGGGAGTACAGCAGTACATCTGCCTGACGGGCGGCGGGCGTGTCATCCCGATCGGAGATGACGATGAGCTTCGCGCCGCTTTCCCTGGCGGCCCGCAGCGTCGCACGCTCCAGATTGGCGGAACGGCCAAAGCTGAAGAGCACAAGACAGTCACTGCCGGTGATGTTCTGCATGGAGACGATCGATTCGTAGCCCCAGCTGGTCAGGGCGTAGACGTCCGACAGCAGAGGGGAGAGGTAGGTCCGCATGGTATAGGCGGAGCCGATGCGGGAGGCATAGGCGACCACATACCGGCGGTGCGCCGCGATCAGCAGGTCGGCTGCCCGACGGAAGGAATCCATGCTGCTGCGGGCCATCGTCTTCTGCACCATATTGCAGTAGCTCTCGGTAAGCTGCTCCACGGTGTGCGGGTGGTCGTACTTTTGAAAGGCCATGTTGGCGGTGAACTTGGTGAGGGTGTTCACGTCCTCCGGGTTGCCGTCGATCAGCGTGGCCAGCTCCGCCTGAACGTGCTGCTTGAGGTCGGTAAAGCCCTCGTAGCCCAGCGCACGGGAAAAGCGGACGATGGAGATGTCGCTGATCTCCAGCTGGGCGGCAATGGTGTTCAGCGACTGGAACGCCAGGATAGACTTGTTCTTGAGAAAGTAATCGGCGATCTTGGCGCCGGTGCGGGTCAGGTGTGCGTCGCGGACGCGCTCGTCAAATGTTTTTTCCATATCCATGCAGCTATCTCCCAATTTGAACTTTGTGAACAGTATAACATATGTTGACCGCAAACGCAACATTTGAAGCGTAGCTGGAGGTGTTCTTTTGTTAAAATGTTGTAAATACTGCGTATTTTGTTGTGCATGATAACAAAAATGAAAAGAAACGGAAAAATATGATTGCATTTACAACATAATGTGCGATAATAATGTTGTGCATGAGAACAAATGCACCATATTCAGGAGATAGAAATACGATCAAGGAGGAAATTCACATGAAACGATGGATGGCACTCTTACTGGCAATGCTGATGGCTATGTCTCTGGTGGCCTGCGGGCAGAAGGAGCAGACGGACGGCGGCGATGACGGCCAGCAGGTCTATACACTGCGGCTGAACACCAATATGTCCGAGAACGACAAGACCAACAGCGCGTTCGGCGTGGCGCTGACCAATTTCAAGGCCGAGTGCGAGGAGAAAAGCGGCGGACGGCTGATCATCGATATTTACATGAACAGCCAGCTGGGCAAGAGCACGGACGAGCTGATCAACGGCTCTCAGAGTGGCGCGTTTGAGATGTTCAACCTGGTGGCCGCCAACTGGGGCAGCTATACCAATGCGTTTGCGCCGATCAACATCCCGTATCTGTTCACCGATGAGGAGGTATTGCAGAAGTACCTGGAGGGTGAGCAGGGCGACGCAATCAAGGCGCAGGTACTGCAGGATACCGAGAGCCGTATTTGCTTCTATGGCTACCTGGGCTTCCGCCAGATCGTCAACAACAAGCACGCCATCTCTTCCCCGGCGGATCTGAAGGGCCTGAAGATGCGTGTGCTGTCCGACAAGTACACGGTGGCCGCATTTGAGACGATGGGCGCTTCTCCCACCAACGTTTCCTACAGCGAACTGTATACCGCGTCCCAGCAGGGCCTGATCGACGGCTCTGACGGCCCCTATGCCAACATCCTGAACAGCAATCTGCAGGATGTGCAGAAGTATCTGACCGAGAGCCGCAACGCCTATACGCTGGGCGTTATGGTCATCAACCAGCGCGCCTATGATGCGCTGCCCGACGATCTGAAGGCCGTGTTTGACGAGGCCTGCGCCAATGCCGAGCAGGCGGCCCGCGGCAACGCCGTGTATGAGGAAGCCGCCCTGGCAGAGCTGGAGAAGTCCATGGAGGTCACCCATCTGACCACCGCGCAGCTGCAGGCGTTCAAGGATGCCATGGCCCCTGTGTGGAAGATGGCGGAGGAGGATCTGGGCGCTGACAAGTGGAGCGCTATCACGACCGAGATCCAGCGGATCGAGACGGAATTGGGCAAGTAAGGCTGCCTGTTATACCGGGAGCCGGAAACGGCTCCCGGTCACTATTCCCCGAAAGGAGATATATACATGAGCAGACGCGAAAAAGCGCTGAAAGTACTGAATGAATTTGAAGTGTATGTGGGCGCGGTCATCTTTATCGCCATGATGGTGCTGCTGACCGTGCAGGTCGTCTCCCGCAAGATATTTGACCACTCTCTGGTATGGACGGAGGAGCTGTCCACCATTATGTTCATCTGGCTGGCCTATCTGGGCACCAGCGGCGCGGTGCTGAAAGGAAAACACCTCCGCATTGACCTGCTGCTGAATATGCTGCATGGCACAGCCAAGAAAGCACTGCTGATCTTTACCAATGTGGTGACGGCATTCTTCTGCTGCTACATTTCGGTGCCGCTGATCCAGGTGGTGGGGCGGTATCACGCCTCCGGCAGTTCCACGATCCTGCTGGGGTTCCCCAAATATCTGGCCTATGCCATGATCCCCTTCTGCCTGCTGCTGACTACGGTGCGCCTGGTGCAGGATACCCTGCGCGTGGTGAAGTCCGACGGCAGCGATGTGAAGGTGACCACAGCCAAGAGCATCTTCGACGATATGGTCGAGGATGAGGAGAAGGAAGGGGGCGACAACTGATGGGTACCGGATTGATGTTCCTTTCCATGTTTGGCCTGCTGCTGTTGGGTGTGCCCATCGGCGTCAGCCTGGCCTGCTCCGTGCTGATCCTGCTGACAGTAAATCCGCTGACCACGACGGAGTTTGTGGCGCAGGCGCTGTATTCCGGCCTGGACAGCTTTACGCTCATCTCGCTGCCGTTCTTTATGATCGCCGGAACGATCATGGAGGCAGGCGGCATTTCCAAGCGCATTGTCAACGCGGCCAACTCTATCGTAGGCAATATCACCGGCAGCCTTGGCATGGTGACCATCATCGCGTGTATGTTCTTCGGCGCGGTGTCCGGCTCCGCCATTGCCACGGTGGCGGCCATCGGCGGCATCATGCTGCCGGCAATGGTCAAGTCCGGCTATGACAAGGTCTACGCAACGGCGCTGGTGGCCATCGCCGGCAGTCTGGGTATGATCATTCCGCCCAGCACCCCGATGGTCGTGTACGGCGTGACCAACAACGTATCCATCGGCGACCTGTTTATGGCGGGCTTCCTGCCCGGACTGTTGATCGGCGGCGCGCTGATGGTAGTAAACTATGTGATCTGCAAGCGCAAGGGCTACGGCGCGGGCATCAAGCATAAGGTCTCCGGCAAAAACATCGGCAAGGCGTTTTGGGACGCCAAGTGGGCGCTGTTCATGCCCTTGATCATTCTGGGAGGCATTTACAGCGGTATCGTCACGCCGACCGAGGCCTCTGTGGTGGCTTGCGTATACGGTATTCTGGTGGGCCTGCTGGTCTACAAGGAGCTGACCTTCAAGAAGCTGTGGCAGATGTTCAAGGACAATACCTGCTTCATCGGCGCGATGCTGTTTACTTTCGCGCCCGCCGGGGCCCTCTCCTCTATCTTCGCGTATTTGAAGGTGCCTGATATGATCACGCGGTTCTTTACGGGCATTACCACCAACCAGCAGCTGATCCTGCTGATGATGCTGGTGCTGCTGCTGATCGTGGGTATGTTCCTGGAGACGACACCGTCCATTATCCTGTTCTCCCCGATCCTGTACCCGGTGGCTACCTCTGTGGGCGTGGACCCCGTGCACTTTGGTATTTTCGTCGTGGTGGCGCTGGCAATGGGCCTGGTGACGCCGCCTGTGGCCATGGACCTGTTTGTAGCGCAGTCCATGACGGGGATCAGTATGCTGAAGATATCTAAAAAGGCGGTACCCTTCCTGCTGGCGATGTTCACAGCGGTGCTGCTGATCACGCTGATCCCGGAGATCAGCATGGTGCTGGTAAAGCTGTTCGCCAAGTAAGCGGGCGGAAACAAATTTGAAATCGAGGATCGTTGTTATGATACATATTGGTTTAGTCGGATTTGGTGAGGCGGGCTATCACATTTCCAAGGATTTTCCCAAGGACAAGGTGGCACTGTATGCCTATGACGCTATTGCGACCCAGGATACACCCCGTGCCGTCAAAGTTCGGGAGCACGCGGCGGAAAACGGCGTTACGCTGGTTGGCAGCCTGCGGGAGCTGGCGGAAAAGGGCGACTATTTCTTCTGCTTTACCAGCGCCAACGCGGCGGTGCCGCTGGCGCAGGAGATGGCGGGATACCTGCACAAGGGGCAGGTCTATATGGACATGAACTCCACCGCGCCGGTGACGAAGGAGCATATGGCGTCCTTCTTTGAGACGTCAGAGGGCGACTTTGTGGAGGCGGCGGTCATGTCCTCCGTTCCCGCGAACCGGACCCATGTGCCGATCTGCCTGGGCGGCAGCAAGGCGGAGGAGACCTCCGCGGCATTGAATGCATTGGGCATGAACACGAAAGCGGTGGGTGAGAAGTACGGCAAGGCATCCGCCATGAAGATGCTGAAGAGCGTGCTCTCCAAGGGCATGATCGCGTTGATCACGGAGACGGTGTTCTGTACGGAGCACTACGATATCACGGACTATGTACTGGAGTCGGTGCGGAAGGTCATGCTGGAGGAGATGGACTACAAGACCTTCTGCCACTATAATGTGGCCTCCGCCGCCATACACAATGCCCGTTTCTGCCAGGAGATGGAGCAGGTGCTGGAGACGATGGACTCTATCCATGAGAATGCCATCATGACACAGGCGACGCTGAAGAAATTCCAGTGGCTCCATGAGCAGGGCTACGCGGATCACTTTGCGGAACGGCCGACTACCTACGATGAGGTGCTGGCGGTCAAGCATCAGATCGAGGCGAAAAACACGCAGACGGCCAACTGAGAAGGGAGCAGAGCATGAGAACATTCAGAAATGTCAAAAAGGAGATGCACGAGGGTAAAAAGCAGGCGGCGACGTTCCTGCGTATTGAACGCAGTCCGGCGGCGCTGTATATTGCCCAGGAGGCAGGCCTTGATTTCGTGGTGTTTGACGGGGAACACGGCGCGTATGACGTGGAGACGGCGCACGACCTGTTTGCCACGGCAATGGCACTGGATATCCCGGCGATCATCCGTGTGCCGGAGGGCACGAAGGACTTTGTTTCCCGCTATCTGGACGCCGGTGCGGCCGGCATCCTGGTGCCCATGGTGGGTACGGCGGAGTACGCCAAAAAGATCGCGTTCTATTCCAAGTATACGCCGGTGGGCGGCAGAGGGTATACCTCCAGCAGCGGCCATACCGCCTATACCGCCTACGCGAAGCACACGGAGGTCATGGAGGAGGCCAACAGCCGTATCCTGACGATCGTGCAGATCGAGACGGCGGAGGGCCTGACGAACGTGGACGAGATCGCGGCGGTAGACGGCATCGATATGCTGTTTATCGGGCCCAACGATCTGTCTGTGGCGCTGGGTATTCCCGGTGACTTGATGAACCCCATCGAGTTGGACGCCATCGCCAGAGTGGCGGCCGCCGCCAAGCGGCACGGCAAGCTGTTTTCTATGGCGGCCGGTCCGGCGCTGTGTGAGAAGTTTGCCAAGGAGCTGGACGCCTATGTTATCGGCGCGGACAGTGCCATGCTGTTCAGCGGCATGAAAAACGTCCGCGAAAAAGTGGACCAGCTGGCAAAGCTGTAAATGTGATTTCCTCCTCTTCCCCCTATACTGTCTGCCGCGACGCAGGCGAAAACAGAGAAAGGACCGCGTAAGCGGTCCTTTCTCTGTTTTTGTTCAGATGACGTGGTATTCCTTCAGGAGTTTTTCGATATCGGTGTTTTCGATCTTGTCCAGCAGCTTCTTGACGGCCAGCTTCTCTACCAGGCCCAGCTCCATATCGGTGGCGGGCTTGCCGTCCCGCAGCTTCACGGTGGCGTTCAGCAGGTCGCGGACGTCATACACGCTGCCCCAGACCTCGGGCACGCCGCGGTCCACGTTCAGCAGGGTGTAGACGGCCTCCATGCCGGTGCGCATGGAATACTCGGTGGTGAAGATGGTGTCGCGGGGCGTTTCGGCAAACTGGCCGAGGAAGGCGAAGTTCACGCTGCCGTCGGGCACCACGTTGGGCCGGTCGCCGTAGGCGCGGGGCATGAAGAACGCGTCGATATAGGGCATCATCACGGGCACGGTGTTGGCGCTGTTGGACGCCAGGTCCTCGATCTGATCCTCGGGCACGCCGATGTGGTACAGCCACTCCATGCAGATCTCCTTGCCGGTGCACTCCCGCATGGGCTTCTTCACGAAATCGCCGGGCTTGTCGGTGAACAGGGAGTAGACCCACACCAGGCAGTGGTCCTTGGGCTGGTCACGGAACTGGGGCTGGCGGTTGATGGTCCAGCTCATCAGCCAGGAGGAGTCCTTGACGGTGACGATGCCGCCGGTGACCACATGGCCGGTGAAGGGGTCGCGCTTGCAGATGTTCTTGATATAGGGGATGATCTTCTGGTCCAGGGTCTCCACGGTGGCGCTCATCCAGTTGGTCTGCTCGGGGTCATGGCAGAACTTGTCGGGATGGCCGAAGGCGGGGTCCTGGGCGGCGATCTTGCGCCACATATCCCAGCCGCCGCCGGGCTTCAGCTCGGTGTTGTAGGCGGCGGGCTTGTCCTGGCTGCCCATGGAGGAGTTCTCCACGCAGCCGCCGTTGGTGATGAACACCAGATCGTTCTCCGTCAGGTCGATGGTGCCGGGCTCGTTGTTCTCGATGACATCGATGCGCTTGGCCAGCTTGTGCTTGGGGTCGGAGCAGTCGAACTCCACGTTGGTGACCTGCACGCCGTAATGGAACCGGACGTTGTGGCTCTCCAGATACTTCACCATGGGCAGGATCATGGACTCGTACTGGTTGTATTTGGTGAAGCGCAGGGCGGTGAAGTCGGGCAGACCGCCGATGTGGTGGATATAGCGCTGGATATACAGCTTCATCTCCAGTGCGCTGTGCCAGTTCTCAAAGGCGAACATGGTGCGCCAGTACAGCCAGAAGTTGGAGTTCAGCACCTCGTCATCGAAGAAGTCGGTGATCTTCTTGTCTTGCAGGTCCTCGTTGGGGGTGAAGAACAGCCTCATGATCTCCATGGCGCCCTTGTCGGAGATATCGAACTTGCCGTCGGTGTGGGCGTCCTGGCCGCGGTCAACGGTGGCGCGGCACAGGGAGTAGTTGGGGTCCTCCTTGTTGAGCCAGTAGTACTCGTCCAGAACGCTGACGCCCTCCGTCTCGATGGAGGGGATGGAACGGAACAGGTCCCACATGACCTCGAAGTGGTTGTCCATCTCGCGGCCGCCGCGCATGACGTAGCCCAGGTTCTCGAACTTATAGCCGTCGCAGGCGCCGCCGGGCAGGCTGCCCTTTTCCAGAATGTGGATATGCTCGCCCTTCATCTGGCCGTCGCGGACCAGGTAGCAGGCGGCGGTCAGGGCCGCCAGGCCGCTGCCGACGATATAGGCGGATTTGCTGTCCACGCCCTCGGGCTTCCTGGGGCGGGCAAAGGCTTCATAGTTACCGCTGGAATAATACATAAATAAGCTCCTTTCAGGTATCCACTGTATGTTTTCCTTTGATGATGAAAGCATACATCCGCATGGATATTTGTTCAATAAACAGAAAAACCCCGGTGATAAGTTTTTTATCACCGGGGCGGCAGGTGTTCAGTTTTTTATCATTTGGCCTCATTTGATAAGGACTTGTCGGTACGCAGACGCGCCAGCGCGGCGTCGACGCTGCCGTGGATGACCTGGTCCAGCCGTTCCACGATCAGGTGGGGATCGCCCTTCATGTCGGATCTGATCCAGTCCAGCATCAAGCCTACGAACATATACTTGTACAGCGTGGCGATGAAGGCCTTATCCTCCGGCCGGACGGACATTCCGCGGGCCTGCTCCTCCACCACGCCCTCCAGCAGGTCATAGGTCAGGCGGTAGAGGTAATTCTCCACCTGCTCGCGGCTGACGGAGCGATAGACGTTGAGGATGAAGGGCTTGTTCTCCTGCACGGCCTCGAAGATCTGCAGAAGCCCCTGCTGCCACGTCTCGTATGTCTTTTTGCCCGCCAGAGCGCGGCTGGCATCCTCTTCGCAGCTCCACTCCACCAGATCATAGATGTCCTTGAAGTGATAGTAAAACGTCATGCGGTTGATGCCGCAGTCGTCGGTGATGTCGCTGACGGTGATCTTGTGCAGGGGCTTTTCCAGCAGCAGCTTTTTCAGCGACGCCTCCAGCGCCCGCTTGGTGACTTGTGACATGGCATACGCTCCTTTTATGCGTCCAGCCGGACGGACCAGCTACCCAGGGGGGAGAGGGGGGCCGTCTCCGTGGGGGACAGACCCTGCACCACGCCCTCGGTGGTGACCACGGATACGGACTTGAAGCAGATGGGGGCGATGGGGGCGGTGTCCAGCAGCTGCTGCCACAGGGTCGTCAGGTCCGAATCGGCGCCGCCGGACCGATAGGCCTGCAGCAGTCGGTCGGTAGTCTCATCGGACCAGCCGCCGTAGTTGAGGCTGCCCTCGGTGGACAACAGGGCCGTCAGGTCCCAGTCGGCGGTCAGGCGGCATTCGCCGTAGTAGAGATCAAAGTCGCCGCTTTCCAGCCGGGCGAGGAACGTGTCCCAGGGGACAGCCTCCACGGTGACGGTCAGGCGTGCGGTGTTGAGGTACATGGCGACCTCCTGGGCGGCGGAGACCTTGAAGCTGCTCTCCTCATTGACCAGAAGCGTCAGCGTCAGGGGTGTCTCGTCCTCCGCCTGTTCGCCCAGGGCGGCGTTCAGCAGGCGGTTATAGGCCGCGGTGTCATAAGGCGTTTCCAGCGTGGTATCGTAGCCCGCGTAGGCGGGGGAGGCAGGCAGCTGGGCGGCTGTGCCCTGCCCCAGCAGGCAGGAGGAAACCAGCGTTTCGCGGTCGATACCGGCGCTGAGCGCACGGCGAAGGGCGGGGTCGGACAGGGACTCCCGCCGGGTGTTCATGCCAAGAAACTGCATGACGGGGGTGGCCGCCTCGGCGTAGTCGCCGGCGCCGGAGACGCCGGTGCTGTTGCTGCCGGTGAGATCCAGCGTCAGCAGCTGTACCTCGCGGGAGGTGAAGGCGTACAGGGCGGAGTCCTGGTCCTTGCAGTGCTGCAGGCGGATGGTGGACAGCGGCAGAACGCTGCTGTCCTGCCACCAGCGGCTGTTGGCCGTCAGATAGGCGCCCGCGTCATCCTTGGCGAACAGATAGGGGCCGCTGCCCGTGGGGGCGGTGCGGTTCTCGGTGCCGGCCTTGACGATGGGGATATCCAGGCGGCTGGGCAGTGTGGCCAGAGGGGCGGACAGCGCGATGACCACCGCGTCCTCCCGGACGTACACAGAGGTCACGTCCCGCAGGCGGGCGGCATAGCGCTCAGAGGTGCGGGCACGCTCCAGCGTGGCGGCCACGTCCGCCGCCGTGACGGCGGAGCCGTCAGAGAAGACCGCGTCGGCCTTGATACGGATGGTCCAGGTGCGCTGGGCGGAATCATACGTCCAGCTGTCCGCCAGGACGGCCTGGGGCCGGAACTGCTCGTCCAGGGCGAACAGCCCCTGGTACATGAGGGATTCTACGGTCTGCTGCATGGTGTCCGTGGTGCGGACGGGGTCCAGGGTGCCGCCGGCGATATAGGGCAGGGTAAAGGCGGTCAGCGGCTCCGGCTCCGGTTCTTCGTTTTCATTCTGGTAGAAGTCGGACAGCTCCCCCAGGGGATCCTCGGTGACCTCCCAGTCGGCGCAGCCGGCGGCCAGCAGCATGGTCAGCGTTAGCAGCAGGCACAGCAGTGCACGTTTCATAGCGTATCCTCCCGCAGGGCGATCAGCGCGGCCTGCTCGCCCCGGCGCAGGCCCATTTTCCGGTGGCTCCAGTACAGGTCCGGGCGGCAGGCGGTGCAGTGATCGCAGATGTCGATGTGTGTCACCCCGGCCTTTTGCAGCCACAGGGCGTTGACGGCCTTCAGGTCGATGTGCCACTTGCTGCCGTTCCATGCCATGAACGGCTCCGCCGCATCGCATAGCGCGGCCCGCAGGGCCTCCGGCACATCGCCGTCCGTCTCAAAGCAGCACGGCCCAATGGCCGGTCCGATGGCGGCACGGAGGTCCGCTGGGTCGCAGCCGTAATCCTCGGCCATGACCCGCACCGTTTCCGCGGCGATGCCGGCGGCGGTGCCCCGCCAGCCGGCGTGGGCCGCGCCGACGACCCGGCGCACCGGATCGTGGAGCAGCAGCACGCAGCAATCGGCGGAGAAGACGATCAGGGGGATGCCGGGCACGTCCGTCACCAGGGCGTCGGCGCTGTCGTAGTCCTGGGGCCGCCACAGACCCTTGCCGCAGTCCTCCGCCGTGACCCGGCGCACGTCGCTGCGGTGTACCTGACGGCTGAGCACCGCCCGCTGCACGTCCGTGTCCAGCCCGGCGCACAGGCGGCGGAAGTTCGCCTGCACGTTGGCCGGGTCGTCGCCCCGGCGGTCATCCAGGTTCAGACTGTCCCAGGGCGCGGGGGAGACACCGCCCTTACGGGTGGAAAAGCCGTGGGTGATGGCGTTGTTTTCCAGCACGTCGGAGGTCAGATAGACAAGATCGTTTTTCGTGTGGGTGTGGAACATGGACACAGTCCTTCCTTACAGAAACCGGGCGGCGGCATCAGCCGCCGCCCGACATTTTATAAAGCCTCGCAGAGTTTGCGCCCGTAGGCGCAAACAAAGTCAAATCCATTTTCGGCGGCGGCGTGTACGTCGCCGAAAATCCTTCTCGGCCTGCAAACGTGCGCGGGCGCGTCTTTGGCGCGCACGTCGTGCGCTGCAGCAGGCCGCAGCCTTCTCAAACGCGAACCCAGCGAAGCGGATCGCGTTTGAAGCTCAGGAGTGGTACTCCTTGCAGGTGCATTTCTTCCATTTTAACCCGCTGCCGCAAGGGCACAGGTCGTTGCGGCCGACCTTGACCACCTTGGTGGGGCGTTTCTTCACGGTGCCGTCGCCGCCCACGTTCTCGGTCATGCCGCTGGCCACGCGCTCGCGCTTGACCTCCTCGTTCTGGCGCAGGCGGACGGAGTACAGACGGCGCACCGTCTCCTCCTTCATGGCGTCGATCATCTCCTCGAACATCTCCAGGGACTCCTTCTTGTAGGCGTCCACCGGGTTGGTCTGGGCGTAGGCCCGCAGGCGGATGCCCTGGCGCAGATCCTGCATGGCGTCGATATGGTCCATCCAGTATTCGTCCACCACCCGCAGCAGCACCACGCGCTCCAGCTCACGCATGACGGGCGGGGTGATCTCCTGCTCCTTCTTCTCATAGAAGTCGGCGGCGGCCTTGGTGAACATATTGATGAAGTCGTCCTCGGTAAGGGTGGGGAGCTGGCTCTCGTCGATCTTCACGGTGTACTTGGTGAAATACACGCCCTCTACGCCGCGGAGAAGCTCCTTGCACTGGACCATGTCCAGGTGCTCCTGACCCATGAAGGCGCTGCGGACCTGGTGGCCGATGGCGCTCTCCATCATGCCCATGATGATGCCCTTGACGTCCATGCCGTCCAGCACCTGCTTGCGCTGGCCGTAGATGATCTCGCGCTGCTTGTTCATCACGTCGTCGTATTCCAGCACGGACTTACGGGCCTGGAAGTTGCGGCTCTCCACCGTGGTCTGGGCCTGCTCGATGGCGCGGGAGAGCATCTTGTTCTCGATGGGGGTATCCTCGTCGATGTTCATGCGTTCCATCATGCCGGTGACGCGGTCGCCGCCGAACAGGCGCATGAGGTCGTCCTCCAGAGAGATGTAGAACCGGGTCTCGCCGGGGTCGCCCTGACGGCCGGCAC
>ERZ808246.2261-NODE-2261-length-12295-cov-3.779167_pt1 | contig 12295 bp, 10 predicted proteins | sample MGYA00521083_ERZ808246 | MGnify/ENA primary metagenome ERZ808246 (study PRJEB31516, sample SAMN03275577) | gut metagenome | biome: mammalia-associated habitat; material: feces | host: Papio cynocephalus | place: Kenya | collected 2012-07-07 ...
TGCCTGACCAGCGCCCGACCTTTTTCCCCAGAAGGGGCTGCCGCTTTATGCGGCAGCCCCTTCTTTTCAGCGATGTGTCAATATGATATGGCGCGTATGATAAGCACGGTGCGTCCCTTCCATGACTGCCGCATATTTATCTGCCAGCGTCACAACGAAGCCCTCCACGGACCTCGGCCTTCCCGGGCGGACCGGCCACATATGCGTCTCAATGATCTTCAGTGTCTTGTCATCATACTGATCCAGTATCTTCCTTGCAACCTCCACGGAATCCACCGGATGCTGCTGACTGCACTGGAAATTGTTCCGGTACTTCTGATGCCGTCCCATGATGCCAAGATCATGACACAATGCTGCCCGGACAACATCCCGCAGATCCGTCCGCACATGAATCCTGGCCAGAAGAAGGCACAGCACAATGCTGACAATGGCCACATTGATGGAATGCACCGCAACCGTCGTCCGTACATGATGAATCTGATAAAACGCCTCCTGAAATTCCGGGGTCTCCATGACATCGGTTCCATAGGCAAACAAAATCGCTTTTATATTATGAAGTGAAAGATCTCCGCTCAATTTCTTTCCTTTCCCGGGCCTCGTGTTCCGACCTTTGCTGCCGCCAGAGGCGCCAGAGGCTTCGTACTGCCCTTGGGGAGCAGTGTAACACATCTGTTCCCGCCCGTCTGTGAAAAAAATCTGAAATTAAAGCTCTCCCCGTCTTTTCAGCTCACCAAGAAGAAGTGTCAGATACATCGTCTTGGCGTCCCGAATTTTTCCCGAAAGGACATCCCTGGTCAGTTCCTCCAGAGAACATGTGTTTACGTCCAGCTCCTCATCGCTGTCCAGATGCTGGCCGCGAAATGCCCCTTTCTTTGCATAATACAGCTCAATCACTTCCGTATCATACGCCGGAGTCGGCATCATGGAGCCTAAATACTTCCAGTTCGTTCCCTCATAACCGGTCTCCTCTACGATCTCGCGCTTCGCGGTCATGAGCGGATCCTCGCCTTTTTCCTTTTTGCCGGCAGGATACTCCAGAGTCTCCTGCTCCTGCGCATAGCGCCACTGCCGGACAAGGAAGAACTTCCCATCCTCATCCTCCAGTGCAATTCCTACACCTCCCGGATGTTCCACGACTTCGCGCTCGACAATCTGTCCATCCGGCATCTGTGCTTCATCTCTGCGGACATGAAGAATCTGCCCGTCAAAAACGTTTTCCCTTGTCAATGTCTTCTGTGCAAGATCCTGCATACTGATACCTCGCTGAGGCAGCCTGTGCCCAATTCTCAGATCATCCGGTAACCACGCCAGGTCAGTGCTTCCTCTACGCCCTCGATGTCCTGCGAATGAAACACTGCAATGGGTTCTCCGCTTTCTCTGTCGTGCGACATATAGATATAATCGATATTGATTCCCACCTCTGCGATTGCCTTCAAAAGCTTGTTCAGTCCTCCGACCTCATCCGAAATCACTGCCGCATACACACTGTCCGCGTGACACAGATATCCAGCCTTCTCCAGAATTCTCTGCGCCCTTTTGCTGTCCTCCAGAAGGAAACGGACAATTCCGAATTCTGCGCTGTCATTGACAATCATCGCCTGCAGGTTGATGTTGTTCTCCATCAGGATGTCCGTCATCTTACTGAGTGCGCCCTTCTCATTCTCTGAAAAAATTGAAATCTGTTCCAGCATAATACCTCCGCCCGGTGTCCCGGCCTTTCTTCAAATCTGTTCCGCATTGATATGAAAAACAGATGTTATAAACAACTAATATAATATTGTAGGCCCCCTCTTGCAGGCATGTCAACGCGCTCCCTTGGGAAGCCTGCCGGCTCCTGTGGGGGATTCCGACTTGTTTTTTATAGGAAAAGATGGTATCTTTTTGTTAATTGATGCTAACAATTGTTAACTTAGGAATGTGACTCCTATCCCTGCGGCACTGCTCGCACCGTCTGTCACATTCGACAAAATCCGCGAGGTATCAGGATGACCATCGGAAGATCCGCAGAGGATTACCTGGAAGCAATTCTTATGATTCATGAACGGCAGGGTTATGTCCGTTCCACCGATGTTGCAGAGCAGCTTGGCATTTCTAAGCCCAGCGTTTCCAATGCAACCAAGAGACTCCGCGAGAACCAGTATCTGACAACTGATGCAGCCGGCATGCTGGTTCTGACAGACGCCGGCATGGAGGTTGCGAGCCGGATCTATACAAGACACAAAGCCCTGACCGACTTCTTTGTGAAAATTGGTGTACGCCCGGAACAGGCAAGGGAAGACGCCTGCAAGATTGAGCACGACATCAGTCAGGAAACCTTCGAGGCCCTTTGCCGCTATGCAGGCGAGAACGTGTAAAGCACACTTCTGCCTGCTGAAGAGTCAAGAGGAGGAGCCTTAACCGGCGTCCTCCTCTTTTTCTCTGTTCTCTTCGCTCTGGGTAAGATCTGCTTCCCGCACCTTCGTGCGGTATTCGCGGGGTGACATGTGCATCTTCTCGCGGAATACGCGGTTGAAGGTTCGCTGTGACTCGAAGCCGGAATCGATACAGGTCTCCGTAACAGATCGGTCACTGTAATGCAGCATTCCGCACGCACATTCCAGACGCATCTCATTCAGATACCCATTGAAATTCGTGGAAAACACTGAGGAAAAAATTCGGGAAATCGTATACGGACTCACATACAAATGCTCCGCCATGCTGGTCAGCGTCATCGGCTCACGGAAATGCGCCGCGGTATAGGCAACAATCTGGTGCACCAAATCCGCCTGACTCTCATCCGGACGCTCGACCAGATGAAGCTTCGTAAAGCTTCTTGCCAGGATCAGCTGGACAAAGGACTGCTTGACGATTCGCTCCGTCTCCCGCAGCACATTCGCCGGAGCCTTTGCATTTAAGGAAGGCACCTTCACCGTCTGGCGGAGCCGAATGCCCTTCTCATCCATTCCGTACTCATGATACAGGCGACGAAGCGCATATTTCGTGTCCTCATCCACCTGTGCCGCCGGAATCACCGGATTTGCCGGCTGTGCATCCGAAAGCTTCTGGGCGAAATCTCCTGCGAGAGAAAGCGCCGACAAAAGATAAAGACTCGCACATGTCTCCGGATCTCCGAAGCACTGTGCGTGATGAATCTTGCCGGGGAAAACAATGGCAAGATCTCCCTTTTCCATATGGAAGAGTTCCTCATCAATTCCGATCTCCAGTGTACCGTACAAGACATAGACGATCTCCACCAGGTCATGGATGTGCGGGTTAAAATGTTTTGATGGCCGATAATAGATCTCCAGGTCATTGGGGATCGACTCATAGATTGGTCTCACGGAGCACCTCTTTTCAACGTTTTCTTTATTTTGTCCACTTCTGGCCCCGAATTTGCATTCCCGATTTTGGCCAGTTTTTTTTGAATTCTGGCACGTATTATATCAAAGGTACTGGTATCATACAATCATCACAAGGAAAGAGAACCAAACGAATTAAACAAAAGAAGTTTTCTTTCCTGTGATCATTAAAACGCCTACGTTGAACGGATCGGCACCCCCCTCCGCCGACCGTTCTGAGACGATAAAAACTCCACAATGAAATTTGGAGTTTTCCTTTTCCCCTTGCAGAAAGAGGCATCACGAGCGACACGCCGTGATGCCTCTTTCCATGTATATCGGTCTGCCACGTATCCGGCTGCGGAAGGTGCGGACTCTGCCCACACCTTCAGGTCGCACTTCCCCCTGTCCCTCGCAGCCATCCTGCCGCAGGCTTTCACGCATCAGTGAATTGTCTTCAGCGTATACTCGCGGCTTCCGAGTCCGATCTTCTCTGCATGCTCCAGTGTTTCCTTCCAGCGCACATTCGGATTGCTGTTCATGAAGTGATCACCATGATCGTGGAAGTTCGGATCCGCGAGATGGTCTCCCAGCTGGGAGTTTTGGATCGGCTGAGCCTTCAGGCACAGGTCCACACAGGCCTGATCCAGCGCGACCGGATCAAAGGACGCCAGCATGCCGATGTTCGGAAGGATCGGCGCATCATTCTCTCCGTGGCAGTCACAGTTCGGCGAAACATCCGTGATCAGAGAAATATGGAAGCACGGCCTTCCGTCGCAGACCGCCTGCGAATACTCTGCAATCTTGCAGCCGAGAATTTCGTTGGCATTCTCGTTGTCATTGGAAATCGCATCAAAGGAGCAGGCGCCGATGCAGCGGCCGCATCCCTTGCAGATATCCGGATTGATCCATGCCTTTCCGCTCTCGTAGCTGATGGCATCAGAGCCGCATTCTTTTGCACAGCGGCGGCATCCGCGGCACAGCTCTTCATTGACATGCGGCTTTCCGGAATTGTGCTGCTGCATCTTGCCGGCGCGGGATCCGCACCCCATACCGATGTTCTTCAGTGTACCGCCGAAGCCCGTTGCCTCATGTCCCTTGAAATGCGTCAGGGAAATGAAAACATCCGCGTCCATCACAGCGCGGCCGATGTAGGCCTCCTTACAGTATTCTCCGTTCCGTACCGGTACCAGCACATCATCCGTGCCCTTCAGACCGTCCCCGATGATAACCTGACATCCGGTCGTGATGGTGTTGAATCCGTTGATGTTCGCACAGTCCATGTGCTCCAGTGCATTCCTGCGGCTCCCCGGGTACAGTGTGTTGCAATCCGTAAGGAACGGAAGTCCCTTCTGTTCCTTGACAAGATCCGCGACAGCCTTGGCATACTGGGGACGCAGATAGGCAATGTTGCCGAGCTCACCAAAGTGCATTTTTATCGCAACGAATCTCCCCTCCATGTCAATGGTGCCGATTCCGGCAGCCCGACATAATTTTTTGAGCTTCTCCGGAAGAGGAGTGCCAATATGTGTTCTGAAATCTGTAAAAAATACGTCTGCCATCTTTTCTCCCTTCTCCTACGGTCATTTTTGTTGTTCCGCAGTGCATAAAAAATACCGTTTTTAAATTCTGTCCTCCAGAATTTCGTCCGCCACGTACACGCCGCTTGCCGAGGCATGGGACAGCGAGTGCGTCACGCCGCTTCCGTCTCCAATGATGAACAGGCCGGGATAACAGGTCTCCAGGCGGTCATTCAATGAGACCTCCATGTTGTAAAACTTCACCTCTACACCGTACAGAAGTGTATCCTCATTTGCCGTACCGGGCGCAATTTTATCCAGTGCATAGATCATCTCGATGATGCCGTCCAGAATTCTCTTCGGCAGAACGAGGGAAAGATCCCCCGGCGTCGCCCGAAGCGTCGGAACAACTCTTCCCTCGTCAATCCGCTTCTGATTGCTGCGCCGTCCGCGCTCCAGATCCCCGAAGCGCTGCACGATGACACCGCCTCCCAGCATGTTGGACAATCTTGCAATGCTCTCGCCGTACCCATTGCTGTCCTTGAACGGCTCCGAGAAGTGCTTGGAAACAAGAAGTGCAAAATTGGTGTTTCCGGTCTTTTTGTCCGGATCCTCGAAGCTGTGCCCGTTGACGGTCACAATTCCGTTTGTATTCTCATTGACGACAATGCCGTTGGGATTCATGCAGAACGTCCGCACATTGTCCTCGAATTTCTTCGTGCGGTACACGATTTTGCTCTCATACAGCTCATCCGTGATGTGCGAGAAAATCTCCGCGGGGAGCTCCACGCGCACGCCGATGTCCACGCGGTTGGATTTCGTCGGGATTTCCAGCTCCTTGCAGACATGCTCCATCCATTTGGAGCCGCTGCGTCCGACAGAAACCACGCACTGATCTGCCGTCGCACTGCCGCCCTCATATGTCACCTCATAGCCGCCATCCAGGACGCGGATTGTCTCAACCGGCGTGCGGAAAAAGAAATCCACGCGCCCCTTCATCTCACGATACAGATTCTCCAGCACCACGTAGTTAATGTCTGTCCCGAGGTGCCGCACCGAGGCCTCCAGAAGCGTTAACTGATTCTGCATGCAGAGTTTCTTAAACGCACCGCTCCCTGCGGTGGAGTAGAGCTTTGTTCCCTCTCCACCATGGCTCATATTGATGGCATCGACATACTCCATCAGCTCCGTTGCCTTTTCTCTGCCGATGTACTCATACAGGGAACCGCCGAAATCATTGGTGATGTTGTACTTTCCGTCCGAAAAGGCTCCCGCACCGCCGAAGCCATTCATAATTGCGCAGGTCGGACATTTGATGCAGGTTTTCACCGTCGTCCCGTTGATAGGACACTTTCTCTTCTCCAGGGGATTTCCCGACTCAAACACGGCAATCCGGATCTTCGGATTCTTTGTCATCAGCTCGTAAGCGCAGAAAATTCCTCCCGGCCCCGCTCCAACAATAATAACGTCATAATGTTTGCTTTCCACATTTCCTCCTTAATAATGCCGCTTTCCTTCCTTTTCCTCCGGGACTTCGGCATATTCTGCCGGACCCCGCGGCATTTCATTTGATTCTTTCTGGTGTTTACAGGCTCCCGCAGATCTTTGTCATGAACCGGCATCCTTCAGAAGCCTTCGAAGATACACTTCCGTCACACCCACGCTGATAACCGTAGACAGGATATCCGAACACGGCTGCGCCAGCTCAATACCCACAATTCCAAACAATCGCGGCAGAAGAAGAATCAGCGGAATAAAGCAGACTCCCGCGCGCAGCGCCGCGAGGAAGGTGGCCCTGCCGCTCACACCAATACTCTGGAACAGCATGCCGGCCGCAATGGAATAGCTAAGGAACAGGCAGGAAATTGCCTGATAGCGAAGCGCCGCAGCCCCGATGGCGACAACGTCCGCATCATCCCGAAACCAGGACACAATGGGGGCCGGAACCACAATACAAATCACCGCCATCACACTCAGCATCAGCGTACCGGCAAACGCCGTAAAGCGGAACGCCTGCACCACGCGCCGGTACTTTTTCGCGCCATAATTGAAGGCCGATACCGGCTGAAAGCCCTGCCCGACGCCGATGGCAACCGCCGAAATAAAGAACGTCACCTTGCTGACAATACCCATCGCGGCAATCGCGGCATCGCCGTACAATGCCGCCTGGTGATTCAGAAGAATTGTGGTGAAGCTGTTGAGTCCCTGGCGGATCAGACTCGGGAACCCTGCTGCCAGAATGTCCTTCACCACCCGGATGTCTCTTGCAAAATACCGGAGATGGAACCTGCTGATCGTTTTGTTCCCGCGGAACATGGCAAGAAGTATCACAAAGCTGATCAGCTGCGACACCGCCGTGCTGATGCCCGCTCCCGAAACACCAAGGTCCAGTCCGAACATCAGGACCGGATCGCCGATCATGTTCAAAATCCCTCCGGTCATCAAACCGATCATGGCATAGAAAGCACGTCCTTCATAGCGGAGAATATTGTTCAATACACAGCTTGCGGACAAAAGCGGCCCGGCGATCAGAACCCACAGCACATACTGCCTTGCATATGGAAGGATCGTTTCCGTACTCCCAAGAAGCCTAAGAAGCGGATCCATGAAAAGAAGTCCAATCAAGGAGACAGCCGCCCCCGATGCCAGAGATAAAAACAGACTGGTAGACGCATAGGTCTTCACCATCTCTTCGTGCTTCTCACCGAGTTTTCTTGAAATATTACTTCCCGCACCGTGACCAAACATGAAACCGAAGGCCTGATAAATTGCCATCAGTGAAAACACCACGCTCACGGCTCCCGCTGCAGAGGTCCCCTCCCTGCTGACAAACCAGGTATCCGCCGTATTATAAATATTGGTGACCATCATGCTGACGATGGTCGGAGCTGCCAATGTCAGAATCAGATGGGACACCGGCGTTTCCGTCATTTTTCGGTACTGGGCATCAGCATTATCCAGTGCCGCATGCCCGCCCGCGCACTTGTCATTTCTCATCTATCTTCCTACCAGGCACAGGATCAGAATGCCGAGCGTTACTGCCGCCGACACGTAAATCAGGATCGTCGCCGCGAATACCAGCCACGCTCTCCAGTTGTTGCCGCGCTGGAGATCGCGTTTCATCTTCGTCATCCATTCCATCTCTTCCGGCTGTGACGGCGCGGGATTGAGAATATAAAAATGTACGGTGCACGCAACAACCAATGCTCCCAGAAGAACGATGATATCCGTTGTTCCGAGAATCAGATAGACCTTCATGGAAACCCGTTCGGTGCACATCGGAGCAATCATACCGACCAGAAAGCACACCACTGCGATCATAATCGGCGCCAAAAGGGTCAGACGGTTGATACTGCTGGAAATCTCGCGGCTTCGCTCCAGTTCATAATTGTACTGAAGCCGCAGAGCTTCCGGCGAAGGCGTCGGTGCCGCCAGCCTCTTCGCCTTGCTCATTTCCTTTCCTGCCGGCTCTTCCGCATGATTTTTCCGTCGTTCTTCCGCTGTGCTCAGTTCTGTCACTGACATCACTTCTCTCCTCTTCTTCCGTTTCCGCTGTAATCTCTTTGATGATACACTCATTCCCCCGCAAAAGCCATGTTTCTCCTCCATGACAGTACGGGCATTCCCTTCCGTACCGCACGGTCGGATAGGTTTTCTTACAGCAGTCACACCAGGTCACGGCAGGAATCGTCTCCAGAATCAGCTTCGAATCCCTCAGGTAAGGAGACCGGACTTTGAAGTAATCCCAACATTCCCCAAAATAATCCGTCATAATTCCGGATACTTCTCCGACCTGAAGCGTTACCGAGCCGATCCGGACGATTCCGTTTTCTTTTGCCGTTTCATCCAGCGTTTTGGCAAGATGCGTGACAATTCCCATCTCATGCATGCCGATCTCTCCTTTTTGATTTCCGCAGACCGGGGGTAAACAGCCGCTTTTCTCCCTGTCATTCTCCCAGGGACATCCTTTTTGAAGGAGGCACCCGGACAGGCAAAGGCTCCTCCTGCCCGTCCGGCAGAAAGAGCCTCCCCATCACCCTGCGGATTTTTCTCCGGCTTCCTTCTTACTGCTTCTCCGCTTTCTTCTTATTAAAAAGAATTTTGAATTCGCGCTTCAGCGCATACTTGCCGACAACCGGAAGCTTGTCTTCTGTCCGGACCATGTGAGAGGCTTCCGGAAGATCACGTTCCAGATGAATGGCATCGAATTCGCACCGCGTCGTGCACAGGCCGCAGCCGATGCAGCGGTTCTCGTCCACCGTGGTTGCTCCGCAGCCAAGGCATCTTCCCGCCTCTGTGCGTATCTGTTCCTCGGTCAGGGGCTTTCGAAGATCGTGGAAGGTCCCCTTCGGATCTCCCGCCTGATGGCACGGAACCTGACGGGATGCATGATCATAGGACGGAATCTGAATGTTGTCCTTGTCCAGCTCCTTGAATTCCCGCAAATCGCGGCCGATGGTCAGAGACTGACCCTTGTGAACAAAGCGGTGCATGGATTCACAGGCCTTCTTGCCGTCCGCAATCGCATCAATGGCAAACCTTGCGCCGTGGCCGATATCGCCGCCGACGAAAATATCCGGCTCACCGGTCTGGAAGGTCACCGGATCATAGACGGCGCAGCCGCCGCGTCCGGTTTCCACCCTGCTGCCCTCCAGAAGGCTCCCCCATTCCGGAACCTGGCCAATGGCCTGCAGAACCGTCGTACAGGGAATGGTAACAGTCTCGTTCTCGTCATACTGCGGATTGAATTTGCCGTCCGCATCCTTCACCTGTGTGCAGCGCTTGAATACAATACCGGTTACCCTGCGAAGAACGCTTCCGTCCCCCGCCGTCACCTCTTCCGTCAGAATCTCCTTCGGCCCCCAGCCGTTTCTGACCTCGATGCCTTCACTTACCGCATCCTCGACCTCATCCTGCGCCGCCGGCATTTCCTGTTCACTCTCAAGGCATAGCATTGTCACCTTCCCGGAGGTGCAGCGCGCTGCTGTTCTCGCCACGTCCACCGCAACGTTTCCACCGCCAATGACAACCACATCGCCTGCAAGCTTTACAGAATCAGAGCCGCCGTCCGCGGTCATACCCTTTGCAACATCCTTCAGGAATGCCACGCCGGACTGCACACCGTCTGCGTCCTCTCCCGGAACGCCGGTCCCTCGTCCGCCTTGAAGACCGATCGCCAGACAAAAGGCCTTGTAGCCATTCTTCCGAAGCTGTTCCACCGTGATGTCCTTTCCAACCTCCACACCGCAGCGGAATTCCACACCCATCTTTCGCAGAACATCAATCTCTGCCTGCAGAACATCCTTTTCCAGGCGGAAATTCGGAATGCCGTGAACCAGCATACCGCCGGGCTGATCCTCTTTCTCAAAAACCGTGACATCATATCCACGCTCCCGCAGATAGTACGCACAGGTAAGACCCGCAGGGCCCCCGCCGATGACCGCCATCTTATAATCCGGTCCCCACATCTTCCCTTCCGGGTTCTCGCAGAGCGGAATATAGCGCTTCTCCTCATGAAGCTCCTGCGCCGCAATGAACTTCTTTACTTCATCAATGGCAATCGGCTCGTCCACTGTGCCGCGTGTACAGGCGTCCTCACAGCGCCGGTTGCAAATGGCTCCGCAGACCGCAGGAAATGGGTTGTCCTGCTTGATCAGCTTCAACGCATCCAGATAACGGCCCTCTCCCGCCAGCTTCACATAGCCCTGGATGGCCAGATGCGCCGGACAGGCGGCCTTGCAGGGTGCAGTGCCCGAATCGTAGCAATTGATCTTTGCATCTTCGCGGTAATGAATGTTCCAGTTGTCTTCGGTCCACTTGTGCGCATCCGGAAGAAGTGTTTTCGGATAGGTCACCTCCGTGCCATCCTTCTGGCACAGCTTCTGTCCGAGCTTTGCGGCTCCTACCGGACAGGCCTCCACGCACTTGCCGCAAGCCACACACTTTGTCCTGTCCACATGCGCGCGGTATGCCGAGCGGGAAAGATTCGGCGTGTTGTAGAGCTGGGAGGTTCGAAGCGCATTGCAGACGCCGGGAGCGCAGTTACAAATTCCGACAATCTTGTTCTCTCCGTCCACGTTCGTGATCTGATGAACAAAGCCGTGTCTCTCAGAACGCTCCAGAAGCTCCATCACTTCGTCGTAGGAGGCATAGCGTCCCGTATTTCTGGTCACGCAGAATTCCGCCATGTCGCCGACGCCGATGCAGAATTCTCCCGGAACCTCGCCGTCGCCCTCGCCGCGCATTTCCTGCTGCTTTCTGCAGGTACACAGACCGATGGAATACTTGTCATATTTATTCAGCCAGTGGGACAAGTGCTCCACGCTGACAGACTGATTCTGCGTCTCAATGGCCTTTTCCACCGGAATGACATGCATACCGATTCCGGCACCGCCAAGCGGAACCATCGGAGTCATGCCTTCCAGCGGCATCTGCGTCATCAGATTAAAAAAGGTCGCAAGATTCGGGTGCTTCTCCGTCAGCGGCTCCTGCATCATCATGAACTCCGCGGATCCCGGAACAAAAATCGGAACATTGTACTGCAGGTGATGATCCTCGTTCTCGCGGTTGAGCTCCACCACACCGGTCCAGACCAGATGATCAATGATCTTCTGCGCCTGCTCCACCGTCATGGCATTCTTCTTCGCGAGCTCCTCCACGGAATAGTTCACGCGGGTCTTGCCGAAGCTGAGCATAAATTTTGCCTCTTCCTTCGTCAATACCTCATCAAGCGCCCAGTACTCCGGATCATCCGTCTGCATGGAGTGCGTGAGTTTTACGGCATATCGGTCAGTGATCATTTCGCCGAGCTTTTTGATCAGCTGCTCCTTCTCCTTGTCAGGTGCGGTATAACCATGAACCTGATGATAATCCCGTTCATTGGTCATGCGGTTTTTCTGTTCTTTCATGTCATTACCTTTCCTGCCGCACTCCTGTCTGCGGCATTTGCACGGGGTGCATGGAAATTTCCGGATCCTGTCCCCCTCTTCTTTCTTCCGGCCGTCCCCACAGCTGCGGAAAGCCCTCGTTTTTGTATTTTCTGCACATAACAGCAAAAACAAAAAGCGCAAAAACTGTCACTATTATGATAACAGTCTTTGCACCTCTGCGAAAGTGAAAATGAGTCAGAAATTTGCCGGCGCCATAAAAAGTTCACCATCTCACGGAAGGCCGTGCTGTATAATGGAAGCAGATACAGAGAAACGAACGATATAAAGAGGTATAAAGATGGGTCGGAAAAAAATTGCTGTCATTACAGGAGCATCCAGCGGACTGGGACGTGAATTCGTGCGGCAGCTCGATGCGGATGCCATGAATCAGGATCCGCTCTTTGCGGAACATCCCGAGGAGCTGTGGATCATTGCCCGCAGAGAGGAACGTCTGCTCGAGCTGGAAGAGGAAACTGCTCTCCCGGTCCGTGTCCTGGCATATGACCTGACGAAGAAGGAATCCATTCTG
>ERZ808246.2262-NODE-2262-length-12285-cov-3.201063_pt1 | contig 12285 bp, 9 predicted proteins | sample MGYA00521083_ERZ808246 | MGnify/ENA primary metagenome ERZ808246 (study PRJEB31516, sample SAMN03275577) | gut metagenome | biome: mammalia-associated habitat; material: feces | host: Papio cynocephalus | place: Kenya | collected 2012-07-07 ...
ACCCTGCGCCCAAAATTAAAATGATGTTGTTACTTAACAATTTTAGTTGTTCCAAACACTTTTTGTAAGACCTAACATATTTTACGGCGTCCATCTTTTTTTGAAGTGTGTTAAACAAATTTTTGCTTGTGGCACCTTTAATTAACTTTTCGCGTGCCGAATATGTTGGAAGCAATATTACATTATCGGCCATACTAAGCGCCCCCACAAATTGATTTAAAAATGCTTTTGTTCTAGAATATGTGTGAGGTTCAAAAACCACAGTTATTGGTTTGCTGTAAACCTCTTTTGTTGCCAAAATACAATTTTTTATTTGCGTTGGATGGTGGGCATAATCGGTTATTACAACATTGGTGCCAAGTTTGCCCATATACTCGTAACGGCGTTTTATACCAACAAATTTTTTTAATCCAAGGGCAATATGTTTTTTATCTATCTTGTAAAAATCTGCCACCGATATTGCGCACAATGCATTTAAAATATTGTAGCGCCCAATCGCATTTAAAACTATGCTTGCAAAAAAATCTCCACTTTTGTAAACATCAAATTTAATTTTATCCTCAAAATGCTTTATGTGCTGTGCCGAATATTTGCCAAAACTTCCAAAAGTTGTTGCTTTTGGCACAAAAATTGAATATTTTTCGTCAATAAACACCATATTTTTTGCTTTTTTTGCAAATTTTTGAAACGCCAACGCATAATTGGTTGCCGTTTTAAAGTAATCTGGGTGGTCGTAATCAATATTCATTATTATTGCCACATTTGGCGATAACTTTAAAAAATGTTCTTTATATTCGCAAGCTTCTACAATCAAATATTGCTTATCGCCCAAAATTAAATTGCCACTGGCCGTTTGGCCACCAACAAGCATTGTTGGGTTTAGGCCTGCAACTTTAAAAATACTGCCAATCATACCACACGTTGTAGTTTTGCCGTGAGAGCCCGCAACTGCAATAACATTTTTATAATTTTTTGCCACTTTGCCCAAAAACTCAGCGCGTTCTAAAACAGGTATTCCACAAGTTTTTGCAAATTGCACTTCGGGGTTATCTTGCCCCACTGCCGTTGTAAAAACAACAAGGTCAGCACCCAAAATATTTTTTTTGTTGTGTTTATAATAAATTTTTGCGCCCAAATGTTCAAGCTCGGTTGTAATATCTGTTTTTGTTTTATCACTGCCAGATGTTGCTACACAATTGTGCAAACACAATTTTGCAAGGGCACTCATACTTATACCACCCACCCCAACAAAGTGTATATGCTTATAGCCCAAAATAAAATTATATGATTTCATAGATAATAATATGATAATTTTGCAAATATAGTTAAATTTTTTGACAAAAAATACACAAACCACAAATTAAAATTAAAAATTAGTTTAAAACAGTTGCTAGAATTTTTAAATGTGTGTAAAATAATGTTAGAGCATAAAGATGTTATGCTTAAAGAAAACAAGGAAGGTATTTATCAGTGTTAAACATTACAGATGTTCGTGTTAGACTTGTAAAAAAAGAAGACAGCAAACTTAAAGCTGTTGCATCAATCACAATTGATAATTCATTTGTTGTTCACGAAATTAGAATTATAGAAGGAGCTAACGGTTGCTTTGTTGCAATGCCAAGCCGAAAAACACCAGACGGTGAGTTTAAGGACACTGCACACCCAATTGATACTCCAACAAGACAATTTGTTGATAAAACAATTTTGGATGCTTACGAAAAGGCTTTGAAAGAAGCTCCAGTTGATGCTAAATAATTAAATTAAAAATTTTATTAACACGAACTTAAAACAAAATGGTATTTAATGTGCTACAAAGGTAGCACATTTTTTTGTATTTTTTTAACTTTGCCTACCTACTTTTTGCCAAGCCGATTGCATGTTTTTTTTGACAAATATTTAACTTTTGCTTTGCTTGTTTAATTTTTTGCAACTTTTAAGCACGCACAAATTTGCAAAGTTTTTATACCCTTATTTTAAAATTATTTTTTGCACAAAAAAAGCGCAATTTTTAGCGCATTTTTTATTTAATCTTTGTAAAGTTAAAATACTTCCAAGGGGTTTCGTCTTGTGGTGGATAGCAAACAAAATTTAAAATTTTGTGAGTAATTGGGTGCTCCAAACAAAGCTTAAAGCTCCAAAGTGCCAAATTCCAACCCTTTACAATATCGCCCTTATATTTTACATCGCCAAACACAGGGCAACCTATTGTAGCCATTTGAACCCTTATTTGATGGCTTCGGCCGGTAAAAAGATTGCATTGAACCAAGCTTAATTTATCGATAGAGTCTAAAACTTTGTAACTCATTTCGGCACGCTTTGCGCCTTGCTCTAGTTGAGGAACAACTTTAACTACATTTGTTTTTTCATCTTTTTTTAAATAATTTATTAAATAGTTTGATGGATAAACTGGGTGACCAACAACTGTTGCCAAATATTCCTTTTGCATAATGCCATCTTTAATTTGTTGTGTTAACCTTTCTGCACACTTGCTTGTTTTTGCAAAAACCATAAGCCCACCAGTTGGCCTATCTAGCCTATGAACAAGCCCAATATATGCCTCGCCCGGTTTGTTGTATTTTTGTTTTACATAATTTTTGCACATTGTTTGTAAGTCCATATCACCCGAACTATCTTTTTGTGTTGGGACATTTTGAGGCTTTACCACAACAAGCAAATGATTATCTTCGTAAACTATATTTAAATTATCCATATCAGTAATTCTCCATAATGCTATTTATATCCATAATATCGGCAACACTAACAATGCCAAGTGGTTTTTCAGAATCCGAACCATTTTTTGTGATTAAAATAACAAGCAATTTGCGATTGCGATAAAACAAATTTAGCGCTTGCTCCAAAGTTATGTTTTCGTCAGCCAATGCATAATAGGTATCGCTAATTTGGTTTGCCACAATTTCGCCAATAAGCATATTTTTGCAAAAATCGTCTATTTGCCTGTTGTTTAGCATTGCCCTGCCAATTGCATCTAAAAGCCTTTGCCCGTTTGCAATGCCCATAAGCCTATTGCCATCATAAACCGGCAAATTGCTGTAACCACTTTTGCTAATAGCCTCAACAACACTTTGCACACTATCACTTGCACTTACGCACAAAACATCTTTTCGGCAAATGCTATCTAGCACCTTTGGTGGCGTGCAAATAAGCTTTGCAATATGCTCTAACTTTTCTACCACATTTAAATGAGGCTCGGCAATAACCTCGGCATCATTGCCCCCACTGTGCACAATTGCGTTTCTAAGCCTAGAATAATCTATCAAATCGTCCTCATACTTTCGCACAACGCTGTTTACAACGACACTTCGCCTTATTATATCCGAAAAAGCCATTGCTCGCTTAAAATTATATTGCGAACGCAAGCTGTGGTCTATTGTGTTATATGCCCTTAAAAATCTTTCTGCATTACTCATATTATTATTTTATACCAAACTGTGCAAAATGTGCAAACATAATAATATATTTTGTATTTTTTTTAACCAATTTGGCAAAAAAACAAGCATTTTGGCATTAAACAAACAAAAATTTAACAACCACTCAACCAAAACAGCTTTTTAAAAAATTGATGCAAAAAACACTTGAAAAAATTTTTAATTTGGTATATCATAATACTGCTGTGCTATGTGGGGAGATAGCGGTGCCCTGAACTTGCAATCCGCTTTAGCAAGACAGAATATCTTTTTAGGAAGGTCAAAGGTAGGCAGAAAACTTAATAATTGTGTTGAAATCAAGGTCTTGTGCAATTAAAGGCTGTGAATCATGTCAGGTTCGGAAGGAAGCAGCATTAAGCAGATACTTTGATGTGCCATAAGGGTGCTTTGGTGGAGCAATTATTAAGTTTGCTCACTTATGTTTGCTTTTCGACAAAGATTGCACAGCTTTTTTTGTTTTTTTGTGCAGGGGTTTAGTTTGATAAATCTCTGCATTTTTTATGTAACTGATTTTGCCAAAACAAAAAAACGCCCTTTAATGCCAAATTGGCATTAAAGGGTGTAATTTTTATAACTCAAACTCTTTGTTTAATTGTGATTGTTTGTTGCTTGGCAAATGGCTTTGCAAACTTTTTACATCTGCACCACAAACTTCTTCGGCAAATCGAACGATAAGCTCTTCGTCATTGCTATCCTCTACAATTTTTTGAAGTTTTGGAATATTTACAAGTGGCTTTTGCTCGTTTTCTACAACTGCGCTTACGCGCTCGGCATAAGCATATGCAACAAACGGAATGCCAAGGCTAATAACTTGCGCTGAAACCTGTTGCAAAATTTTGCTGTTTTGGGCCACATCACTGCCATCAGCAATCTCGTCAATTGCATCATAAGCCTTTTCTATAAAATAGTTCGCTAATTTTAAATGCTTTGCATTTACCATAATTTTACCCTACCTTTACTTTTTATTTTTTAACTCTGCCAATGTAACAGGGTCAATTGCCTCTAAAAATTTTTTTAGTATTTTATCCTTATCATAAGGTATATCCAAAATTTCGTAAGAAATTACAGGAATGCTTACACTGCTTAGTGCCTTTGTTACAGGGGCATCTAACTGCTTCATTGTGCTATCGGTTATGCTTGGATAATATGTATCCAACACTGCAACTGGCTCCATATTAGAAACCTTTATAACACAAAAATCTACATGCTTGCCTTTTATTGCGTTAAACAAAACAAGATTTCCGCCATTTGGCTTTACAATTTCGTCAACGCCCATTTTTGGGACTATCATAAATTCTTTTGGCAAAACCGACCTAAACATATAATAAAACTCAAGCTCTTTTGGCCAAAGCACTGGAACGTGCTTTTTAAGTTGGCCTTTGCCGTTAAATTTACTCCAATCAATTTTTTTTGAATCGTTTTTAACTTTTTTGTTAACTTTTATTGCAAAATATATTCCGCAAACAATAGCAACAACAACCAAAACAATTCCAAATATTGTTTCTACACTCATACAAATATCTCCGTTAGTATTGTATCAAAAATAAATTAAAATGTAAATACCAAAAAACAAAATTTTATGCGTATCAGCAAATTTGCCTTTTGATAAGTCAAAGTTTAAAAACCTTTTTTAACTTGCAATGCAAAAGCACCAAGTGCAAATTGCGTGGCACAAAGTTTTTATTGCACGCATTATGTGCGCCAATCAATTTCGGCCTCGCCGTTTTGTTTTAAAAACTGATTTACCTTTTTAAAATGCCCACAGCCAAAAAATCCATTATATGCCGATAGTGGGCTTGGGTGTGCACACTTTAGCACCAAGTGCCTTGAGGTATCTATATTTACACCTATTTTTTGTGCGCAAGCACCCCAAAGCAAAAATGCGACTGGTTTTTGTCGCTGGTTTAACAAGTTGACAATTTTTTGAGTAATATTTTCCCAGCCCATACCTTTGTGGCTGTTAGCTACGCCTCGCCTAACTGTTAACACACTGTTTAAAAGCAAAACACCCTGCTCTTCCCAATGAGTTAAATTGCCGTTGGTGTTTAAAAAGCCATATTCGTTGTTTATCTCTTTAAAAATGTTAACAAGGCTTGGCGGAAGTTGAACGCCATTTTCTACACTAAATGCAAGGCCGTGTGCTTGATTTGGCTCGTGATATGGGTCTTGGCCAATAATAACAACTTTTACATCCTCATATTTTATATGATTTATGCTATTAAAAATAAGCTCTGGCTTTGGATAAATTGTGTGTGTTTTATACTCGACCTCTAAAAATGAGTTTAGCTTTTTAAAATAATCTTTATCAAACTCTTCCTTTAAAAGATTATACCAATTGTTTGTAATATACAACATATAACTATTATACAATTTATACCAAAATATAACAAGCATAACATACAATTTAAAAAAATTTGTGATTGCACCTAAAAGTTATAAGTGTTTGCAAAAAATAGCAAAAGTAATAAAATAAGTAAAAATTGCAAAAAAACGCCTAAAAAAGCATAAAAAATTACAAAATTTAAACATTTTTTTAAAAAAGCCCTTTTTAAGGCTTTTGGTTTTTACATTTTTACTTGTTGAATAATTAGTTTTGATTGGCCTATTTTTTTATACTCGCCAATCACTTTTTTTTGCTCTGCCAAAAAATCGGCATCATTTAGTGCAAAAATTTTATCAAAAATATTTGTAACAAACTCGCCGGCTGTGTGTCCTCCACCATCAATAATTTTTAACACATTTGTGCCTGACTTATTAAACAAAAATAATCCAATATCAAAATACTTTGAGTGGGTTTTTAACTTAAACTTTTTTAAATTTGGCTGATTGATTTCTACAAAATCTACAAGCCCACAAAAAATATTTTCTACAAGTCCATTTTTAAAATTTAGCAAAATTCTGGGTAAAAGTGTTTGGCTTTTAACCTTTTTTAGTGCCGAAATGGCAAGTTTTTGATAATCTTGATTTGTTTTTATAACATAAATTTTATTTTTCATAATTTTTTTTGCAAAAAATTAAAAGCACTTGTTGCACAAATAGCACCATCACTGCTGGCCGTTACAATTTGTCGCAACGATTTTTGAATTACATCTCCACCAGCAAAAACGCCTTGTACACTTGTTGATAAATTTGCATCGGTAACGATATAGCCATAGTTATCTAGCACAAGCTTTCCTGCCAAAAGTTCGGTGTCCGGTGCTCTGCCAATTTCTACAAAAAGTCCATCTACTTTTAGGGTTTGCTCACTATTATCCAGCACATTTTTAACTTTTATGGCTTGTAAAGTGTTTTGGCCCACAAGTTCGGTTACAACTGTATCTTCAAGCACTTGCAACTTTCCACTATCTTTCAGGCCTTGCAAATTATCTAGCAAAATTTGTTGTGCTCTATATTTTTTTGACCTATTTATTAGATATGCTTTACTGGCCAAATTTGTGAGATACGGAATATCCTCTATTGCACTATTCCCGCCACCGACCATTGCAACAACTTTATTTTTGAAAAATGCACCATCGCAAATAGAGCAATAACTAACGCCCTTGCCCACAAACTGCGCCTCGTTTTTTAACCCCAAAGTTTTTGGCTTTGCGCCCAGTGCCAAAATTATAGTTTTTGCAAAATAGCTATTTTTTTTGGTTTTAGCCACCTTAATATCGCCTGAAAAATCAAAATCTACAACTGTTTCATACTTAACTTTAACACCAAGGTCAACAATTTGATTTTGCATTTTTTGGGCAAGGTCGGGGCCACCTATGTTTAAAAAACCAGGATAGTTTTTAATTTCAAAAGTGTTTAATATTTGACCACCGCAGGCAAAACGCTCGATAAGCAAAGTTTTTAGCCCACTGCGCCCCGCATAAACTCCGGCAGATAACCCACATGGCCCACCACCAACAATAATAACATCAAAAATTTGTTCCATTATTTTTCTCCTGTAACTTTATCTATTATTTTTTGAATTTTTTGCTTTTGTTTTTCTTGCTCCAAAAAATCAAAATATTCTTCGTCCATAAGCCTTGCAACATCTTCTATTTGTTCATCATCAAAATCTATATCATCTTGGTCGGCTAAATTTTCACTTTGATAATCTTCATCTAAATAATCAGCATCAACTTGCCACATATCAGCGCAAAAATTTGGCAAACCTATATTTTTTTGCGTGGTTGCACAACTATTGTTATTTGTGCTTTTTTTGCCATTTTGGATATTTGCTTTTTGCATATATTTTATTATATCCTATTTTGTTAAAAAAAACAAAACATTTATTATTTAGGCTTTAAAACAAAAAAATGCCTTTGCAAATCGCAAAAGCATCTTTATGCGCCAAGACATCAACTTTTTGTTTTTTGAGCCGTTTTGAGCATTTTTTTGCTATTTTTGTCCCAAATTTTTGTTGTTTTGGCCTAATTTTAGTTATTTTGATAAGAAAGATTGTTACCTGCCCCTGTTATAACACAGTTTACGTTAACAATAATTTGTGGATAATACGTAGTTAGGCTAACCTGTTTGTTTGGCAAGTTATAAACCATACTATCAAAGCCCGCAAACAAACCATTTTGAGAATCCAATAATGTATCATCTAAGTTTAGCAAGTTTTCAAAACTTACAAGTGCGCCGTTTGCCGTGCAACTTGCAATGTTTTTTGCAATGTTTGGCTGTGCTGAACTTGATAATAAAACTTGCATTCCATATGCACCAATTGTAGCATTGTTTATTGCATCAACCAATTGCTCGGCCTGCAAATCGGCATTTGCACTTTGGATAAATGCGCTTAAAATTTCGCTTAACTGAATGCTTGCTGGTGTTGTTGGTGTTTGAGATGATGTTTGTTTTAAAACTTGCGTGTTAACATAATTTTTGTTATTAACAAAGTCAAAACTGCTGTTAAACATATCATCTTTAAACAAATGATTTAAAACAATATCACTATATCCAAAATATGTTTTATCGGTTTTATTTATTAAATTTACATTTTTTGCCTGATGGTCAAAGGCCAAGCCAATCATAAGGCCAGATGTTGCATTATTAATTATGCCAATATCCGTTAGGCCTGCGCCATTTTGGTTAAGCAACCATTTGTTTGATGCAACATTATTGTTCATTTCTAGATACTCGTCTTGAATACTGCTGATAAATATGCTATTTGGTTCACCGCTAGCAACAATATACGCAGGCCTTACATATTTATCCCAACACTCAACATTATCTACATTATAGTAATAATTTGTTGCAAAAATTTGATTTTCATCATTGCGTTTAGCATCTTCGCCAATATTTTGTATTGTGTATCCTAGCAATGTTTCTCGGTTTGTAACAACACCAATAAGTCCGCCAATAACATATTTGTTTGTTACGCTACCCGTTGCATAGCAACCTTTTATAAGCCCTGCAACATCAAGGCCAACAAGGCCACCAGATGCATAGGTGTTGTAACTTGTTGTTCTAACATCAAGTGATGTGTAACAATTTATAATCTTTCCACCATTGTTAAAGCCAACCAAACCACCAATAAATTTTGGTGAGCCTTTAAAGAACTCTAAATTTCGGTTTGTTATGTAGGTATTTGTTGTGTTGCTATCTATAAGGTTTTGAAGGTCGCTTGGATATTGAATAAAGCATCTATCCATTATTCCGCGATTTTCTCCGACCAAACCACCTGCCATTGCAAAACCACGAACATATTGGTTTTGCTGAATTTGTGCAGATGCAAGTGAAAGAACAGAATTTGTATCCACAAGCCCGGCTACAAGTCCAACATAATATCCAATAACTTTGTTTTCTCCCAAAACTGAAACGCAAGAAACATTGCTTTGTCCTAGTATCATACCAGCAACAACGCCAGCATAAGAATAAGGAACATCATAGTTTTCGATATCATCAGTCAAGACATCTAAATCAGTTGCTAGATGACTAGAAATAACTTCGTTTGTTTCGGCATCTCGCTTTACAAAATATGATTTTGTTAAATAATTATAAAGTGAAGTGTTTGCTTCTCGATATCCAGCATTTACCGAGCCAGTTGCTGTGACAAAAGAAACATTAGAGTTATTGATTATTCCAGCAATCATTCCAACTGCATTTTTGCCTTGAACAACAACATCATCGGCGCTTATCAAAATGTTTGTGATTTGGCTGTTGTTTATATATCCAGCCAAAACGCCCACACTATTTGCATTTGTTGAAATAACTTGTTTTGCAGTTAAACTTAAATTTTTGACAATTGCGCCATCAAGCACAGCAAACAAACCAAATGTTTTGCCTTGATTGCTACCACCACGAATATACAAGTTTGTTATACTCATATTGTTGCCCAAAAGCGTGCCACTAAATGTGCCCAAACTTGTTGCTGGTGTTTGATTTGTGTCTGCCACAATATCTTTTGCAATTGCAACAACATCAGTTTTATCTTCTTGTTGGGTTTGCATACTGCCAATTACAGCATTCCATTGTTCTATGGTAGAAATTATCCTTGGGTTTACCACAAGTTGAGAGTTTGACAGATAACTTTTTCCATAATCTGGGCTATCCTCAAACCGCCAACTATAATATGAAATTCCATCAGCATCAACTTTTATGCCGTCATAAACTTGCTTTGAAACAATATTTAAGTTTGCATCTACAAGTGTTGGCAGACTGTTTGCATCTTTTAAAGTCCAAATTCCGTTGTAAGCATCAGTTGCAAATTTAAATTTTGCATAACTTGATTTTTTAAAGGCACTTGGTGCTGTATCGGTAGAATCAAAATCGTTGTTGTTTAATCGTGTTGCGAACTCACCATTTATTGATTTATATGCATCAAAACTGCCAATGTAATAGCAATCTTGTATGCTACCTGTATTTATATAGTTATTTTTTTCGTCTGTGCCAGTAAATGGAGTGTGCACAGTGCTACTTGTTTCGATAACACAATTTGCGTATGAACTTGTAATTGAACCGCTATTGTTGTAAACGAAGCCACTAGACCTTGTTGTGCTGTTTACGGTTATGCTACTAAAACAATTGCTAATTTCGCCCGAATTTTGATTTGCAAAGCCACCAACCGAGGCAAGAGAATCTATAATACCATCGGTATTAGAATTTTTGCCACTTACATACGAGCCAAAAATGCTACCTGTGTTTTTTGTTACAAAGCCACCTGTTATGGTGTTATCGGTTGTTGTTAATGTGTTTTTTATACTGCCACTAATAACAACCTTGCTGTTACTAATTTTTTTGCTGTTTACAGCAACAAATCCAGCAACATTTCCGCAATTTGCAGTAAATGTTAAACTGCTTTTACCAAACGATATGTAACCTGTGTTGGTTGCAACAAATCCGGCAATAAGTGCCGATTTTGAAATATCGTTTTTAAACTCTAAATGATTGGTGCTGGTTACATTTACATTGTAAATTACTCCTGCGTTAGATACGCACGCGCCACCAAAGCTAAAGTTTGATATATCCCACTCGGTTGTGTCCATAGTGGTTAGGTTTTGCCCATCTACACTTACAAGCCCAGTGTAGCAAATATTTACATTTTTTAAAGTAGAATTTGCATCTATTGTGTTAAACAAGCCAAATTCCGAATTATATGTTGCATCATCGCCCTCGCCGGTTCGTCTAATAAAGCTGTTGATTGTGATTGTGTGCATATTGCCGTCTAGGCTTATGTATTGCAAATCTCGTGGGTCGTATCTATCTAGCACAATATCACTATCTAGTGCATAGTTAATAATTTTTGTGGTTGTTTCGCCTGTTTGGTCGTCAACCTCTTCTGCACCATTTTGCATATTGATAAACTTTTCTGCCGAGTCAATTGGAATTGGGTTTTCGTCAGAAACATTTTTGGTGAGTTTTAATGTAACATCGTCAATTATATTTTGATAGTAAACTGGCAAATTGCCTTCGCCAATTTTAGCAACAATTCCATCATTTGTATCTCCTACTTGTTTTGATAGAGATGTTGCAAGTGATGGGACGCCATTTGCATAGGTAAATGGGACTTGAACATACAATTTTGATGTTGTGTCAAGTTGCTTTACACCAATACGAATTGTTTGCTTTGGAGTGTAATAAATTGTGTAGTTGCCGTAATCTGTGTTGGCATCGAGTGCCTCATACTTGTTGCTGTTAAGCTTTGCACCAAACCAATAGCTTAAATTGCAAGCAATGCTATTAGCAAGTGTGCTGATGTTTTGCCCCATTTCGGCTTTTTGCTGGCTTTCCATAGTTTCATCAAATTGATAACTTATCGAAACAGCCAAAGGCCTTGGAGATGTTTGTGTTATTGTAAATGTGTTGTTGCCACCATCGTTTATGCTTAAATTTGTAATGACATAATTTACAGAATTAAACTTTAACACATTGCTTGCGTATGTTGTTTGAATATTGTTTACAGTTTTGGTCAATTTACCCTGCAAATCAAACTCACAAACATCTGTTGCCATTATGTTGTAAGTTACCCTGTAAGATTGCCTTGTTGCAGTTGGAAGTTCAATGCTACTTGTGCTGGTTAAAGGCTGAATTAAAGCCACGACTTTATCGTTTTGTTTAACTTGATATGCATTCCTGTTATCGGCACTGCTTGCACCACCAAACACAATGTTTGGGGCAAACTCGTTAAGCAAAACTGAAACATCTTGTGTATCCGATAGTTCGGTAAACTCGGCCACAACTTGTTTTGTAACGCCCTTTGCAATGTAGGTATAGTTAGATACAATTTGGCCATTAAAGTTATAACTTAAATTTATAGAACTTGGTTGTTTTGCAACAATCACAATGTTTGTTACATAGTGGTAGTTATTTGTATAAGTTGCATCTACACTAATTGTAAACAATTCCCCTGCTGGAACACTGCTTG
>ERZ808246.2263-NODE-2263-length-12279-cov-3.548429_pt1 | contig 12279 bp, 4 predicted proteins | sample MGYA00521083_ERZ808246 | MGnify/ENA primary metagenome ERZ808246 (study PRJEB31516, sample SAMN03275577) | gut metagenome | biome: mammalia-associated habitat; material: feces | host: Papio cynocephalus | place: Kenya | collected 2012-07-07 ...
CACCGTGGACTTCCGGGATAATACATCCGGAGGGCGCCTTGGGCTGGAGGAAAATTTCAAAACCAAATTCTTCATCACCTCGGATCAGGATGTTTCCTTCAAGACATTTGTCGCAAAGTTCCACTATGATCCGGCAGCGGTAACGTATGCCATGGCCTGGCCGAACGCTTTCGGCGCTAAGACGGACGATAAGACCGGTACGCTGACGCTGACAGCCGGCAACGGCAACTATACGGCAAATAAGGAAACCACCTTTGAAGTTTTCTTCGAAAGCTGCGCTCTTGGTGACACGACGATCACCCTGACTTCCGCAGTCGTTGACGGCAAGGAAGTCCTGAGCGAACCCATTGCCGTCACCAGAACCGTCGGCTACAAGGTTGCCTGGGCGGAGGACGCCGCCTACACCGTGACCGGCGAGAAGTATGTGGACGTCAAGGGCACCTACACCTTCACCGTTGCGGCGAACGATGGTTATGACGCTTCCAACGCGGTCGTCAAGGTCAACGGCACCGAGGTTACCGCCGTCGACGGCAAGTACACCGTCGCGAAGGTTACCTCCGACCTGACCATCACCGTCGAGGGCGTGACCGAAGCCGTTAAGGCTGTGGCCGGCCTGTCTGTCCTGAAGTTCGGCGACACAAGCACCGAGGCCAAGGCGAAGATGTTCCAGCTGATCCCGGCTTTCGACCCGACGGTCAAGGAATACACCGTGCTGGTGCCGGACAACGCCAATATGTTCTACGCATGGGCGACGCAGGCTGCCGACAGAAGCAGCAGCACGACCATCACCGCCAAGTGGGTAAACCTCAACGTCGATACCGAGAAGACACAGAAGCTGACCTCCGGCAAAGCCAGCGGCCAGAATCTGATGGGCTTCGCACCCACCGGTACGAAGGTCAACACCATGACCATCGAGGTTGTGGACGGCGACTTCAAAGACGAGTATAAGCTCACCTCCGTTCGCGTGGCGCCGAGCCTGACTGCCCTGTCTCTGGACGGCGTCCGGTTCGCCGAGAGCTTCTCCGCCACCAAGACGGCTTACACTGCAACCACCGCTGCCGAGAGCGTTACCGTTGCGGCGACTCCCCGTGACGAAAGCTACAACGTCACCGTCAACGGCGGCAGCGAAACCACCGTTCCGCTGAATCTTGGTGAGAACAAGATCGACGTGGTCGTCACCAACCCCGGCGGCTACACCAGTACCTACACCATCACCGTTACCAGACTGGCAGCCATCGAGGTCGGCTTCACCGTTGACCCCGCCGACGCCAAGGTAACTGTCTGGGATTCCAACAAGGACAGAGTTGCTCCCACGGACGGCAAGTATTCCGTCATGGCTGACGCCGAGTACACTTACCTCGTGCAGAGTGACGGCTATGTCAGCCAGAAGAGCAGCTTCAAGTTCAGCGAGAGCAGCACCATCGACATTACTCTGGCTGTGGCCACGGAGAACCCGAACCTCGACAGAAGCATCACTGCCGAGTGGGGCAACTTCCGCAACGGCGACAACAATCTGGGTATCACCGATGCCAAGACCCCTTACGCCCCCGAAGACGCAGAGCTTCTGTGGGCTGTGAAATGCGGAGCCGACTGGGGGGCTGCCCCCGGTTCTCCCATCATGGTCGATGGCGACATCTACACCTACTCCGGAAGCACCATCCGCCGCATCAACAGCATGACCGGCGAGACCGTGACCGAAGGCACCATGGTCGGCTCCTCCAGCTACTCCATCGTTCCCATGACCTATGGCGACGGCATGGTCTTCGTTGGCCTGTCCGGCGGACGGATTCAGGCGTTCAACGCAAAGACGCTGGAATCCCTGTGGGTCTACACCGACGAGCTGGGCGGACAGCCCAACTGCCCCATCACCTACAAGGACGGCTACATCTACGCCGGTTTCTGGAACGGTGAGGACAGAGATGGCAATTTCGCCTGCATCGATACCATTGACGAAGACCACGCTTCCACCACGGAAGCCAAGTACGCCAGCTGGACCTACACCAGACAGGGCGGCTTCTACTGGGCCGGTGCTTACGTCACCGACAAGCTGGCGATCGTCGGCACCGACGACGGCGCGAGCGGCTACGATACCAACGGCGCCGCGCTGCTGGTTTTCGACCGCTACACCGGTGAGAAGCTCGACGCCCACGAGGGCATCCGCGGCGACCTGCGCTCCAATGTTTCCCACGACCCCGAATCCGACCGCGTGTTCTTCACCACCAAGGGCGGCATTCTGGGCAACGCCCAGATCGACTGGGATACCGGTAAGATTCTGGACTACAAGGAAGTCGTTATCAAGGACGCCAAGGGCAATGCCAACGCCATGTCTACCTGCACGCCTTCCGTATACAATGGCAGAATCTACATCGGCGTCGCCGGCACCAGCCAGTTCGGCGCCAACAGCGGCCATGGCATCGCGGTTTATAACCTGAACGGCGACGGCTCCATGACACAGGCGTATGTTTACGCCATTGTCGGCTATCCCCAGACCTCTGCCATGGTCACCACGGCTTATGCGGCCGAGGACGGCTATGTGTACATCTACCTGCCCTACAACTATAAGCCCGGCGGTATTTCCGTACTGAAAGACAGACCGGGACAGACTGCACCTCTGACCACCACCGGCTCCGGCTACAGCGAGGTCTTCACCCCTGTCAGCCCCCTGAATGAGTACTGCATCTGCTCCACCATCGCCGACCAGTACGGCACCATCTACTATAAGAATGACTCCTGCTACATGATGGCGCTCACCTCCAAGATCGAATCTCTGGAGATCACCCAGTATCCCACCATCACCGAGAACGAGGACGGCACTCTGACGGTTGACGGCCTGAAGGCTGTTACCAAGCTGAAGAACGGCGAGGAGCGGGATGTATCCAACTATGTCTCCGTCGTCAAGAACGAGGAGACCGGCGGCTACACCGTGTCCTACACCTACGGCTTCGACAGTGCCAACTACGGTCTGAAGACCGTGACTGCCGAGATCGTTGACTACACCGTCACCATCCCTGAGGACGCGGCCTACACCATCACCGGTGAGAAGACTGTCAAGGGCGGCGAGGACTACACCTTCACTGTGACCGTGACCGAAGGCTACGATGCTGCCAACATGGTCGTCAAGGTCAACGGTGAGGAAGTGAAGCCTGTTGACGGAAAGTACACTGTCGAGAAGGTTTCCTCCAATCTGGAAATCACCGTCGAGGGTGTGACCAAGGCTGCTGTGAATGGCCTGTCCGCTCTGAGATTCGGCAGCACCGGCACCATCAGCAGCGCAAAGTATTTCGATATGTCCCCGTCCTTTGACCCGGCAGTCAAGGAATACACCCTGCTCGTACCGGATACCACCAACGGAATTTACGCATGGGCGACCCGGGGTGCTGACCTGACCTACAACGCCAGCATCAAGGCCGAGTGGACGAGCATGAGCACCGGCAAGGCTGCCGACACGACGCTTGTCTCCGGCACCATGGACGGCAAGAACCTGTCCGGCTTCAACATTGCCAGCGCCGAGCCCAACACCCTTACCATCACCGTGACCGACGGCGATGTCACGGATGTGTACACCATCAAGACCCTCCGCATTAACCCGTCCCTGACGAAGCTGGCTCTGGATGGTATGAAGCTCAACGAGACCTTCGTATCCACCAAAAAGACCTACACTGCGGCCACCGCGAAGGACAGCGTTACCATTCTGGCAACGCCTCGCGCTGACAGCTACACCGTGACCTACAACGGCGGAACCAGCAATACTATTCCGCTGACCGCAGGCGAAAACAAGATCGAGATCGTTGTCACCAATAAGGACGGCTACACCAATTCCTACACTCTCACCGTCACCAAAGCTGACCACTCCGTCACCATCCCCGCAGATGAGAGCTACGTTGTCACCGGCGAGGAAGCCGTTATGGACGGCGCGGATTACACCTTCAATGTGGAGATCGACTACCGCTACGAGGCGGATAAGGACTTCGCCGTGAAGGTCAACGGCGAGACTGTGACCGGCAAGGACGGCGTCTATACCGTCAAGAACGTCAAGACCGACCTGGTCATCTCCGTCGCGGGCGTGAAGTGGAAGGTCCTGGAGCCTGTTACGGTCTACTTCTCCTTCTCTCACGACGACAAGTTCAAGTTCTGCGACCAGTCCGGCCAGACCATGGCGCTGAAGGAAGTCACCGTTCCTTACTTCGATCTGGAGCTGTACGGTCTGGAGAATTTCTACTTCAAGTCCGAAAGCTACACCCCTGCCGACCCGGACAACCCGATGGGCGGCAGCAATCTGAAGCCCGGCACCAAGGAGTTCGCTTACGGCAAGATCACCACGCTCCATCTGTACATCTATGCTACTGAGGTCTACTTCTGCGGCATCGATCCTGCGGACGCCGGCAAGGGCTATCTGAAGAATAATAACCTGATGGGTACCAGCACCTTCAATGTGACTGGATCTACCGGTTCCTTCTTCCTGCAGGAGATTTGGAAGTATGACCTGAACCTGAACTACTATCACAACTACGAGTACCCGCTGGCCTCCAAGGGCTGGGGTTCCACCGCCGATCAGATTCTGATCCATGACGGCGACATTGTCACCCTTGGCCACTTCACCGATTGGAGTTTCTACACTGATAGCGGCGCGGTGTTCAACCACATTGAGACCGACGTTACCGACCCTGTTCAGGGCGATAAGGTCACGATGAAGATCTACCGCGACGGCGCCGACGGGAGTAGTAATTATGGCACTTCCCACGTTCTGCGTACCAACTGCCCGGATGTTTACTGCACGCTCGTTGATGAAATTACCACCGGCGATGTGACCCAGTGGACGAAGGTGGGAACTGCGGAAGCTGACGGCACTCTGGTCGTTGACACCAGCCGCCTTGCTCCCGGCGAGTACATTTTCGCCATCCCCGGCCAGTATGGCATCGACAACCCCAAAATCATCGTCAGCGCCCCCGGCGGCGTCCGTGTGACCATCCATGAGAAGCCTGTCGTAAAGGGCGATATCAATGGCGACGGCGTGATCGACGTGAACGACGTCATGGCTCTGGCCGGCGCGATCAACTCCGGCGATGACCTTGACGCCACCGTTACGGATGTCAACGGCGACGGCGTGATCGATACCTTCGACGTGATGGCTTTGTACGAAATTATCAAGAGCAACGACTGATCCACCAATGGTTTGCCGGCCAGAATATCCCTGTTTTGACCGGCAAACCCCACCTCATTATCAATTACTCAAAGGCAAAAAAGGACAACTTCTGACAGGAGGATGTTATGAAACTTTTTAGGAAATCCATGTGCCTGCTCCTCGCGGTAGTCATGGTCCTCGGTCTGGCGATCACCGCCTCCGCCGAGGCGACCACGGAAACCCTGAGCGTAACGGCCAGCAAAACCAACCCGACGGTTGGCGAAGAATTCAGCATTTATCTGAACTCCAGCGGCGACATTGACAAGATCGGCGCGTTCCAGATGGATCTGTACTACGATCAGGATATGTTCGAGTGTGTGGGCGCGGAGACCGCGTTCACACCCAACTACAACACCAATAAGACCACCGGCGCGAAGTATATCCGCCTGACGACCCTCGACCTGAACATCAAGACCGTGATCCCCAAGGGACAGTTCTGCGAGCTGAAGTTCAAGGTTCTGAAGGCTGGCGACTATCATTTTGAACTGACGACCTGCAAGATCGCGGGCGTCGGCGGCGACCGGATCATGGATGTTGCCACCGCCCCCGGCTCTGTGGACGTGACCGCCGTGGAAGCTCCCGCCTATGAAGGCTACACAGTCTCTGCTTCCGAAGACAAGTCCGTCGCCATGGGTGAAAGCGCTGAGGTCAAGGTCAATGTCGCCCACAGCGACAGCGCCGTCACCACCTACAACGCCTATGACCTGACCATGACCTACGACACCGACAAGCTGACCTACAATTCCTGCACCGCTGCCGACGCTCTGGCGGTCGTGAAAGAAGACGTCCCCGGCACCATCCGTGTTATCGGCTTCGGCGATGACAAGACGCTGGACACCCCTGCTGCGACCCTGAACTTTACTGCCAAGGGAACGGGTGACGCGAAAGTGAAGATCACCTCTGCCAAGGTTGACATCGGTTCTCAGGCTGTCGGCAGCGACGCTCCCGATGCAAAGATTCTGGACGACACCACTGTGATCTCCGTGAACGGCTACACCGTCACTCTGGGCGAGGGCCTGTCCGGTGAATCCACCGTCGCTCCCGGCGCGGACTACACCTTCACCGCTATCGACGCGGACAACTACGACTACGACATCTCCGCTACCATGGGCGGCGAGACCACTACCGCCAACGACAATGGCGACGGCACTTACACCATCCCCAATGTCACCGGTAACCTGGTGATCAACGCCACCATGACGCCCAAGAGCTACAATGTCACCGTGGAAGGCACCGGCGCGGCCGATGTGGCCGCCGCTGACAAGGCGACCTACAACACCGAATACACCTTCACCGTGACCGAGGACGACAACTACACCTATACCACCACCGTGACCGTGGGCGGCAAGGCTTACACGCTGGGTACTCCCGAGAACGGCAAGTACACTATCCCCGGCACTGACATCAAGGGCGACATTGTGATCAACGTTTCCAAGACCCTGAAACCCTCCTCCGTGGTTTCCGTCACCAAGCCCGATTACGTAAAGGGCGAAGACACCGCCACCAAGGGCAAGGATTACGGCTTCACCGTTGAAAAAGAGGAAGGCTATGATTATTCCGAGCCTACCATCAAGATCGGCGGGCAGGATGTGACCGACAAGCTGGTCAAGAACGACGATGGCAGCTACACCATCCCCGGCTCCGCCATCACTGGCAACATCACCATCGAAGTGACCAGGATCGCGGCCGTCGCTGTGGACGTTGTCGAGTACCTCACTCTGGACGGCAAGACCATGTATCTGGTGACCGCTTCCGGCACCATCGCCGAGAGGCAGGTTGCCAAGTACGACGGCATGAGCATGTTCTGGTCTGAGAAGTACAACGCATACGCCTACCTGGTTATCTCCGCTGATAACCTGGAGGCTGTGAAGGCGGAAGCCGCCGAGAAGGTCAAGGTCGCGGAAGGCACCTCTGCCGGAACCGTGGATTACAGCGGCGATGTAAACGGTACTAAGGTGACCGACGTTAACGACGCTCAGCTGGCCTACGATATGTACAAGGCCAAGTATGACAGCTTTGACGCAGCCGTGTCCATGCTGAAGTTCCTGAACGCCGATGTGAACGGCGACAAGAAGGTCAACACCGCTGACGCTACCGCTATCGTGAACCTCATCCCGTAAGTTTCTGAATGACCGGGTCTTCTGACCCGAAGCCAAAGCGCCTCCCCCGCCTTTCACGGCGGGGGAGGCCAAGCCGCAGAATTCGGGAAGTCACAGGTGCCCCTATGGAAAGTGGGGGCAGCTGTGAATTTCCGACACCTTTGCCATAGGATGTGAATTTTATGAAAAAGAGAATTTTGTCCAGCCTGCTTGCTTTTGTACTGCTTTTATCCGCCCTGCCCATGGGTGGCCATGCTGCGGAATCTGATGGTATTGCCACGCAGGCGCTGACGCGCTATTCGGTCGCCGCTTCGCCGGACGTAACCACGGACGTGGGGAAGACCGTCAGCATGTATGTGACTGTTTCCGGGGGAAAGTACAATGCCTACGATCTGGAGCTGACCTATGACATTGACCTGTTGACATTCCTGTCTGGCAAGGCACTGGACGATTCTGCGTCGATAACCGCGAAAGACAGGAAAATCCGCGTCATTGGCTACGGCGCGGACAAGTCTGCTTCCACGAAGGTCGTAACGCTGACGTTTAAGACAATAAAGGCGGGTACGGCGGAGGTCAGGATTACCTCGGCGAAGATCGACGCCGGCGCGAACGCCCCGACAAAAAATGCGCCTGCGGCCGCGATCAGCGGAAGACCCACCAAGTTCATCATTCAGTCACAGTACACCGTGACGCTGGACGAGGGCCTGAATTCCGACAGCCTGAGCGCTGCGGCAGGGACGGACTATACCTTCCGTGCGACGGACCCGCTTCACTATGATTATAAACCCTCGGCGAAGATCGATGGTAAGGACGTCACGGTCAAGGACAAAGGCGACGGCACCTATACCATCCCCGGCAGCGAGATCAACGGAAATATCACGGTCAAGGCAAACAGAACCCCCAAGACCTACAAGGTAACATTCAAGGGCGAAGATCTATCGGGCGAAAAAACCGCGGCCTATAACACGCCCTACCATTTCAAACTGAACCGGAAGGCCGGATACAGCTACGTTCTGCGCGTGACCATCGGCGGAAAGTCTTACACCGGCTACAAGGCGGAGGACGGCGGCTACGTGATTCCGGGCGCGGACATCGCGGGCGACATCGTCATCACCTCGCAAAGGACCAAGATCAATTCCGGCGGCGGAAGCTCTGGCGGCAGCAGCGGCGGCGGAAGCTCTACCAAGTATGTGTCGGTCAGCTTTATCGGCTCCGGCGCTGACGACGCGGTAGGCAAGAAGACCACACGGCGCGGTTCGGACTATACATTCCGTATCGACCGTAAGGACGATGCCGACTATGACGTATCCGCAAGGGTCAACGGCATTACCGTCAAGTGTACCTACGACAGCAAGAAGGACATCTACCGCATTCCGGGCAGCAAGGTCACGGGAGACATTACCATCACTGTTACAAAGGGCGCCCCGGTGGAGGTCAACGTATACGTCACTCTGGACAAGCAGAGCATGTACCTTGTGACCTACAGCGGCAGCGTTGCGGATGGGCATGTCCCCATGTACGACGGGCAGAACATGTACTGGTCGGAAGCCTACAACGCCTATGTCTGGCTGGTGATCTCCTCTGCTGACGAAAAAGAGGTCGTGCGGACTGCCCAGAACAGTATCGCCATCGGAGAAGGGACGGCCGCTGCCTCCGCCGACTACTCCGGCAACGTTGATCTCAGCGGGCGCATTGATGTGGACGACGTGCATCTCGACCATGACGTATACAACGCGAGATACACACTGGCAAGCATGGTGATGCACAAATTCCTGAACGGCGACGTCAACAAAGACCGGAAAGTGGACGTAAAGGATGCGGTGTGGATCGTTAACCGCATTCTCAGCGGACAACAAGGAGCGTGACATATGAAGAAGATCACCAGCGTCATTCTGGCCATTGCGCTGATATTTGCGCTGGCCGTGACGGCCATGGCGGCGGAGATCGCGGAGTGCACCGTGTCGGCTGACTCCGTGCCGGCAGCGGCAGGGGGGACTGTGACCGTGCCCATCCGTATTTCCGGGAACCGGGGCTTTACCAACTTCGGCATTGCTCTGGATTATGACCGGGAGCAGCTGGAGCTGCTGAGCATCCAGACGGCGGAAGGGGAAACGCCCTATCTCTGCGGCGGGACGGCTGCCGTGAATACCCGGTGGACGGGCGCGGATGAGAAGACCTTTGGCTATGTCACGGCTGCTCTGGAAGAAGCCGCGGCAGAGGACGGAGTCCTGTTCACAGCCACGTTCCATGTCAGCGAAGACTTTTCCGGCACTGCGGCGGTGCAGCCGGTGGTGCAGTATATGCGCAGCAACAAGCGGCTGCTGTCCGTATTTGACGCTATCCCCGTTACGGCCGTAAGCGGAACTGTTTCGACGGTTCTGACAGGCGATTACAATCAGGACGGACAGGTGGATGTGTTCGACGCCATGGGCCTGTACGGTGCGGTGAGCGATGGTACGGATTTCCCGGAGGATGATTACAGCCGTCTGGACGTCAATCAGGACGGCGGGGTTGACATGTTTGACGTAATGGCAATTTATGCGATCGTATCGGGTGGTCAGGAATGACTTCCCCTATAGAAAAGGAGCGAAATATGATGAAAAGAGTGCTGTCCTGTTTACTCGTGGTAATGCTTTTCCTGACCTGCGTTCCCGCGGCTCTGGCAGTGGATAACGCCCGCGACTTCTTCTTCGAGCTGTCCGTGGACGGCAGCGATAAGAAAGAAGTTCAGCCCGGCGACATCATTCAGGTGGATTTCAACCTGAAACGGTCGGACAGCGGCGACGCCTACACCATGTACGGTATGCAGAACGAAATTCGCTACGACAGCAATTTCTTCGAGCTGGTGGAGGGCAGCGCCCTGCTGAGCAACGGAATTTCCACGACGGACATCGGTCTGCGGGACAATTACCGGGAATTTTATATGAACTTTGTGTCCCTGTCCGGCGGCGAGGAATGGAATGCCCAGCGTCTGGTCGGCTCCTTCAAGCTGAAGGTGATCGCCACGTCCGGCGTGTCCAAGATCACAAATCAGGACTATCTGGTCTCCACCAAAGACGGAACCGATGAATATAAGGCGTCCTGCCAGGATGTGACCATCATCATTTCCACCGACTGTACGGTCACGTTCGAGCCGAACGGCGGCACACCGGTTCCCAGCCAGACCGTCCGGTACGGCGAGACTGTGGAGCGGCCGGACAATCCCACCCGGGAGGGCTACCATCTGGTGGGCTGGTATTCGGACATCGACCTGCAGAAGCCCTGGGATTTTGATACCGACGCCGTACAGGGAAACATGACCCTGTACGCAAAATGGGAGAAGGGCGACGCGTCTGAGACGGATGCCGACGGCACCGGCAGCGGCCTGTGGTGGCTGCTGGGACTGGGCCTGCTTGGTCTGGGCTTGCTGTTGCTGCTGCTCCTGCTGCTGGGCAAGAAGACGGTTTGCTTCGAGACCGGCTGCGACAGCAAGATCAAGGATCAGAAGGTGAAGAAGGGCGGCCTGGTAACACGTCCTGAACAGCCGGTGCGTCCCGGCAGAGCATTTGCCGGGTGGTATACAGACGAGAGCTGCACCAAGCGCTGGGATTTTGATAACGACAAGGTTGAAGATAATATGACGCTCTACGCAAAGTGGCTATAAGATCATGCGACCCCACCCGGATTTTTCCGGGTGGGGCACACGTGCATTCTGCGGCGGCGCAGGAATGCAGGCAAATTCCGAAGGTTAAGGGAATGGCAGTATGGATTGGAATGCATTATTTCACAGCAAATATCTGCGGGGCGGCCTGTGCGCAGTGCTGATCGCCGCGATTCTGCTGGGGCTGTGGCTTCCGGGAACAGGGCTGAAAGAAGTTCAGCCGGATGACCCGCTGCAAGGGGAGAGCGTCCGGGAGATCACGGTGCTGAAGCTGGGGGAGAATTTGGAGCAGCTGAACACCATTTCGGTTCCCAGCGGCGGTCAGACAAAATCCACGGAGCCGAATGACAAGGCCAGCGAGACCCGGCCGGAAGAAACCCGGCCAGATTCCTCCACGGACGACGGCAGCGACGGCCAGAAGGACGGAAACCGGGGCGAAGACGGCGGGGAGATCTCTCCGTCGGAGCTGTCGCTGGTGCTGACATGGTATCCGGAGAATGGGAATGCCAGGAGTGTCTCCTGCGGTGCGGATAATACGCAGGCTATTTCCGTAAACAGCTATGAATTGAATGAGGGAATGTTCCGTTTTTCCGTAAATCTGACCGGGACGCTGGCGAAGGACGCGGAGATCGTGGGCGGTACTTCCATCACTGAATCCACCCGGACGTCTCAAGAACTGACCTGGCCGAACGGATCGCTGCCTATGGCACCGGCGGCGGGGACGGACAAGGAGGTCTACAATTTTTCTTTCACGGTCAGAACCGCGGAACGGGACGTGTTTTTCCGATATAAGATTGCGTATCAGAAACTTCCGGATGTACAGCTTTCCTTTACCTGGCGGGGAACCGGCAATCACAAAGGTACGCTGCTTTGTCTGCCAGGTGGCAGTGTTGCGGATAAAATCAAGAACAACCAGTTGGCCGGAGGCGGGATAAGCTATGAGATGAAACTGGTTGGCAGGGATGCCGAAAGCGCGGGCGCAAAAATTTTGAGTGCCAGCTATATCTCCGATGGAACAGGCGAGAGCGATGAATTGGATTACAGAAATGGACAGGGTTCCTTTGCTATAAGAATGCCGGCAGGTGAAACCTCCAATACATATCGGATTTCGGTTTCCGCCCTTGCAAACGGTCATACGGCTCATTTTGAAGTCATTCTGCACGTCGGAAATGATGTCACACTGCAAATGAGTTATACGCTCAATGATGGCAGTCAAAGAGAGATTTTTTGCCAGAATAAGCAGTCCAGAACAGCGGATACCGTGTATGATGACGAGCTGACCGAGAATATATTGCCATACGAAATGTCTATTGTCGGTTTCGATGCCGACGGTGTTGATATTATTTCCGTCCAGTGTA
>ERZ808246.2266-NODE-2266-length-12274-cov-3.802111_pt1 | contig 12274 bp, 10 predicted proteins | sample MGYA00521083_ERZ808246 | MGnify/ENA primary metagenome ERZ808246 (study PRJEB31516, sample SAMN03275577) | gut metagenome | biome: mammalia-associated habitat; material: feces | host: Papio cynocephalus | place: Kenya | collected 2012-07-07 ...
TAGGGATTACAAATAACGCTTCCATGTACGTATTTCCTTCCTGTCTCTTAACTATCCAAAACCGTTGCTATCCAAAACCATTACTCATCAAATCATTTACTTTTTCTTTTTATTATAGCACGGTAATCTGTGCCAATAGTGTATCAATTTGTTTCTATCTTCTTCCAATTCTTTGGAGACAGAATCTTTGACGTTTACTTTATGAGCTGCTATAAACTTATCTTTTTCCCGTTCTGTCAATTCAGAAACTTCCAAGTTCTCACGAATGGACTCCTCCTCTTCTTTATAAATGAAGTGAAGAAGCACATAATAGCCATGTTTTTTATACAGTCTATAGAGTTCCCCATAGCGAACGATATCCGGGTCGTTCAAGGAATCGGAATTGCTTTCTTTATCAAAAATACAATGGGCCATATGCTCAAAGATCAGGGCTTCCTCTGTCAGGTCATGATTCTTATCTTCCATCTGCTCCATACAATGGGCTTTCACCATCCTGGTGAAGTCCATTTTCTTCTTTATACGAAGAAGATTCCCGCTAATGTGTATCAAAAGAAGCACCGTCACCAGAAGCAGCGTAAACATTTCAGCACTGGCACTCATGTATAATCACCTGTCCCTTTATTAACGATCCGGCTGCCTCGACCGGATTCAATCTTAATTCTCTTCAATGGAATGATGCCCTGCTGAATGGATGCATGAAACCACTCCGGCAAAACCCTTCCATCATCATTTCGAAGGTCATAAATCATGAGGCCTAAATCACAAGTGCGGTTAATGGGTTTGAACTTAGACAAATCCGATGCAGGATCTACCCATTTATACTGACAGGTGAACTCCGGAAGGCCAAAGTACGGCGTTTTAAAAGCCTTTTGCTTCTTGGCCCGCTGCATAAAAATATTCTTGGTTTTCCCCACAGAAGCATTCACTCTCTGGGTCCCATCAAACATGCAGTGTCCGAGTATCAGATAATGCACATGAGTTAAAGCCAAAAACTTCATCACCGTTTCTTTTCCGGTCCAGGAATCCGTTCTGCGAATCACAACCGGTTCATACTGTACTGGGGACAGCGCCCGAATTTCATCAAACACATAGTGCACCCCCGGATGCCAATAGAGGGCTTCAAATACACCCTTGGCCGCCAGCGGCGTCAAGAAGTCATAGGAGACCATCTCCCCCTTCTTTTCCGGTCGTTTAAAGAAAGCATAGTCGCCCCATACTTCCAAGCCTAAATTTGCCATATCATTCCATCCTTTCTACAAATAAAAACAAGCCAGGCGGCTTATCTATAGGCTTCCCTACAGCAGCCGCAAGGCTTGTTTCCTTGACGAGCGCATAAGCCTGAATAGGTGCCAACTATTGTGGTCTAATCACCGATTAAACCCTGCAGAAGTTTATAGTAGACTGTATTAGACTTATTTAGGCTATTTTAAGGTATTTTAGTCTAAACTAGACTTCTGCAAAAAACATAGAATCATATTTTTAAATCATTGGAAGAGGCCTTTCGTTTTAACCCCTTGGCAGTGGAAATGCCCATTTCCTTTTTCACTTCCTTGCGTTCCAGACTGGCTTTCAAGGATTCCACCATATCTGGACGTTCCTTCTTGAAAGTTTCTTCAATCTGCTTCAGGGCTTCTGGCGTTTTCGCCTCCGAATCTTTGATAAGGCCATCCACAATGTGGTCCACCACATCCTGTTCCGTTTCCTTGAAGTTAATCAGCGCTTCTGTTTCCAGACGGTCAATTTTAGTGGTTCCTTCCCTATTTTCGGGAATTTCGTATTCTGCCACTTTTTTAGGAGCATTCAGCACCTTTTGAATATCCTTCTCTTTCAGAACTTTATTTTCGTTAGCCAGGGACTGGTTGATATCTCTGTTAGGACTGTACTTTTCTTCCCCTTTATCGAGGACAAGCATTTCATCCAAAGCCGCTTTCCCTTGGGCAGACAAGCCTTTCCGCTGGGAACTCAGCAATTCTTCAATGGAGTGAACATTACTGAATGCCTTGCTGCCGATGCGGTCATTCTTTTCGAAAATAACCTCATCGCCCCACTTTACAACCACATTGACCTTTTCGTAGTTTTCTACGCTTCTAAAGCCTTCTTTTTCCCGCTCAAAGTTGATTTTATCCGCCATAGAGGTAACAAGCAGTTTATTTCTTGCCTCTTCGCCTGTAAACTTCTGGACTTCTCCGTTTTCGGTATATTCCAAAGAAAACTTCTTGTCGAATTCAGCGTGTTTTTCCCATTCATCCCCTTTGCGGTACGGAACCGGTTTTAAGCTTATGGTTGCTCGTGTATGGGTAGTGGTTGTCAGATCAGCGAAAGTTTCTTGACCAAGCTGATTCTTAACATTTTCAAGCTTTCCATCTACAATCTCCTTTACCGGTTCCAATGGACGGCGAAGTTCTACCACCAGGGAGTCCATAAACAGCGCTTTCTTCGGATCCGGAGGCTGAATATTAACTACATTGGACTTGCCAAAAGCTTCATACAGCAGTGTTGTATTCTGGGATGGAACCTCATAGCGATATACATCCGCATCTAGCTTGGCGCAGTCATAATCCATCTTTTTCCCATCGATGCGCATGGCTTCTTTGTAATTGGTTTCATCAATTTTGAAGCCGCTCAAGTTTTTCTGTAAAGATTCATCCATCTTGTCAAACTTTGCTTTCACCATAGCCATGAAATCTTCTTTTTTCATATCTTTGTATTCATCTTTGATGAAAGCGGTCTTTTTGGCGACTTCCAAGCCGCTAAATTCTTTATTGATGGTATCTTTGACATAAGCAGATTCTCTCTGCTTTTTCTTAAGCACATTCAGAAGAGATTCTGCTACGGTCGGTTCGTTCCCGGTTTCCAATTTGCCGAGCGTTAAGGTTACATTTTTATATTCCTTATCTCCAATCTTTAAGTCAAAACGGACCAGCTTGTTATAGCCCTCTTTATCCGGATTGCCGTAGAGCGCTTTATCCTTGTAGCAGATATCATTCAAAAGCTTATAGGCAGTTTCCCCTGTCAGTGGTTTAGTCCAGAAGAATTCCGGAGACCCGGTGCCTTTAGGAAGCAGAGTGCCATCATTCATGGTGTAATCAGATTGCAGCGCCATAGATACATTTTGGAACTTCGGACGCGATTTCATTTCTTCATTGACGATTGCTTTTTCCTGTGTGGACTTTCCTCGCAGTGCCTTGTTATTCATATCCATAGCCACGGAAGCTTCAATGAGACGTTTTCCTGGCGGATCCTTGGCATTGGTAAAATCATCAGAAAGCCAGCGGCAGATGGCTCCGCGGTCTCGTTCCGGAATCGTAATTCCGCCATAGTAACCGCAGGTTCTCATGACATAATCCAGTGTCAGCTCGCGCTGGAAGGCCCGCATCCCCCAGTTCTTGATTTTGTCATTTTCAGTCGTATCCCTGGAGGCATTGCCGCCATTTAATTTGGTCCCCATTTCAATAATTTTTCGCATTTCACCAATGGGGTCTTTTCTAAAGGCATCTACATCCTGGATGCAGTTCCCATACAGGTTGATTGCATTATTGGCGACTCTATTCATATAGGCCACTTTCCCTTCAGGCGTGGAGGGTGTTCCTACGGTGGAAGGGATAATCGAATCATCCATGGAGTGGTCATTCGGATCGGTATTAAGCGGCCGGAGCGAAATTTTAGATACATTGACGTAAGGCTTTTGGATTAAATGGTCATGAGGAGCATGGTCAATCCAAACAGCATTTAAAATCTGATGGTTTACATCTGCCGAAATAGGATCTTCCAAAGAAAAAATCTGGTAAGGCTTTTTGGTTCTTTTGCTAATTTTTTCCTCGATTGCAATTTTTGGAGCTTCTACCAATGGTTTCGTTTTATCTGTACCATACACATTCTTGAAGCCAAAATCTTTGCCGTAAGTCCAATTTGGCGAAAGGGGACTTTTACTTCTGCCAGGACGAACACCGTTCTTAGAATTACGGGTGCCGTTCAGCATATCTTCCAGTTCCATGTAGCGTTTATCTTTATTTCCATCCAGCATAGCGGCTACATACATCATACCGGTCATCTGAGACCCTTCCAGCTGTTTGTGAGTAACTTTGTCATGGTCAACAGAGACTTTTAATTTGGCCGGTTCCAGATGATCCGGAATGCGGCCGACAAAATCTTCTTTTTTCCATTTCTTTCCCTGGGCAAAGTAGGCAATCTGCTTAGACTGCAGAATGACCGGCACTTCCATCGGTTCGCGGCCAAAAAGCGTCCCGTCATTTTGAATTTGATCCATGATCTTCTGGCTCATATCTTTCAGCACATACCTGCGGATACGGTCTTCTTCCTTAATCTGGTCTTCGGTTAGATTGTCTTTTTGATTCGCTTTTTTGATGGCGCTGGCGTTTACTTTATCATCGGTGGTATTAATTTGTTTCCCTACATAATCCCCCAGTTCATTGACAGCCTCAATACGGCATGCCCGCCATCCATCCGGATTATAGCGGTCCACCCTCTTTACCGTTGCAATCAAATCAAAGACATCGCCAGCTTTATTCTTGCCATCAGAATTCTTTGTTACAGCTTTTGTCTGTGGGTTAATCTCAATGTAAGAAAGAGGCTTACCACCGCGTGCGTTGGGAAGGCGGTCCAGTTTAATCCAGCGCCCATTAGGCAATTGGTATGTGTTTCCTCGATACTTCCCAATGACATGATCGGAGTCAACTCTTTCAAAAACCTTCTTTTCTACCATCTTTTCGCAGTATTCCCGCAATAATGGCTTGTACGCATCCACATTGACATAGGTGCTTCTACGGGTGAATCGATTGGTTGCAGGCGCCATAGTACCTGCGGTGTTTTCTGTGCTCATGGACTTGTCCTTTCTAAAAAATAATGAATGGAATGTATGGGTTTATCAATCTTTACATAGCGATGGTTATAAAATCTACACGCAATAGTAAAGATTAATGAACTTTCAAGGCATAGCGAGAAAGCCTATCCTACCGACAGGCTATGTATTCTCAATGCTTTCTTTACTTAGAGGCTTGTGCTTTTTCTGGATCGGAAGTTCTGTAGAAATATTCTTCCCGAAGTCTATTGTTCAAGACCCCAATCGGATCCCCAGCCAGGGCCATGTAGTCCTGATCGACGGTTTCCTTATATTTCCCCGCTTTAACAATTTCTGTTGCCTTTTCCTTTGGATACCCATAGGACATAAGGGTCTGAATCTTTTCTTCTTCTGTCTGGTTGTGTACTTTGGATGGATCAAATTTACTCATATTCATATCTCCTTCTGCATGTCATTCTTTAATCACGGGGTCATCCTTACTTTCATTATACCCCTAAAAAACTGGATCTGCAATGATCTTAACATCTTGAAATTAATAGATTTTATCGAGCTTTTCAAGGCTGGCAGCACAAGAGGAAAGGGTCGCTGTTCCCTTCTCTTTCACTCTCCTCATCATTCCCTTCTAGCTCAACTCTCAACTCTTTTAGCTCTTTCAGCTTTTCTCTTTTCTCTCTTGGTCTACATTTCTGCTTACCTCTTTCTCCACCTCTTTTTCCCAAAGCTTCTTCTTTAAATAAAAGGAATAGATCCTATACAGAGATCATAGAGATCATAGATCATAGTATATCCCCTATACTGTATATAAATACTCTATACTCTAGGCCCCCTTTTAGTGATACCTAAAGATATTTTTTTAAAACACGTCCACTACTTGATTTTATCGGCGTTCATCGTACATTGAAGAAATACTATGTCACACTACCTGTCACGGTCACACCTGCGTGACATTTGGCATTTTTTGCGTGACACAAAAACGTGACATCAATCACGAAAAACCTAGATAGTATCGAATGAAAACCGTATTTTTTCAAATTAAAATCGATGCGTGACATTGACTATTCACAGCGTGACAACTGCGTGACTGTCACGCTCCATTTTGCGTGACGCGAACAGTTAATCCCATACTTTTCTTACTTTGGGTTTACAATTACTGCTTGGCGAATGTGTTAAAAGATGAGATACCATCGCACCTAATGCAGTTTCTGCAAATAAATTGCAAACTGCATTTAGATGGATGAGTGTCACAAAATTTACTTATTTTTCCGTTTTCTGTTATTCACACCCGGTAAGTTATTCACACCTGGGGTATTGATGCCCGGCATGGGTGGAAAGTTTGGCGGATAATTGGGCGGAAGAATTTCTACTGGGCCCATTCCTGTATAAGGCACTCCTGGAACTGCCGTTTCTGGAAGAACCATATTGGGTGCCGCAGGTGTTATATTCCCCTTCCTGGATTTGGAAGGCGCATTAAGCTTTGGCGGTTCTCCCTTTCCTTCGGCCAGTGCCCTAAGCTTCTGATTGGCTCTGCTCTTCCGCTTACGCATACGAGCCAGCTCACGGATATGTTCGATTTTTTCTTTGCTGAGCTTTTTCTCTTTGGCTTTATCGCTGTCTCTCCCCACCATCTTTTTTAGGCCGGGAATATAGTAAGAGCCATCGTCTCGAAGTTCCAGCAGACGAATCTGGAGAAGAATTGGAATACCGGCCGTCACAATATTGAGATCGTACTTGATAGCCCTAGCCAATTCATCCACCTTGTAGGGAACTTCCAGCTCATCAGTGACATGCCTGATGATAGAATCCTTCCCATTCTTTACGGCCAGAATGCAAAGCCGCTGGTATAAGACAATGAAGTTGCCACCGTTTGGAAGTGAGCACAGCCAGTCAATGGCTTCATTGTCGTAATAATCCAGGCCCTGCTTCAGCCAATAGTATTTGCCTTTTCTCATCACGGTTCCCTCATCACATTGGAATCAAGCACCTCCACATACTGCACCTGATTGATTGTTTTCAAAACCACAAGCTTCAGCTTTTCCAGATATTCCAGCGTCGTCTGGACGAATGCACCATCCCAGTGCTGGTCCGGATTGATTTCTTCATACCGCAGATTCCTCTTATTGAGTTTTGCCCGGCATCCATAGAGATGCTGGTAGAAGAGCACCCGGTTGGCTCCTTCCGGACTGTGGAGCAGCCAATCGATTTCCGGAAGTTCATAAAATTCCGGACTGATAAGAATATAATCCGATCCCTTGCCGCTCAAAACATTTTTCTTCTTTGCATGTTCTTTAATCATTCAAAATTCCTCCTGTTTTTAAACTGTTTTTTGGGATTCATGTGGACAGACTTTCTAAGCAATGCCTGCCCATAGGTATCACCATTACTGTAATGCTTTTCATCCCACTTGGGACGCATCCGACCTGAGCTTCTAAAAATTCGGTCGGTTTGGGCCAAATCATTGCCGTTGGCCCAGTTGATTTTGTTGCAGAAAAACAAATCGTTTCGGTTTCTATCACCTCCAAACTTCGGATTCTCCCCATTAAAGAGAGACCGAAGCAAATCGCCATCTTTCTGCCGGAAGAGCACATTCTCCAGGAAATCATAATCGGAAGAATTGGCCGCTTCCGCATCAAAGTCTACCTTGTATCCGGCTTTCTTTTGGGTGGTTTCCTTATCTTCCTCTTTGAAGACTTCTTTGAAGAGGAAATCCAGAAGCGGCTGTACATCTTTGATTTCCGTATGGCTTTCATCGAAAGGCTTTCTTGTCATAGTGAAGAACCGCATGGACTGGTAGACTTCAATTTCAAGGGTTCGTTTGCCGCTGAAGTTCCCGGGGAGCTTTCCTTTTCCAATGATATGGATGCCGGTTCCGGAAGGACTGATTTCTGTATAAGAATCAGCTGCCCGAATCACATTGGCTGCAAATTCCTTAACCGCCCCATTGGAATCGATACAATGGTCGATGTCGATACCAACGAAATCATCCTCTTTGGAAAATACAAATCCAATGCCGTCGTAGTATTTAGACATTTCCACCGCATCTTCATAGGTTCCCCAGGTAGAGGCGTCATTGGCCCTGGCCTTTCTTCCCGTGTTGGGTGTAATGGGAATCTTGGTCTTTCTGTCATTTACCAGAATGTATTTCCAGCAGACCCACTGGTTTCTTTCCTTCATCTCAACAGGAATCATCTCTATCACACAACCTTTCTTTTTTTGATGTCCAAAAAACAGCACACGCGTGTGCTATAATTGGTCATCAAAAAAATTGTTAGTTATCCATGCGTAGCATGAAATGGCTAGAACCTTCACCAAGTGCTCTATTTTCGCCTCTGTTGCGTTTTCTTTCGTTTCATGAGTAACTTTACCTTTGGCCCCTGGAAAAGCTCTTAGAAGTCAAAATATGTAAAGTTTCATAAACCCAAAAAGCAGGCTATATCCAAACCGGACATAGCAGGCCATGACACATCCTTCTGAAATCCACCAAAGCATGGCCTATTTTCGCCTATACGATGAAGGAGAGGTATGTAATGAATCTTACATACCTCTCCTTCATTATCATCCCTAAAGCGAAATCTGTGCAAATTTTAGTAAACTCATCAGCCATGGAAAAAGTACGGGTAAAAACTACCTGTACTATCTTTCCAGTTTTGCCTCTGGAGGTTTTCGCTTAATTCCGTTAGGAATTCCTCTTTGCTTTTTAAATTCTTGATAGTTGTATCCCACCAGATGGCTTGGGTCCTTGATATCCCGTTCATCCAACCTTCCCCGCTTCATCATTTCGTTGTAGCAATGAAGGGTGGCTTTTGTATCACCTAGGCTGTTGTGGAAATCTGCTTCCGGGAAGCCATATTCTTTGGCGCAGTCGATAAGCTTAAACCATTTGGGCTTCCCATATTCATTCTTAACGCCTTTGACTTCCGCATAGGGAATCATGATATCCACATACCGTTTGTCCTTTGGAACATTGATCCCATTCTGCTCGAGCATTTTAATATCGAAACCGGTATTGTACCCCACAATGACATCGGCATTTTTTAAAAGCGATTCAATTTTTTCTTTCTGGGATAAAAGAGACGGTTTACCTGTTACAAACTCTGGAGAAATATGGTTGCACTTTTCTGCACTTTCCCAGCTCTTGGTGTGTTCCGGCTTGAAGTACTGATTCATGAGTTCTTTACCGTTGCCATCTAGCACCGAGAGCTGCAGCACTTCATCGGTTGGTTTAAAGCCTGTAGTTTCTGTATCCAAAGCGATAATTTTTTCCGCATTGCGAAGCTTATCCCATTCCTTAGAATCATAGACAACTTTCCCATCGCATATAATTTTTTTGACTGAATCAAATTCTTTGGATGCCAAAAACCTATCGGATACATTCTTGACATGACCCGCAAAAAGTTTAGCCATTTCTTCAAAATTCAATTGCTTTTTCGTTGGGTTCAAATCCCATTTCGACCCATCCATAATACTTTCAAATACATTTTCCTTGATGTTGTATTTATTACGGGCGCTTCTGGGATCTTTGAGCTCTACAATCAGTTCATTTTGGGGAAAATTTTCTTTGGCAGCTAGTTTAAACCGCAGGCTTTTTATAGGGTCCTGCCTATCGAAAACAAGCTCCTTTTTCTCTTGGTGATCCATGACGATTCCTCCTTTCTTCTAAATTATCTTTCACAGGCTCTTCCTTCTCTTTTCGGACAAAGACCACGTTTGTGAGGTCTGGTTTCTTTCGCCTCATTCATTTTCTGGCCCTTTCCTTTACCGTACTGCAGCATCTTTTGCTCAAATACCAGTTTACCATCTACGGTAATAGAATCAATAGGACAGGGCTTCCCTTTTCGCAGCATATCATCGGCGACTTTCACATACATGTTCATGAAGTCTTGCAGTTTTGCCGGTGTAACCGGGTCATCTCTTGTCTTGTGAAAAATAAGCCCATCCTTTTCCGGGCGTATTTCCAGAAATTTGTTTTCCTTTACATTGAGGTCATATTCCATACTGATCGGCTTAGCCAACTTTATGTTTAGCTCATTTTTGGGATGCACTTTGGATACATCAATGTGATCGGATGGCATGTTTACGTAAGCGATCATTTTGGGTTCAAATACCAGCCGGCCGTCCACTTCTATTTTTTCGATACCGCTGTCTTTCCCTTTTGCCAGCCGAAGGTTGGCTTCCTTGATATGGTCTTCCAGAAATTCTCTTAAATCCGCCTTGTTCAGCTGGTGCCCGATTCTGTTCAAGGTTTTGACTCCCCAGGGCTGATTGTTCACATTGACAAAGGAATTCTTCTTTATGTTCATGTGATAATATCCCATATCCTTGTCGGCATAGGTGATTCGAACATCTTCCTGGGGTTCAATGTGATTCACATCAATGATTTTCATTGGCTGCCCCTCCTTTCCTGCTACATGTCTCTTCCTTTCGATTGAGAGGATCCTTTCCTGGTAATTCCCAGCTTCTTATGATGGCTGCGGCTGTCCTTCATGGCTTCTTTCAAAGACAGCTTGCTGGATTTTTCATCCAGCTGCGGAACCTTGGCATAATCGCCTCGATCCCGTTTAGCGTCGGCAAAGGTATTCATCACATAATAGGAGCGGTTGGAGCATTTATCTGTTGGCATATCCAAAGCATTCATTTCTATGATGTAATTCGTAAAGCTTTCGGATCGGGAATGACCGGCTTTGATTTCTTCTTTAGCAAACTTTTCGCTTGCTTTAAAGGTATCCAGGTACTTATCTTCCTTTGGAAGATCAATCCCGCCTTTCTGCAAAGCTTTCAGTTCAGAAGACATATCGAAACCTACAATGGTGTCGGCCCGGTTTAAGATCTTTTCAATTTCTTTTTTATCGTCGGAAAGGTTCTTTGCCTGTCCATCGTATTTCCCATGGAAGATTTCTTCCCCATCACCACGAGCCAAAGATATTTCAGTGACCTTTTCTCCTTCTGGTGTTTTAACAACCTCTGCATCGATAGCAATCTTCTTTTCAGCCACCTTCGATGCATCATAGACCAATTCTCCATCGGCTTCAATTTTTTGAAGCGTGTGGAAGCTCTCATGATTGACTGCTTCATTGGAACGTGCAATGGCTTCTTCCATGACTTCTTTCAAAACTTTAGGAGTAATTTCCTTGGCATCAGTCAGCGGCTTCCCTTCATAACCTTTCCAATCGCTGGTCTGAGTGTAAGAATTTTTGGAAGCATCCAATGTATGGACCACCTTATTCAGCCCATCATCATAGACCAATTTCAAAGTCTGTTTGGGTTCCATCTTAGAATCATTCAAATCAATAACATCTGTGGGATTGATGTGCATCATACCGTGTAGCATAATCGTTCATCCTTTCTATACAAAATCTTGAAATAGCTTATATCACCCTAAAACAGCCAATAGCAGTCTATAATAGACTGCCATAGACTAAAATAGACTGTTTTAGAGTAAACCTAGCCCCCAAATTCATACTATCTTTCTAAGGACTTAGAGGAAACCTTTCGTTTCAGTCCCTTAGCCTTTGGCTTTTCTTTCTTGGCTTCTACCTGTTTCTCTTTGTTTTGCTCTTTGTCCCGGTATCGTTCCAGCATGTGCTCCTTGATGTATTCGGTTGCTTTCTGGGCGTCGGAAATGACCTTGATCAGCTCTTTTGGATTTTCCTTTAAGACATTGACTTTGGTATCCCAACTGCGGATATATTCGGCGTGGTTGGTCATTTCCTTTTGCGGGATTTTTATATCCAGCTCCTGGGAAAGAAATACAGAGGTAAGCTCAGCCACCAATTCTTCACGAGCATAGCTTGCAGAACCAAAGGGCCCGCCCATTTCCCGATTTAAGCGATTGGGATGTCCGGTGCTGTGTCCAATTTCATGGGCTGCCGTGGCATAATAGGAGCTCATGGATTTAAATTGTTCCACTGGTGGCAGATGAATTTTATCTTCCATAGGAGAATAATAACGTCCATCCCCACCGTATTGATCATGAATCACTTTGGCTTCGCTGTGGGCAATAATGGTCTCCATTTCCGGACATTTTTCTTTGGTATCCAGCGCTTTCATTGGAGGCTCTGGCGCTAAATGCAGCCCTTCCACCTGCTCTACGTTATAAACAGTTTTCGTATTCCAGGTCGGATCTTTTTCAGGGATTTTTTTACCATTCTCGTCTAACAGGAATTCTCCTGTTTCCTTATTTCGTTTGTATACCACTTCCACCTTGTGTGTTTTGGGGTTGACGACCTTTCTGATTTTGCCTTCTGGATTGACCACAAATATTTGGGTTCCGATGCGATCTGTCTCTTTCAGATGGACCAGGGGCCCTTGGAGCGGTTCTTTGTCCGGATCTTTTTTCATTTCTTCCTTATAGGCCGCTTTGGCTGCCTGGTCGAACTTTATAATCTGGTTGAATGTCATCCAACGGCTGTCTTTATACCCGCTGGCATCCATGGCCTGGCAAAGAATCAGCGTATTCAT
>ERZ808246.2267-NODE-2267-length-12268-cov-3.694997_pt1 | contig 12268 bp, 4 predicted proteins | sample MGYA00521083_ERZ808246 | MGnify/ENA primary metagenome ERZ808246 (study PRJEB31516, sample SAMN03275577) | gut metagenome | biome: mammalia-associated habitat; material: feces | host: Papio cynocephalus | place: Kenya | collected 2012-07-07 ...
GCACAGGAAGCCCTCCCTTTACAAGGAAAGCCAAGTCCTTTCGTACCACTTTGCCGATGAAGGCATCCATTACTTTTTGTTGCAAATCCATATCTTTAGAAGTCAAAATCATTTTCTATCAAAGTGTTGTTGGTCACATTCTCCTTGATGAGCGGATTCAGTTCGTCTGATGCGTCAAATACCTTCAACTGCAATACCTTGGCATCTACATTTTTGTTGAGCGTCAAATCAACTTGAATCTTTCTGTTGTCAAGCGAAGGGTCTGTCTTGTCAAGAAGTATATCCTTGACTGGAGTCACAGGGACATCATTATGATACAAAGCTACCCTAACAAGACGTTCCTTCATGTCCATAGAGACAGCTTCCGTTTGGAGCAGTTTAAATCTCAAACGAGAAGCCTGCATGGATAGTTTTCTGTCAAGAATCATCACGCCTACAGGCTGTTTGTTGTCTGTTCGTTCCTGGCGACTTGTAATGACTGGGATGATAAGTTCCTGTAATGTCGCACCACCATGCGTAAACCTATAGCCTCCAGAAGGGGCATTAAATCGGTTAGTTCCTTCAGGCATGGCTATCATCACATCATCCACATTCGTCATGGCAGACACCTCACTGAGAGGAAATTTCACAACCCCTTGAACTTGATTCTTGGATGTTGTAAGATAATAGCGAGTACTGCGTTCCAAGCACTCTTCTTGAATTTGTTTCTTATCCTTGTCTTGAAAGACTATATCATTAAACAGGAAGCCATGGTCGCTTGTCACATACACTTCGGTTACATTGTAAGAAGCGTGTATCTTAGGTATCATGGTAGCCAAATCCTTGATAGCCTTTCTACAACTCTGCACAGTTTCTTCCGAACTTCCTTTGTGTCCCACCTTGTCAATGACGTCATGGAAGATATAAACCAAAGAGTGTTTGAAAATCTCTCTGTTCTTGTCTTGATTATATTCCGCCACAGTCTCATAAGGTACACAAAGAGCACCCTCACGAAAGGCTTGCAGATGCTCCGAACGTTTCTCTATCTTGTCCAGAATGTGATTATCTACTGACAAATCCTGTTTCTCACCCTGTCCATACAGTTTGAGTTCACGATATGCAAGCAATGAAGGCTTGCAATATTTCGTTTCAGATGGTAGCATGGCAAGAGCCGGCTTCAAACTTGCGATATGTCTTGACTTCGCCAACTCTCCAATCAATTCCTGGGCTACTTCATATCTTAGCGCATCGCTCACTATCACCGCCACTTTCTTTTGAATCGGCTTAATCTTCTCATCATAAAAATTGTATTGGCGAAGAAGATGCACCTCTTTCATGCCACCAGTTTCCTGAATGCAACGAGTCCACTCCAAGTTCAAGCGGTGACATAACTTACTGTAATTTTGATCGAGATGAGTTTTTACTTTTTGTACTGTCTCAAACAATTCACAAGTTGGTTCGATGTTGTAATAGCTCTCTGTTGACAAACGGTAATACTGATCTATCAAGCAATAGTCCGATTCGTATTTCATGACATATTCATCAGCAGTGTTGAGCGTCAAAGAACCAAGAGCGAGAGCCTTTTCATATAATCGAGCAACGATAATTACATAATCCATGACTACCGACAACATAGAATTATCATGATGCTTGAGCATCAACTCCTCAATACGGTTGATAACTACTTCAGGCTCGCTTTCAAGTTTTTGCTCTATGAGTGTTGTGATAATTGGCATGCAAAGTGCCTCTGGGACAAAATAGTAATTTGCCTCAGTACCATACCATCGAATAATGTCAGCATCATGCACCTCGCTCCCCAACTCATCGAATAGTTCAGAGAGAGCTTTGGCTGTTTTTTCTTGGCTAAGGGCTAATTCCAAGATACGATTCATGTGCTGTAGTGCAACACTATCAGCTATTCTCGTTTGCTTATAGTTATCTGCTTCTACAGGAGCCAAATTCTGAACAATGGCATTATATTTGAAAACCTTGACCATCTGACTGACTTTCTCATGAGTTGAATCATCAAAGGAAACGCCAAAAATGTCTGTCAGATGTTCGCTCAAAACCGCCTCTACATCTTTGCTGCCACGAAGCTTGCCATAAAAGTCTGTTTGTTTTTGTCTTTCGCTTTCTCTGCCATACAACAGGACTCGCAAGATGATATTGTCCCAGTCGAACACTCGTTCACTTCCCATATAACTACTGATGAAACCTCTCACCATCATGTCATACGAGATGCTGCCATCTTGATAATAGGGTCTAAATAGTTTCAACAACTTTTCCGACTGTAATGAGATCACATTTTTTTCTACAAAACGTACAAGTTTCGTGTCGCTTGTAGGCAACCCATACTGCTGTATAAATGCCGCATAATCCTGACTATGGTATTCCATGTTGGCAGCAAGAACATCCATCAGAGGAAAAGAAGCCTGTAGCGACTTCACTCTCAATGGACTTTGTTGATGGCAAAAGATGACAACCTTGTCGTGCTGCCAATCATTATCCAAGCGATATTTGGTTGTGAACCAATCACCCTTGAAATCTATATATCTATAGCCATCCTCCCAAACCGCACCTTCGAGCTCTGTTGCCGAAAATAGGTCAACGGAGTCTTGAAAAATGAAAAGGACTTTCAACTCTGAATCTCGTTCAAAGTAATCATATATTTTTTTCTGTAATTCGTTCATTTTTAGCTTATTTTTTTACAACCTAAATTTAATACATTTCCCTCTTGCTTTGGTTTTGTATCAGTACACCAAATTGTACATTTTGGGGATTCATCCCTCATTGTAACACTATATTTATATTCATCTAATTTTGTTACTTTTTCTGCCTTACAGTCCATAAAGACAGTTGTACAAAACGGAATATAAAAACTCTTTTTATTGAGTTCCACATTACCTAACGGTTCACATTTTACCATTACGAACTCATCTTTACTAAATTTATCCACAGGGACATTCTGGGGGTCTCGTGAATCAACTTCAAATGTGATTGTCGCATTCTTTGGAAGTTCCTTTATGAAACCTTTTTTAGCGAAATAATGATACACGCACAATGCGTTGAACAAATTTCTTGAAGAGTAGTTTTCATACACATCGAAATCAACATTCATTTCCATTTCAATAAGCCTTATAGTTTCATAGAATACTTTTGCTTTTCTTAAATCTTCAATATCTTTCTTTTGCGTTACATCCGACTTCAACTTGATTCCATTTATAAAGAATGTTTTACCAGAGAACGAACCAATTATGAAATCAATCCACTTAATTGCATCTTGGTTATTTGTATATGTATCATTACTTTGAATGTTAAAATTCATCTTTGTTAAGCTTCTATCTATTGAGATTGACAGAATGCATATTGGTGTTTCTATATCAATTATCACTGCACTTTTCTCTTGGTGTCTGTAGCCTACCTTAGTCTCTTTGAAACCTATAGAAGGCATTTTCAGAGTAACCTTCATTTCTTCAACAGATGGCGATAAGATAAAACTGCTTATATTATCTTTGTTGGCAAAACTGATACCATTTATAGAATGACTGAAATTACTCATATTCTCTGTTGGTATTTTTAAAGCAGGAATTTTGATATGCGTACCATTCAGTAATATACTAGAATTGTAACATCCATCTTCAATAGCATTCTTAAGCTGTGTTGGTACCGTAAAATTAATTTTACTTTCCAAAGACTTTCCTTTTTTTGCCTCTATATTATCAATTGTATTCCTGTCTTGCAGATGAGTTGTTGTCGTTTATATATCTGCATTTAACTCTAAGAAAGCATCATAAGTTTCTTGTGATACCTTCTTACGACGATAGTCTTCAACGATATTTTCCTTTAATTCATTTAAGACTTTGCCAAGAACTTCCTCTGCTGTTGCTTTAATATAAGCCACACCATTCTTTTTTAATTGGTTGACCTTAACATCTGACATTTTGGGAGAAACCAAGAACATTCCTTTCATGCTTTTTCCTATAGAGCTGCGAACAGCCTTGATGATTTCCAGAATATTGTCATCTTCCAAGCTATAACCAATAAATACAACATGCTTCTTAACAAATGTTCGCTTCAACTCTTCCCAAATTAAATTAAAGCGTTTATTTTTGAAGAAGCCCTTGTAATCACTATCAGTAATTATAATGGATGAACTATCATTTAAAGTTGTTATATCACCATGAACCTTATATATAGTCGCAAGCCCATCATCTATATAAGCGCATCCTTCATTTGAAGTAACGACACTTCGCTTTGATTTTGGATAAGCATCCTCTATCAAAGTATCATAATTTGTTGTGAAAATTTGTTTGATATGTGGTATCTTTGTCAATGTCAACTGATCGGAACAGTCTTGTGGTACGAAATCAAAAAGTCTCTTCAACAGCATAATGAGTTCGTTGCGTCCACAACACTCATTTACATATGCTTCTGATACAACTCGAAGCTGCCCACGCTCAGATTCGGTCAAGCTATCAATGATAGCCTGACCTCCTTCCTTTAAAATAGCATCTATAATTTGCCACACATTTGGAGCTCCAGCTTTTATAGAAAAGCCAGAGCCTATAAATAGTGCAACATCTTCTTTGCGAATATATTTTATGAGACGTTCCAAATCTTTTTCCATCATCATTTAATTTTCTGTAACACATCACCAAACTTAGCATAGTTCACCACCACGCCATCATCAAGGTCGAAAGCTATCTGCTCATCAGCCACCTCATGCAATCGGTCATGATACTCACGACATTCTGCAATTTGTGCCGTCAGTCGGTCAAGCTCTCGGCGCTCGGAGGCATTGAGGTTGGCAGCATTTGCCTCCAATTCATTTTGCTTTTGTACAAGCCATTCTATATGAGGAAGCAAATATTTTGTGCGAATCTGCTCGGCTGTGTACGGTGTCATGCGATGCATATAGGCAATACATTGGAACGCTCCCTTCTTTGAACTGAATAGCCAATAGATAGGACGATTCTGATACATTTTCTTGTGATACTTCCAAAAATCCTTCACAAAGTAATCATCAAGTGATTTACCTAATGCCGCCTCGATGAAGTTGAGATTTTCCACCAGTGTATCTTCTCCAAAGACCACCGACAGCCATTTCTTAAAACGGACTGTTGCGTTATCTGCAAAGTCTGTCTTGGATGACATCAATGGTATAATTCCATCGTCATCGACTTCAAAGCGAGAGTTTGGCACAAGTTTTTCATATTCCTTTACACCATCACCTTGATTGGCAAGAATTAGTCCAGAATGGTCAATGGAGTAACGTCCCATCATGCAACCTACAGCATAGCTAATAAGTTGCTTCATCAAGACATCGTCGTGCCATACAATTTTGTTGTCTTCAACAGTTTTCTCTCCTTGCTGGAGGATGGTGATTTCATCGAGAGGGACATCGGGGGTAAGTTCGTCTTGCAAGCCGTAGATGTCGATAAACTGGCGATTAAGTTCTTCTTCATTCTTGTGGAGCTGCATGAACTTATGTTCCCACTTCTGCTTGTATTGCTCCACTCGCCATGCCAAGTTATTGGTATCAGGGAGTGAGGAGTCGATGTCGAGGCGTTCGCCTGTCTTTTCGTAATGCTGTTCTACAAAGTGGGAAATGTTGTCTTTGTAGGTCTGCTCGTCGATGGTCAACAGCTCATTGCACTGGAAGTCCCAACTGGTTTCGTGGGAGTCCCAATCTTGCTTGGAAATATCTATACAATTCTTGCAAATGTCATCAATTTCAGATTTACGCCTCTCCACAAATGGAATATTTATAACTTCACCTACATTCAATTTTGTAGAAGGGGACAGTACTCCCAAAAAGGTTTTTGCTACGACTGAATTTACAAGAGCAAGACTATAATATAAATGATTTGCAGAAAAACCACTTGCTCCAGCAGAATCCCATAAAAAGCCTTTTGGTGTATAGCGTAAAGCAACTTTTCCGAATGAAATCACCGTCCAACATATTGCTTCTTTAAAAGCAAATTCACCGTTGTAATTATGAGAACGAATTCGGCCTGTTTTTTCATCAATATTATTTTTTATGGCATAGCCATTATTTTCCCAATCTACTATATATTCTTGATTTCCACTCCATTTTCGAAAAGTACCCCCCTTTATATATGGATACCATTTGTCAGAGTTACTATCAAACAAAGATATTTCCTGCTTATCAACTTCAAACCATAGCTTAAGAAATTTTGCATTATCGGCAGGTGCCATACCTTCTCTTGTAGTCAAAACTTTTGCTAATTTTGTTTGAGCGGCAAAAATTCCAAACATTTTTTCGCTGACCCAATACCCAATCGGGCATCCCGGAATCTTCTCAAAGTTCTTTTGTTCCACATTCGGGTAGTAAATGCGTTTTCCATCCTCATTACCCTTCTTATGCGACAAGAAGAGCTGTTCCTTATCGGCACAGTTCTTGCCATCCACAAGGCGATAATACATACCTCCTTGCTCAGTCGGTTCATGCTTACTAAATACAAACGATGTGTTCTGTACCACCTCACCCGACAATTCATCAAAAGTGCGTGGCCCGAGGTGCAGCATAGAATCAATGTTGTAATTTTTTAAGAACTGTGTGCGAAGTTTCTCAAATGAAGAGAGGAACATCCAGCTCTGCATATTAATTTGCGCCATCTTGCCGCTATCAGCCAGTCGCTCCATGCCCATATCCATGAACACGGAGAAAAGGTCGGCTTTAGCCTCAGCATAGTTATCCTTCACATACTTGCTCAGCACCTCGTCGAATCTGCCACTGCCCATGTACGGCGGATTCATACAGATAGCCGCATACTTCTCTGTCAAGGCAAGGATGATATTCATATATGGCATGAGTTGACGGATTGCCTCTGGTACCATTTCACCATTTGCCAACTGTTCCTCATACTCCTGAGTACGAACCAATACGGCATTTCTGGTGGACTCAGAAATGTCGAACTTCATGATGCTACCCAATGTATCGGCATGGTTCATCAGCAGGATAGACTCGGTAAGCTCCTTCACCATCGTATCATTGCCACCCAACAAGTAGTGAGGAAGCGTTTCACGAAGATACTCTTCAGCATTGCGCATTTCACTCTCGGCAGAAATCACCTCAGCTATAGGGCGAGGCATGTCATACACACGAGGCATCACCTTACCATCGAGGAAGGCACGGTCTTTCTGGCAAGCCTTCATCAAGAGGGCAAAGGTGGCAAGCTGCTTGGCTCGAGTGTCGAGGTCGATACCCAAAAGATTCTTTTGTAGGATTTCTTTGATGGCAACAGAAGGGCTATAATACTCCTCTACGTAAATCTTGTAAAGCAAATCGAAGCACTCATTGAGGATATGTCCCGATCCACATGCAAGGTCGGCAACTTTTAACTCTGAAAGTTCCTCTATCTTCAAAGGCTCGCTGCTTGGTTGACTGTCAACCAAGTAGTTCAAGCTATCCTTCAACTCACACTCAGGATTATTGTCGATATAAATACGTCCGACGGTATTTTCCACCATGTACTTCACAATCCAGTTTGGCGTAAAAATCTGGGTGGCAGGAGCTATCTCATCGGTATCATACTTGCCTTTCTTAGCCATTGCCTCCGCCTTGCGATCGGCGATATAGAACTGGTAGAGCCAGCCTATCAACTCGGCACTGGCATACTGATCGTCGGTGATAAACTCCGTATGATTGATTTGATATACAAAGCCATCGTCGGAAAGAATATTCTGCGGTAAGAGAAGCTCCGTATAGTCGGCTATCGCCCCAAAACACTTGTTGATGATAGGATTCTCATGGCAATATGCCACGATGAGCAAGGCAAACTGCTCGTTTGTCTTGCTATCATCCTCCAAAAGTTCCATCAGTTTGCTGTGCATCTCCTCGTTCATCTTCGGCATACGCCCTTGGCGTGCCTCACTCACAATCATAGGCACACGCACCTCGTCGCTCTCATATTCCAAGACAAGAGGGGCAAAGTCCTGCTTCTCCATGATGCGGATAGCCATGAAGCGATTGAACCAAGTGTAGGCTGCTTCTTCTGCAACCTCTTTGATGCTGCGAGATTGGATGTTACGATAAAGAGACATCCAACGATGATAAAAATCCATCGACACGATTTCACCCATCAACACGGCACCACCTTCCATAGCCTGTGGCACCTCGGATGGTTTTCCTGTATTGAGGTCAAAGCCCAAAGTCTGCAAGCGATTTCTCACCCCTTGCATCAATATAGTGCGAGCTTCTGTTGCGAAGCGTTTTAGTCTGTTTGTGTCCATATCTCTATCCTACAATAATGTCATTATTTTCGTTGATGTATTGCATTAGTTCAGCCTTCAAACCAGCCAAGTACATATCAACATCCGCCTCTGTTCGCATAGGCTGGGTGGTATGCGTACTGAGATGAACGATCTTACGCACACGAGGCTTTGGCAGAGGAGGCTCAGGCGGAGTACCACTACCACCACCTGTTGGAGGGGTTGGCGGAGTTGGAGGGATAGGAATCGCCTGGTTGATTTTTCTCATCTCTTCCTCGTAAAAAGAGCGGGTGTCAGCATTGGCTTGCAATGCATAGAAGTTACTCGTATTGGTCTTCAACGAAATGGTGATGTCACGTTTGGCAAACTTGTCTCTTGGCACCTTCACTTCTTCGGCATATTGTTCCAATTCATCGAAAGCCTTATTGTAGTTGTCCTTAATCTCGCCAATGAGTTTCGTCTTACATTCACCCAAAAGTCCATTCAGATTACGCATCATCTTCATGTAAGAAGGCATCTTGTCCCAAGGCTCTTCATCCGTATTGATGGCACGGAGAGACTCCACCATCTGCTGTTGCTCATCGGTGAGGAAAGCGAAGTTGTCACGGTTGTCATCCAAGAACTTACGCACCTTCTCATAGCCTGGGAACTGGTCGTTATGGAAGGAGTTGATACTCTTGCAGCGGTCGAAAAGCTTGCACGCCTCATTTCGGGCATTGATGATGGTCTGGAAGAACTGCAAGTGGTCACGCACAGTGAGCCAACTCTCCATCATTTCGACAGCCTCGTCGATGGTATGAGCAAATGGACATCCACTCAGCTCACGAGAAAGCTGACGGTAACGTTTCAAGAGCGTATTGAGCTGACTATCGTCCGTTTCCTTGCAGTTGCGGAACAACTCAGTGCTGTCGTTGCTGCCCTTTACTGACATCACGTTGAAGATGTGCTTCCATGCTTCAATGAAGTCATTCAACACCTCCTGCGAAATAGCCTTTGCCTTCTCCACCGTAAACTTGCTGGCATCACGCACGATGTTGCGAGCCGTTTCCTCACGGCTCACATTAGGATTGTTATTATAGTTGAAAGCATACAGATGGCGACGCACCAACTCGTTGAGGAAGTAGATGGTGGCATATTCTGACCATCCGTAAGGCACCTTCGAGAACTGGCGAACGACGTCAGCCACCGTCACATCGTGAGGAGAGCGATCCAGATAATCCTTGATTTTCTTCTCTGGCGTACTGAGTGGCATGTTTTGCATCTCAGGTTCCATCGGGCGCAAAATCTTTGCAGAAAGCTCGGCTCCGTTTCGTGGTGTCCCATCTTTGTTCACAAGTTGCGCAAAATTGTAAAGCGATTCCATATGACGGTTGAGCAAAGCCTCATAGCGTTCCGCTTTTTTGGCTGTGCCCATCTCCGAAGCCGAAAGCACAGCACCACAAGAAATGACAGGACAAGTGTCAAGTATCTGTTGGAACTGTGGTTTTATTTCCTTGTCATAGAGTTCCTTGGCACGTTGACGGAAAATGTCCTTGGTGCGTTGGCGTTCCTCACTGATAGCTGGTTCTTGGGCAAAACGCTGAACACGGCAATAGTAGAGGAAATTGGCACGAAGTTCTTGGTTGTCCTTCAATTGTGGATAGAGGAAATAGATAAGATGTGTGCCCTGTTGGGTATTGTTCACACTGAAGGCAAACTGCTCCACGGAGTCGGTAGTTGCCGTTGTGACAAAATCCACACAAACATCTGCATTGTTGCTCAAATAATTTCTTCCATCAATACTGATGCCCACGTTGAAAGAACGAGTGGCAAACGTTTTCTTATTGCTTGGATTACCGAAATGACTGAAGAAAATATTCTTCAACTCATCGCTATAAGTGTTGCTATCTACCTGCTGATTGCTGATAAGCTGAGCTACCTTGGATTCCTCCTCGGTGTAAAACTCATAGATTTCACTTCCTGTCTCAGTCTTAGCCTTACGAATGACAGCCTTATCTATCAGAAAGGCAAGAACTGTGCTTACCTCCTGTTTGATGGCAGCCTTGCTGGCATCCACCTTAGTCATCAAGAGCGTCACGATGTTATCGATCGTGGCAGAGAATGTAGGCTTATCAACATCCGAAAGATTGCAAATCATAAAGAGAACATAGACCACCCTGCGATAGAACTCCTGCTTCTGAGGGTCTTCGATATGTGAAATCGCCTGACGTGCATTTCCCAGGGCACGCTGCCCCAAATGTTGCATGGAACCTTGGAACATAGCTCCAAAGAATCGATCGAAAGAAATAAACTCACCCACCTCCATATTGGCAGTTTCCTTGGCAATGGAGAAAGTGATGTTAATAAGTGAACGCTCGTTGCCCTTCACCTGCTTATCCACATAGTTCATGTTCACAAAAGAATCGAGCACTTTCATGATGAGCTGGAACTGATAAGGCACAAATGGATAACAAGCTATGAAATCCTCCTTGCTCGTATATGCCTTGTATTGGCTTGGGAGTATGAACTGAGCATCCAGCTTAGCCTTGTCCTTATCGAACATCTGACCAAGCTTGATCTCCACATCGCCCTTTTTGTCAAGAATACGCTTCTGGGTGATATACTCCGCCGAAGTACCTTGCAGGGAAGCACGCACTTCGAAACGTCCAAGAATTTTTCCCACCTCATCCTCTGGGTTGTTCAAATTGCCGCCCGCCTGCTTAACTACCTCCTCCAAGGTTTGCTGTGCAGTACATGCTATCCAACAACGAGACTCACAGACCTCATCCAGTCGCTTCACCAAAGACTGGAGTTGCAACAAGAGGTCACGGTGTGCGCCGATAAATTGGCTTACCTCATCGACGAAGAACAGAATGCGGAAATTGCGGTTTTGCTTACTGTCGATGTACTCCTTCATCTCTGCCGCAAACGCCTCTACGGAAACATTCACGTCATTATTAAGAATGCGAGTACGAATCACATCCGTAGAAAGAGTAGGGTCAACCTCTTTTGCCATATCGAGGGCAAGATCGAGACGACCAGCAGCAAAACGAGATATGTTGCGCTGCCAGTCATATCCCTTGCTCTTCACATAGTCCTTGAACTCTTGGAACTTGCCGTTATCATCAAGGGCTTTCTCCAAATATTGAGCAAGTGCAAGATTAAAAGAGTTGTAACCTCGCTGAGCATTGAACTGATTCCAGAAAATGGTTGTAAAGGCTGTTTTTTGGTCGGCATTCACATCGTGAACGTCACCGATGTTGAACATGACCATTTCAACATCTGCCTGAGACACATACCAACTTTGCAGAGCCTTCAACTCTGGCACGGAAACACCCTCTTGTTCAAGTTTGGACATGCCTTTGGTATGGAGCATGATGTCCTCGGTCGCCTCTATGAGACGAATGAAAGCCATTTCACAGCGTTGCTTGTTCTGCGAAAGACAATAGCTTGCATACTTCAAAAAGTGAGACTTACCAGAGCCATAGTAGCCATTAATCCATATTCCGATATGACTACCTTGATTGACCTTGATATTGGTCAAAATATTATAGAGGTTGATGATGATTTCCTCCGTAAACACGTACTCAACAATTTCCGTCAGTACAGTTTCATCTGTAAGGTCCGAGGCAGAAACAGCAGGGTTTACCTTTCTGTCAAGTCCTTTTTCATATAGATCTTTAAACTTCATATCATATATGGATTTATTGGTTTACTAATAATGTGGCACGATACGTATGAGCATCTTCAAGTGTATCAAAAAGAGAAAACGAGTTACCTTCTTGATGTCCAGGATAGAAGAGTATGAGCTTATAGCGAGATGTATCGTTGTACTTCTCATAGCGTGTTAGGAACACGTTTGTACGAAGGTAGGGAAACATCTTGCCGATACCATGAACAAAGACATATGGGTGCTTGTAACCATTGTTGGAATTGATGTATTCATCAATTTTTTGGCTTACAAAGCTAATGAAACTATCTGAGTTGGCTTCTGTCGTAAGTTCCTTGGTCACCATATCAGGATGCACCTTATCTTCTTCGAATGTATCATCCAAGAGAGAGTTGTCACCAAACT
>ERZ808246.2269-NODE-2269-length-12261-cov-3.265443_pt1 | contig 12261 bp, 17 predicted proteins | sample MGYA00521083_ERZ808246 | MGnify/ENA primary metagenome ERZ808246 (study PRJEB31516, sample SAMN03275577) | gut metagenome | biome: mammalia-associated habitat; material: feces | host: Papio cynocephalus | place: Kenya | collected 2012-07-07 ...
TTAGTCATGCAATAATTTAATATTAAATAAAAAGATGATATTAATTTTTTCATGTTAATTTCCGTTTGCAACATAAAAAACGGCAATAAATCTAGAAAAGAAAAAAGTTCATTAAAAAACGAACTTTAGTCTAAAAATTTACGTCACTTTTACTAATAAGTTCATTTAACTTTGTTAAATTTTTAGATAAAGAAATAACATCTTCTGATACTTCAACTAATTCATTATTAGAAACAACATAATTTTTAATTGAAACATTAGATAAATCCATTAACTTTCTCAATTCATCTTGAATATAATGAAGTTGTATACAATGAGTAGACTTATCAACACATGCAAAAATTAATTCAGAAACCTTACATGTTCTTAACATTCCACCTACTTTGGTAATTGCCATATTAACATGAGTCTCTTCTAAACATAATTCATATATATTATTAGAAATTTTCTCTAACTTCTCAAATCTTTCAGGTTACATATTCTTTAAACAACTTTCTACAATTATTATTGTAGATGAAGTATCATAAATATTACTATCCTTTAATCTTTTCATATATTTAACTCCTACTCTTTAATTTTTTCTCTATAAATTCATGACATTTAATAGTTTTTATTTCTTCATCATTAAGTGGTTCTACTCTAAAAATTTGATTATATAATTCTTTTTTATCATCTGAAAGCTCACTTACTAAATCATCATATTCTCTAACAAACAATTTATCTTCTTGAAATATATTACTATAAATTACTAAGTTTTTTGAAAGTAATAAACCTTTATCACCAGTATAAATTATTTTACTAGAATCAATATCTTTCCCGTCAACACCAATTTTTTCTATTCTATAAATATTTTTTTCAAGTAAATCTTTTCCCTTAAAATGTTTACATAACATTCCTACTTTAAATAACATCTAAACTCCTCTAATCATATTACTTTTTTATTATATGTTTTTTCTCTAAATCATAAATATCATTAGGTTCTAAAAATAAATAGTCATAATCTTCTATCTCATTTTTATTTCCCCAATTAGCAAATCCAAAAGAAACGTTCGCACTCCTTGCAGATTCTAAATCACTTTTACTATCTCCAATATAAATAGTCTCGTCTCTATTAAGATTATATTTATCAATAATCATATTAATTGATTCTGGATTAGGTTTAGGATACTTAACCATATCTGACGTTACAACATAATCAAATAAATCTAAACACTCAATAACATCACTTAACTCATGTAATTCCTCCATATCTCTAGATGTCGCAATACCTAGAAAATATCCTTCATTTTTTAAATAATATAATAGTTCTTTAACACCATCAAAAAATTCTATTTTTCTCTTATCTAATAAAACTCCAAAATAAATTAATAACTTTATTATACATTTATAAATTATCAAAGTAAATAATCACTAACTTATATAAAAAATAAAATTTAACTAGTTTGACACAAACATAAAAAACAATTAGAATAGTAAGAAAAACTTTGGAGGTATTACTATGAGAAATAATATTAAAGATAATTATCTAGGTCTATCATTTTTTAATCAATTAAAAATATATGATAAGTTTTTAGAAACATTACAAATTAAAAAAAACAAAAAAGTATTAAGAAATTTAAATGATGCATTTGAAAACTACTTTAACTTTAAAATAAACTTACACGAAGCAATTAATAATGTTACTTATTTAAATAAGAATGAATTAGATGAATTAAAAAATGATTTATTAGAACAAATTCGCGAATATGAAAGTTACGATGATGAGAAAAAAGATACTTTTAGAGAAAAAATTAGATGCTTTAATTATCATTTAGGTTCATACTTTCCATTTGGTACTCGTACAAATTTAAATAAAATGTTATTTTTCCCAGAAAAACTAACTGATTCTGATACTGATTTATTTATAGAAGAATATGATCAATTACAAATAGAAGAAAAAATGAATACTATTGAAGATTTTACATATTCTTATGATTTATTAAATGAATTTTTTCTACCAAGAGAAGTATATTTTTTTGGAAGTGAAGAAGATATAGAAAATACTATGAAAGAAATATTAAAAGATAATTATGAACGTTATGAAAATTTAAGTACTGATAATAAATTTAGTATATTAGAAGATCTTATAATATATGTAAATGAATATTTAGATGATCAAGAAATAAGATTTAGTCCAAGTACACAAGAGTCTCTAATAGAAAAAACTACAACAAATAAAAAACACGTTAAACAAAAATATATTAATAAAAAATTTAATAGAAGATATTAAAAGAACAATATTTAGTATTGCTCTTTTTTATATATTTAAATTTATATCACTCACTCATATTTTCCCATTCTTCATATAAATTGTCAATTTCTTTAGTAAGATTTTCTATCATATCATTGATTTCATTTACCTTTGTAATATTAGTATAAATTTCTTTATCAAAAAGTTTTGTTTCTAACTCTTTTCTCTTATTCTCTTTTTTATCAATATCTCTTTCTAACTTTTTCATAATCGCAAAATTACTTTTAGGCTTTGACTCTTTTTTACTTTTCTTTTTATCTTTTACTTTTTCATTATTAATAACAACATTCTTCTTTTGATTTACATATTCATCATATTTTCCATCAAAATAGATAACTTCATCATTTTCAAAAATAAGTAATGAATCAGCAACTTTATTTATAAAATATCTATCATGAGAAACAAACAAAACTGTACCATTATATTCAGTTAATAATGACTCTAACTTTTCTTTACTAAAAATATCTAAATGATTTGTTGGTTCATCTAATATTAATAAGTTTGGACTTTTTCTAAGTATCTTACAAAGTTGTAATCGGACTTTTTCTCCTCCAGATAAAACTTTTATCTTTTTAAAAACATCTTCTCCACTAAACATAAATGTACCTAGTATATTTCTAACCTGTTGTGGATCCTCTGTTGGAAAAGCTTGTAAATATTCATCAAACACAGTATTCTCATCATTTAAAAATTCCATTTGTTGATCAAAATATTCTTTATTAACATTATACCCATAAGTAAATTTACCACTTATTTTAGGAATAATTCCCATTAATGTTTTTATAAGTGTAGATTTTCCTTTACCATTTTCTCCTATAATTGCAAGTTTCTGTCCTTTATATAAATTAAATGATACTTTTGATAATGGTATATTTTGATAACCAATTACTAAATCTTTTACATTCAAAACATTATTACTACTATAGTCATCAACTTTTAATAAAAACTTCCAATTTCTAGTATCAGCATGTTCTGGTTTATCAATTATTGTCATTTGTTCAATTTTCTTTAACTTTGACATTGCCATAGATGCTTTACTAGGTTTATATCTAAATCTATCCGCTATATCTTGTAGTCTTTTTATTTCTTTTTGTTGAAACTCATAATCTGCAAGTTGCTTCTCATAATTCAATTTTTTCTGTAATTCATATGATGAATAATTACCTTTATATAAAGTAAGAGATGCATATTCTATCTCATAGACTTTATTTACAATTTTATCTAAAAACATTCTATCATGTGAAATTACTACCAAAGCCTTTGGATAATTACTCAAATACTCCTCAAGCCATTCAACAGTTACAATATCTAAATGATTGGTTGGCTCATCAAGTAATAATATATCTGGTTTACTAAGAAGCAATTTTAAAAAAGATATTTTTGTTCTTTGTCCACCAGAAAATTCAGATAACTTTTTCATCTTATCTTCACTACTAAATCCAAATTTATTTAAAGCAACTTCATATTCTTTTTTATAGGAATAACCACCTATTAATTTATATCTTTCTATACAATCAGTATATTCCAAAATAATTTCACTTGTCGCATTACTAACCATTTTATCTTCTAATTTTTTTATTTTACTTTCAAGATTAGTAATATCTTTATACACTTTTAATATCTCATCAAGTAAAGTGACATCTAAGTTAGAAAAAGCATACTGTTCCTGATAACCAATAGAAGGTTTTCCAATTTTTACAATTTTTAAGTCATCAAGTCCAAGACCAGATTCAAGCATATCATTATCTACAAGTGACTTTAAAAGAGAAGTTTTTCCACTACCATTACGTCCAACAATTGCGATTCTATCATTCTTATTAATTGTGAAATTAATTTCTTCAAGTATTGTATTATTTCCAAATGTAATCGCACCATTTATTATTTGATATTTCATAAAAACTCCTCCTTACACATAAAAATTCGTTAAAAAACGAATAATTTTATTTATCAATCTTTTCTATCTTAATCGCAAGTACACCATACTTTTCTTGTTCTTCAAGAGAATAATATAGTTCCATATCACTCGGATTAGCATCTTCATCTTCTCTATATCCCATAGAAACCTTTGAAAAATTCTTATATAAGTCTGAAAAGCTATTAAATTTAATCAAGTCCACTACTCTAACTATCATCTTTTCATCAGTAACTCTATTTGTAAATTCTATTAAGTCTCCGACTTTAATCTTTTGTCTTTTTAAATCATTTAGTCTTAATTCAATAGTCTTTGTACCACTCTTAATTAAATTAAATGGATCATTATGTAACTTCATATAATGCACATTATCACTCCTATATAAATTAAATTATCTTACTTTATCCTTAGTAAATTACTAATCACTAGATTATTTATCTTTGAAATAATCATCTTTTTTTATTAAATAACTATAAATTTTTCCATCAAGTCCAACGACATCAAATATCTTTTCTAAACTAAATCCACATTTTTCTAAAACATGTTTACTAGTATTATTCTTATCCATTACAAAGCCTCTAAAATTACCTGTCTTTATATTTTCAAAGCTAAATTTAATCATATATGGTAGTACTTCACTATATATTCCCATACCCCAATATTTTTCGTCTATATACACAGTAAATTCAAAACAATCTTCATCAAATAAGTCTAATTTAATTAAAAATACACCTAAAAAAGCATTAGTCTTTTTATCTAGTATTTCAAAGGGATATTTTTCCGATTTACTAAATCCCTCATAATATTCATCTATTAACTTTATACTATCATCAACACTTGTGTGTATATTCATATTCAAGTTTTCTATTACTTTAGGATTACTAAGAATATTAAATACTTTAAACGCATTTTCTTTCTCAAGTAATTTTAAAATAAATCTTTCTGTTTCAATTATCATTAGTGTCTCTTTCCTTTCTTCTGCTTAGGTAATTCAGAAATTGGTTTATAGATATCATCTTCATCATCCGTCATCTCTAACTTACTGCAAACATATCTTTGTAATTTTATAAACTTGTTTCTATTAACTTTATAAACATTGGTATCTCTTAAATATAAAAAATCATATAAATGAAGTTGACCTAAACCTATTTTTCCAGATATAAAATCATTTAATCTTTGTTCTCCCTCTTCTTTTCTTTTAGCATCTAAAAATGCCTTCATCTTTTCTTCAATTGTTTTTTCTTCTTCCTTTTTCTTTAAAAGTTCTTCTTTTCTTAATAATTCTATAGTTTTTTTATCAATAACAACATTTAATACACTCAATAATCTTTCTAATAATCTATCTCTATTTTTTATATTACTAAGTAAGGTATTATATTTTTCAGCAATTTTTATCATTTTAGAATTGCAATTTGAATCTTTAGTCTCATCATACTCCATCTGAACTTTTCTAATTTCTCTATCATATTTTTGATAAAGTTTTTCTTCTTCTGTTAATTCTCTCTTTGACATATCTAAAACATACTTAGCAAGTTTTTCAATATCACAATCATCAAGACTATCTATTTTTTTACTTTCTATAATAAAATCACTATAATTAAATCCTTCACTTAAAACTTCATCAATCATAGGAGTATCTACTACTTCTCCATTTCTACATCTATACATAAAATCACCAACTTATCGAGTTATTATAACACATTATTCTACTAATTAATAATTAACATTTCTACATAAATGATATGGTTTTGCAATATCCTTAACTATTTTTTTATAAATAAAGAAAAAATCATTTATATCTATTCTATCCGCATTAATTTTTTTAGAAATGTAGTCAATAACAACAAGCATACTCGCTCTTATTTCTACCTCATAACTAGAAGATTGTTCAATTTCTAATTTAGAATCTATTATTTTACCTAAATTCTTACTATACTCTAAAATACCTATCGCTCTCATAGTTTGTGGTATTTTATAATCAGCACATCCAACAAGATTAGAAACATCTATCAAAATATTTTCAAGTAACATTCTCATATGTAAAATATCAGACGTTAATAACTGAGCTAATTTATAAAAATATATCTTTTTTCCATTGTATTCTCTCTCATCAGTAAAAGAAGAAAAATTATCTATAATCAGATTAAATAAATCAGTATCTTTTGTATACACTTTAATATACTCATAAAAATTACCATTCATTTTATCATTAACAACATTAGAAATATTAACTAAAGTTTTATATCTTTCTTCTAAAAGAGGTATCTCTATACTACCACTCAAAATATTTCTAAACTCTTTTAATGTAACTTTACTAAAATCATAATTATTAGTCTTTCGTACATATTCTAATAATTTATAAAGAAGTGCTTCACTTCCATCAATTACCATATCTTGAGTCTTAACACTCCATTTTGGACTTCCCCAAAAAGAATAATCAATTGCCTCAAAAAGCAATAAAAAATTAACTATTTTTTCTATTCCCAAATCTAAAATATTAAATGGATTATAACTTAACCAATTTTTTAAATTATTACAATCAATATTTAAAATAAAATTATCTAAAACATCATAATTAATAAATACATCTTTTGAATTATTTGTAACATAGTAACAACTTTCAATAACCTTCTCTAACATAATTCACCACTACAATTCTGTATCAATTATCCATTTAATATCTTCTATTGCTTTATCAATATTAAATATTCCATTTCCTATAGGATAATATACTGGATAAAACTTATACATTTTATTATTAATCATTTTAGAAAAACTAGTCTTTCTACAATTTGATACACTGATTTTTTCATTTAAAACAATAGAAGAAACCTGATTTCCAAAAAGAATAACAACCTTAGGGTTTACAATTTCTAATTCTTTATAAAATAAATCTAAATACTCTTTATAAATACTATCTGGTAAAGCTCTTGCATCTTTTTGCGTACACTTACCAAGGTTTGTTATAAAATATTTATGTTTAATAACATTATTATATACACAAGAGGCAAACTCTTCTGTCCATGATGGACCAGTTTTTTGTCTTATTTCATTATAAATATCTTCATCTAAAAGTCCAATTTTATAAAATAAATTCCATATATTTTTTGTACCAATCCAAGGTGATTTTAAACCATGCCATTCTTTAGAAGATGCAATGTTTCTACCAGTCGGATTCATAAATACAAAACAAATATCTGGATTATTAGTATATCCTCCATTATATATTGAATCTAAATTTTTATCTCCATACTTTAATTGTAACTTATCATATAAAGGCTTTAACTCATCAAGCATAAACTACTACTCCTTATTACCAAATCTACTAAATGGAAAAACAGTTAATTTTGTCTTACCTAAAATCTTACTCTTAGAAAAACTTCCAAATACTCTACTATCCATTGAATTACCACGATTATCTCCTAAAACAAAGTACTCACCCTTAGGAACTTTATAACTAAAATCATCTGTTTTATTACTTCCATACTTATCATTCATTTTTTTACCATTAATATATAATTTATTATCACGATATTCTACTGTTTCACCAGGTAGTCCAATAACTCTTTTTATTATTAATTCACTACCCTCATCTACAATTACAATATCAAATCTTTTAATATCTTGAAACTTGTATCCAATAATATTCATAATCATTATATCTCCATTATTTAATGTATCATTCATACTTGCTCCATTTACTCTAATTGGAGATATAATAAATTTCTTTATTAGTAGAATAATAATAATAATTAATATATACATAATAACTTCTTTTATATCTAATTTATTATTAACTTCCTTTTTATCCATTTAAATCACCACAAGTATATTATATTATAACAAGTAAAAATATACCACAAAAAAAATAAGGCCTAAGCCTTATTAATTTATTTTTGTCCTCTTTCTTTAATACGATAAGAACCAACCATTCCTTTAAGGAAGTTAAGTTTAGCACGTCTAACTTTACCTTTACGAATAACTGTAATAGCTGCAACTTTTGGTGAATGGATTGGAAATGTTCTTTCAACACCAACTCCACTTGACATCTTACGAACTGTAAAAGTTTCAGATACACTTCCACCACGACGAGCAACTACAACACCTTCGAAAGCTTGAATACGTTCTCTCTTACCTTCGATAATCTTAACGTCAACTCTTACTGTATCTCCTACACGGAATTCAGGAACATCATTTCTAATTTGTTTTTCATTAATTTTGTCAATAACGTTCATACTAAGTCTCCTCTCTATAAATATTTCCAAATGATCATAATCAACAGATAAGCGGATCATTCCACTAACGACTTATATTGTAGCAAACATAGTGAAATTTGTAAATAAAAAACATAAAAAAAGTAAAAGAAATAAATCTTTTACTTTATAACATCAGTGAGTACAAACAGTAATCACTAGTAATAACAAAAGAATAATCATAATATAAATATTATTTGAATTACTACTTTTCATTTTCTATTATCTTAATACTAAGAATAGTCAGCCTCTTTCATAATAAATTTATATAATGTACATTCATCTTCAACAATAAATTCACTCTTAACAGGATTAACTTTAGAATAGATTATTGGTTTTCCTAAATTTTCTTTAGCATCAAGAAGTTCTTTAAAACTATCAACTTTAACAACATTTTTAACAATATTACTCTCATATCCATTTCTAGCAATTACTATTTCTCTATCATAATCTCTTAAAATATTTAAAAGTTCAGTTTGATACTTATTCTTCTTAGAAATAGATTTACATACAAATCTAGTTAATTTAACAATAAATATTAAACAAACTAAACTTAAGAATGCTCCTAAGAACGCATATATACTATTAATATTATTCCATGTATCATCATTAATAGTAACTTCATTATTCTTAACATTAACATTATCTGAGTTAATACTAAATGTTTTCTCACCAATAGGAATATTCATAGAAGAAACAACTCTACTTTCACTAGAATCATCTACATATAATGAAACATTAAGAGAAGCATTAGCATCTACAGAATAATTTTCTTTATAACTATTTACATAATTTTCATATGAAGAATAATAAATAGAAGTATTTTCATTTATTGATATTTTATTACTATTTCCATTTAAACTTTTACTAGGTACTAGTAATTCCTCATCTTCATATAAAACTTTACTATTATCATTAATATCAAATATTTTTATTTTAGCAACTATATAATACTTAATATTATATTTTATATCTTCTGAAAAATTAACATTATAAGAAAAATTAGTAGGAATATTTTTTACAATAGAAGAAAGATATTGGCGACCTTCTGGTAAACAGGTTTTTGAATAATAATCATTGTCATTCAAGCATACATCATACTTTATATTACCAACTTCACTATATGTAATTTTATCTTTTTTATCTAAATTAAATGCTTTTACCATTAAAAAACATGTTGAACCAAATAAAATAATAATAAATAGAAGCATAAGAGCAACACGCATCTCAAAACTAAAATAAACCCTTTTTTCTACCTTTATTGAATTATTATCATTACTGTTTTCTTTTTTAGGTTCTTCTACAACACTTTTCTCTTTTACTTTTAATGTTTTACAATCATTCTTTATTTCTTTATTATCAATTTTTTCTATATTTGATTTTTCATTTCTTTCTTTCTCATCACTAACATGAGAATTATCTTTAATACTATCTACATCATCTACAAAATTAAATTTATTATTACTCATAAAGTAATTCACCACCTACACTATTCCAAACACCCTATCATATTATATAAACAAGTATAGCATATCTTTATTAAAAAAAAAAAAGTTCAATTAAACTTTTATTTTCGATAATATTCTAAAGAAAAATCTAAATTAGAAACCATTACAGATGATGTAATATTAGATGATTTGGTAGGATACTTAATTTCTAATTCTACATTAGCAACTTCTCCTACTTGTAATACATCTTTTTCTTTAACATTATTAGAATTAGCATATCTTAATTTATAAGTTAACTTTTCACAAACATTCTTATTATCAATACTATTATTACCAGAACAGATAAATTTACTTTTATTAATATTCTTTAATATTGCAGCAATATCTCCTTTATTAGTTACAGTAAAATAAAAAGTAACTGTATCACCTGGTTTATTAATAACTACATTAAATTTTTCAAGTGACATATTATCAACTACAGGTAAAGTATAAGTAGCACTTCCCTTACTTTTAGCACTTACATTATCAATATGAACATCAAAAATATTTGTTCTATTAATAGAAGTCTCTAAAACTGTTGGGTTATCCAAAGATATAAATGATATTGAAAGAGCAAGGACAAGTACAAATAAAAATGAAACACTAATTATTTGTCTAAATTTACTTTTAGAACTATATTTCACAAGAACACCTCCATATTCTAATCAAATTATATCATTAATTTATACTTTATTAAAATAATATTTAAATTTATATAAAAAAAAGAGGTTATCTACCTCTACCATTTTCCTTATTAAGCATTTCCATATAACTATTATGTATCTCAAGTATACGATTATTTAATTCTTTTTGTAAAATAACTAATTGTTTAGACATGTGTTCTAACTCTTTTCTAGTTAAAAAATTACGATATTCATTTTTTACCATTAATCTGAATTTTTCTATTTGATTTAGTGCCTCACGATAACTTCCATCAGAATCATCTCCATCTTCTTCAATCAAAACTTCTGTTAAATAATTAACTAATTGACTATATTTATGCATTACTTTAGATGAGACTATCGGATTAGCAAGATTTTTACTAACTACTTTAATCTCTCTTATTTCACTTCCCGCAACAGAAAAAATCTTTTTCTTTCCGCCCATCAAGAAACCATTAATATCCATAAATTCAGTTTTATCAAGAACCTTACCCTTATTATCATAATCATCATATACTTTATACATAATATCACCACTACTTTTCTAATAAATCTGGTCTTCTTAACTTTGTTTTTTTAATACTCTCTTCTAATCTATATTCAGCAATTCTTTTGTGATCTCCTGAAACTAAAACTTCAGGTACTTCCATTCCTTCAAAAACACGTGGTTTAGTATAAGTTGGATAATCAAGTAAATATGACTCACTAAAAGAATCACCCAAGTGACTTCTTTCATTAATTACACCAGGAATAAGTCTTGCTACCGAATCAACTAAAACCATAGCAGGAACTTCTCCACCAGTAAGAACATAATCTCCTATACTAATTTCCATATCACAAATACTACGAATTCTCTCATCAAATCCCTCATAATGACCACATATTAAAATTAAATGTTCTTCACTACATAAATCATATGCCATCTTTTGTTTATAAGGAATACCATCTGGTGTAAGTAATATAACTTTAGAATTTTCTCTTCTAATACTTTTGACACAGTCAAATATAGGTTGAGCCATAAGTACCATCCCAGCTCCTCCACCATATGGAGTATCATCTACTTTATTATGAGGATCATTAGTAAAATCTCTAAAATTAATTAAATTAATCTCTATTTTGCCAGCATCAATCGCTCTTTTTAAAATTGACTCTTGAAACACACCATCAAACATATTAGGAAAAAGAGTTAATATATCAATCTTTAACATCTACATACCTCCAATTAGACTTACATGTATTTCTTTTTTATTTTTATCAATACTTTTTATAATAGGAGAATTATATGGAATTAAAACTTCATGAGAAAATTCTACTCTAAGTATTTTATTAGTACTACTAGCCATAAAAATCTCATTTATTTTACCAATATTTCCATCATCATCTATTACCTTAAATTTGACTAAATCTTCATCAAGTATTTCATCATCTGATAAAACTAATTTATCTTTATCAAAATATACTTTCTTTTTCATAAGAAATACCTCCCGATTACTTTTTGAAAAGTTTACGTAGATATTATATATTGTTTACAAAAAATTTACAAATTGATAAAAATAATAAATAATACGCATTTATAGATGAAATAAATTAAAAAATATGAACAAACTGTTAAGTTAGCATTTTCCTAGTGAAAAGATAGACAAAGTAGGGAAATGAA
>ERZ808246.2270-NODE-2270-length-12253-cov-2.858173_pt1 | contig 12253 bp, 10 predicted proteins | sample MGYA00521083_ERZ808246 | MGnify/ENA primary metagenome ERZ808246 (study PRJEB31516, sample SAMN03275577) | gut metagenome | biome: mammalia-associated habitat; material: feces | host: Papio cynocephalus | place: Kenya | collected 2012-07-07 ...
CAGAAGTAGATTTTTCCATTCCCTCTTCTCCTCTTGGAAAGAATACCATCGATTCCATGAATAGTGCCCTAACTTATGGCAATGCGATGTTTGTTAAGGGCATGTGTAATCTTTTTTCAAAGCAATTCAATGAAAAACCAACTCTAATATTGACTGGCGGATGTTCTATTTTTGTTAAGCCATTGCTACCGGAATTCAACTATGATCCAAAATTGCTCCTTGATGGCTTGGTTTCGCTTTATTTAAGGAGGAATAAATAAAATTATGGGCTTTCAAATTGCTGGAATTATTCTATTAGGTTTGGTTTTAATATTGACCTCTTTTGTTTATAAAAGATTTAACAAAAAGGAAATTGATACTTCCTTAAATATTAAAATGATGGTTATCGATGCATTTTTTATAGCCATTATTGCTATTTTTACCTTTGTTCCTAATATTGGTTTTATTGCTATTTCTCCTTTTATTTCCTTTACCTTGCTTCATATTCCCGTTTTGATTGGTGCGTATTTATTTGGGTATAAAAGAGGTTTGCTTTATGGACTTTGCTTTGGCATATGCTCTTATATACAAGCCTTGACTACCGGAGCGGGCTTTAATTTACTTTTTGCCTATCCTTGGACGGCCATTCCGCCTCGGGTTTTGTTTGGGCTAGTAGCAGGAATTATTTTTTCCTTAATAAGGAAACTATACAAAAGTCCCCTTAAAGGAATATACTTATCCGTGGCTGCAATCTTGTTAACGTTGCTGCACACATGCTTAGTCTTTTTAACCTTATATATTTTCTTCCCAATAGAAGTCGGTGGACTATTAAGCTCTTCTAATCCCGTAGCTAATGGAACTTCTTTGACTTTCTTAACAATTATATTGATTGGGATGGCGGGGGAAATGGCTTTGGCAGGGATTATTGTACCCCCGACTTGTATGGCTTTAAGTAAAGCAATGCCTAGATTAAGCAAAAAGAAATAATGGAGATAAAAAATGCCAAATTTTAAGAAATTAGCAAAAAAATATGAAAGCAATTGCCTTGCTTCATTAATTGAACTAGTCCGCAAGCAATCTGTTTATGATGAGTCTAGTATCACTTCTTTTGCCCCTTATGGAAAAGGAGTTAAATCTGGATTAGATACCTTAGAAAAATTTGGTAAGGAATTCGGTTTTAATACTAAAAATGTCGATGGCCATGCCGTCGAGATTTCTTATGGTGAAAAAGGGCCTTTGATTGGCATTTATGCCCATTGCGATGTTGTTCCTGCATCTGGAAAATGGGATTATCCTCCATTTGAAGCCAAATTGGTCGGCCAAGGAAAGGAGGCAAAATTGATAGGGCGTGGTACTAGCGATGATAAAGGCCCGTTAATTGCCTCGCTTTATTCTTTAAAGTTATTAAAAGACAATGGTCTAATCGATGGCTATAGAGTTAGATTGGTAGCTGGCGGAGACGAAGAAAGAGGTTCTTCTTGCCTAGATTATTATTTCAATGTGGCAAAAAATCCCCATTGTGACTATGGCTTTACACCTGATGCCGATTTTCCTTTGATTTATGCCGAGAAAGGAATTGTCCACGGCAGTCTAACCAAACTAATTGATTTATCTCCTATTATCGCTATAGATGGAGGGGTGGCTACGAATGCGGTTTGCGATAAGATGATCGTTACCATACCTAGCGATAAAAAGTTTATCAAAGAGTTTAATGATAATAAAATAAATGGCGATATCACAGATACTGGGGAAATAATGATCGTCACCTTTAAAGGCAAAAGTGCCCATGGTTCGACTCCAGAACTTGGTCAATCCGCCATTGCTAGTGGTTTCGCTTTCCTTGGTCAATATTATAACAATGCTTTCTTGCTCAACTTAGCCAAGGCTATTTTAGATAATCGTGGGGTTGTTTTTAATGGCGATTCTTCTTCTAAAGAGTTAGGTGAAGCAACATTTAATTACGGAATAGTTATCTATAATAGCAAACATGTTTTAAATATTTCGGTTGACTTTAGGTATGGGGAAGAAGCCAAAGAAGAGGAAGCCATTGCGAATTTGTCTAAATTTGTCGACATGACTTTCGTTTTGAATTCAAAAGCCCCGATTTTGCTTTATAAAAAAGATTCCCCATTGGTATCGACCTTAATGAAAAGCTATCGCCGCATGACCCATAGATTTTTCGATAAGCCTATGGCCATTGGGGGCGGGACTTATGCAAAAGAGGCTAAAAACATCGTGGCTTATGGCTCTGCTTTTAAAGGGCATCCAGGCAATATTCATTCGTCAAATGAGTATATCTATTTAAAAGATTTATATGCCCAAATAGCCATTTATGCCGATGCTATTTATAGGTTAGGTAAATTAAAAAAGTGAGAGCTAGAAATAAAAAATGGGCTCTTCCTTTTATTAATGCCCATAAGGATATAGTTATAAATTCTATTGATGATCCCTCCTTTTTTCATTCGCCTTTATATTTAGAGATAGGAACAGGAAAAGGTGGCTTTATCCTAAATATGCCTTTGCTTGTAAAAGGGCATTATTTGGGCATAGAAAAAGATTCTTCAATTTTGGCTATTGCCGCTAGAAAGGCTTTTGAAAGCAATAACAAGGAAGTTAAATTTCTTTGGGGTGACTTTGATAAATTGTTCCCTCTTATCGAAAAGCTTAGATTCGATGGAATCTATTTGAATTTCTCTGATCCATGGCCAAAATTAAAACACCATAAAAGACGGCTTACCTACGGCCCAAGATTAAGCAATATTGCTTCCTTGCTTAATAAAGGTGGCTTGATTTATATTAAAACCGATAATGCCGATTTGTTTTCTTTTACTATCGAAGAAGCTAAAAAAATTGATTTAGAGATAGTTAGCAAGGACGATAATTATCAATTAAATGAACTTGACGTTGAAACAGAATATGAAAAATCGTTTAGGGAAATGGGTGTTTCAATCCATGGATTGATATTAAGAAAAAAGGAGAATAATTAAAATGTTTTATATTTATTCTTATTATTTTGGCAAAGAAAAAATCACTTCTTTAGTTATTGAGCCTAACTTGATTCCAAATACAATCAAAAGCAACGACGGCGTTACATATTTATTTAGGGATAATAAACTAATTGGGATTAATTTCTTTAACGTAGAGTTATCGACTACTTCAATTGGATTAGAAAAAAAGCCTTCTAAAGAATTAATCGATCAAATCAATTCTTATTTAACTAAAGAAGGCCTAGATAAACTTGATTATGTATCCAATTCTTCTTTTTTGGTATTTGAGGTAGAAAGAAGAGAAGAACATCCCGTTTTTGAAAAACAAGCAATAGTAACTTTAAAAGGATTAAATGATACATTGACTACCGTTACCCGTTATTCTAATTTTAAAATAGGCGATCATTTGGTTTGCCTAGTCAATAATGGGGCTAGGCTTGATGGGACTTTTTTTAAGGAAAGAATAGAAAAAAACATTCCGATTCAGGCCGAAATTAATAGTCCTAAAGACTTAAGGATAGGCGAAGATGAAAAAGATGCCTACATAACTTCTTTGCCAATCGGCGCGGATTTTTTTGCTTAGGAGATAGATATGGACGAGATGGAAATAACTTTAAAAGAACAAGGAAAAATCAAAAGGCTAACGGATAAGACTTTTAAGCTTGACCCAAGGATAGGACAAGGGTATTGGAGTGCTTTTTATTTCCTTAAATCTAGAAAAATAGTAGAGGAAAATGTCCCTGGCCATATTGTGACCGAGCAATGGTTCCAACGTAGTCAAGATGCCATGGTTTGTGGACTTGATGAATGTCTAGCCATTTTAAAAAAATTCGCCCGTAATCCGGAATCCTTGGAAATTTATGCCTTAAATGATGGCGATTTGATTGGCCCGGAAGAACCTGTTTTAAAAGTAAAGGGCAAGTATGAGGATTTTGGTTTTCTAGAATCTACAATCGATGGGATATTGGCTAGAAGAAGCTCGGTGGCTACCAATACGATGAGAGTGGTAAGAGCCTTAAGAGGCAAGCCTACTTTTTCAATGGCCGATAGGCAAGACGATTATTTGACCCAAACCGGCGACGGCTATGCTAGTTATGTTGGGGGCATTAAGGCTTTTTCTACCGATGCGCAGGGTGCTTGGGTTGGCAAAAAAGGTATGGGTACAATGCCTCATGCCCTTATTGAAATTTGTGGTGGTGACGTCAATAAAGCCGCGGATTTATATTTAAAAACCTATCCTAATGAAAAGGTAACGGCTTTAATCGATTACCATAATAACGTTACCGTCGATGCGGTTAATTTAGCTAGGCATTTAGGAACTAAATTAAAGGCAGTCAGGGTTGATACTTCAAAATCCTTAATCGATCATTATTTTGACGATAAGGATACAAGCGGATTTGATCCACACGGGGTATGCAAGGAATTGATTTTTGCCCTAAGAAAAGCGTTGGACGATAACGGCTTTAATTTTGTCCAAATTGTTGTCTCTAGCGGATTTACGGCTACAAAAATAGAAGAATGGACTAGACTAAATGTTCCTGTGGATATGTATGGGGTCGGATCTTATTTATGCAATAATACCACTTGTGGTTTTACCGGGGATTTAGTTGAACTAGATGGCAAAAGTGAAGCAAAGGAAGGAAGAAGGAATATTCCTTCCTCTAGATTAGAAAAAGTAAATTTGTTCGAATAAGTTTCTAAAATAAAGACAATTAGAATTACTTTAATGTTAAATTAAGGTTCTTTTCATTAGCTTGAAAATTTTTTCATTGATTTTCATCTCGTTACATTTTATATATAATTAAATAATTAATAAAAGAGGTAGTTGGATGAAAAATCTAAAAGACCGTGTCACGATTTATCAGGTAGCCCAGGCTGCCGGGGTTTCTTTAGCAACCGTTAGCAGAGTCATTAACAAACAAGGCTCAGTTACCGAAAAAACTAGGGAAAGGGTAGAAAAGACTATAGCTAATTTAGGCTATAAGCCAAGTGGTTTAGCCCAAGCCTTAGCAACCAATAGAACCACGACAATCGGAGTTATCATTCCTAGCGCGAATTATGTCTATATTGCCAATGTCTTAAACGGAATTACGGCCGTAGCCAAAGAGAAAGGCTATGTCCTTACTCTTTTTGTTACTTCCCATTCAAGGGGAGAAGCCTTATCAATGATAGAAAAAGTCATTACGGCCCATGTTGACGGTGCCATCATATTTGACGATCAACTAGCGGCAGAAGACGTCACGAAGATTGCTTCTTATAATGTCCCTAGCGTTGTTATCGATGCTAAGATAAGCGGAGATAAGGTAGGGGATATCCTTTTCGATTATGATGATTGCATAGAAAAACTAATCAAGGCTTATTATGCCGGGAATGGCGATAAGGAAATGACTTTCCTTCATGTCCATAATGCCGGTAGGCTATTAGGAAGATGCGAAAAAACTTTCATTAAGGCCAATGAAGATTTAAATAAGTCTTATAAAGTTGTCAATTGCGATGACTCCTATGCCCATACCTATGCTGATTTCTTGCAATATTTTAAAACCAATAAAAGGGGATTCTTCCTTTGCTACCGTGATTCAATAGCCGCGGCGGTTATGAATGCCGCGACTGATTCCGGGCTTAAAGTTCCAGAAGAAGTCGAAGTGGTTTCGATTGTCGGTACTAAATATGCTTCCATAGTCAGGCCTACATTATCTACTTTCCATATCGATATGAGCGAGGTTGGGAAAAGGGCTATGTATATGTTAACTGATTTATTGAATCAAGAATTGATTGAAAAAACCGCCAAATTCGATGCAACGTTTATTCCTGGCTCTTCTACAAAAAGCATCTCTAAATAATATTTACCAAAGAAGCCCTGTTTTTCTAAATGGGGCTTTTCATTTCCAAAATAGACAAAATCATTTGAAATGTTTAGCACTCTGCTCTTGACACTGCTAATAATTGGATTATCATTTTCTTGTTAGAAATGAAAGGCAATTTAAAATGATTAAACCATTATCTGATTATGTCTTGCTAGAAAAAGTTCCTAGCGAGAAAAAGGTCGGGTCCATAATCTTGACTTCTGAGAAAAAGACGGGGAATGTCGCTACTGTTGTTGCGATTAGTGAAAATCCTCTTGATAAGGAAGGAAAAAAGATTTCTTTAAACGTCAAAGTCGGGGATAAAGTCATCTATAAAGAATATTCTGGAACCGATTATGAAGAAAACGATAAGAAATATCTTCTAATAAAAAACGAAGACATCATTGCAATTATCGAATAAATTTTGAAAGGAAATATTTATGGCTAAAGAAATTAAACTAGGTAAATCGGCTAGGGATTTGATGCTAGAAGGCGTTGATACTCTTGCTAATACCGTTAAATTAACAATTGGTCCAAAAGGACGTAACGTAGTTTTGGATAAAGGGTATGGGTCTCCTCTTATTACAAATGATGGAGTTACCATTGCTAAAGAAATCGAACTCAAAGACAATTTTGCCAATATGGGTGCAAAATTAGTCTATGAAGTAGCCAATAAGACTAATGATGCGGCAGGGGATGGAACCACAACCGCCACATTGCTTGGACAAAGCATTATCCATCGTGGCATTGAAGCCGTTGAAAAAGGTGCTAACCCAGTCTTTGTTAGACAAGGTATAGAAAAAGCGGGAAAAGAGGTCGCTGCCAAACTATTGGAAGAATCTAGACCAGTTGATACCAATGAAGATATTGAATCGGTTGCAACTATTTCTAGTGGCGATCCTGAAATTGGCCGCCTGATTGCCAAAGCCATGGAAAAAGTCGGTAAGAATGGGGTTATCACCGTTGATGATTCCAAAGGAATCGAAGATGAATTAACCATTACCCAAGGTATGGAATTCGATAAGGGGTATATTTCTCCTTACATGGTAACGGATAGGGAAAAAATGGTCGCTGAACTTGACGATGCCTATGTTTTAGTTACCGATCAAAAGATTAGCAATGTTCAAGACCTTGTCCCATTGTTACAAGCTAATATCGATGCCGGCAATAAGCCAATCCTTATCATTGCCGATGACCTTGATGCCGATGTAACTTCTACAATTGTTGTTAATAAGCTACGTGGTACTTTCAATGTTGTGGCCGTTAAAGCTCCTGAATTCGGGGATGCCCAAAAAGCCGCCTTGGAAGATATAGCTATCATGACTGGTGCGAAATTCATTTCTAAAGACCTTTCCATGGAGATCAAAAATGTCACTATGGAAGATTTAGGGAAAGTTAAAAAGGCTACCATTAAGAAGGATAAGACTACCTTAGTTGGCGGAGAAGGCGATAAAAAGGCAGTTGAAGATAGAATCGCCGAGTTATCTAGCCAAGAAAAAGCCGCTACTAGTGAATACGATAAGAAAGCCTTATCCAAACGCATTGCCAAATTATCGGATGGAGTTGCCGTATTGAAAGTAGGCGCTTTAACCGAATCGGAACTAAAAGATAAGAAACTTCGTATCGAGGATGCTTTAAATGCTACTAAAGCTGCTGTTGCCGAAGGTATTGTTATTGGCGGTGGCGCTGCTTTAACTGAAGTCTATAAAGAATTAAAGCCAACTTTAAAAGATGGCAATCCAGATATCCAAAAAGGTATCAATGCCGTTATGGAATCCTTATTTGATCCACTAAGACAAATTGCTTCCAACGCTGGGTTTGAACCTTCTGAAATTGTCGAGGCTCAAAAAATGGCCAAGAAGAATTATGGCTTTGATGCTAAAAACGGTAAATGGGTTGATATGTTTAAAGAAGGGATTGTCGATCCAACCAAAGTTACTAGGTCTGCTATATTGAATGCTTCTTCCATTGCTTCTTTATTTGTTACTACCGAAGCTGCCGTTAGCGAAATTAAAGAAGAAAAGCCTGTTGCCCCATCCATGGGTAATGACATGTATTAATCATTAAATTTAAAAATTGCCCCTAATAGAATTAGCTACTAGGGGCTTTTCTTTTATTTTCAAATATAAAAAAAGCCAGCCTTTTGACTGACTTTTTATTTTACTTACTTATTTTGCTATATAGTCTTCGATAAACAAGATGTTTGTTTTATTGAAATTATTAACATTCACCATATAGCCATCATTTCCATAGTCGACAATAAAAGAAATGCTTGGCTCTTGGCTAGTTCCTTCATTAATTATATACATTCCTTTGGCGGTAGATTTTACGCCAAATATATAATTTCCAAATTCTGTTGAGAGATCGCTTCTAGAACAATAATAACTTTCATTAGAAGAATATGGATTATTAGTCGTGCTATAGAAACTTGCTAAATATGTATTAAATGTCAAAGAATTAAAATATGGATATTGCTTAATTAATTTATCTTCGCCATAAAAATCCTTTAAACTTGAATCTTTAAAGATAGGCTTGTTGCTTTCATCATATGTATCAATTTCAAACGAATAAATTCCTTTGGAAACATATTCGTTGCCGTTTAATTCTATATAGCCTTGTCTTTTGACTGTTTCGCCTAATTCTTTAGCATAATTAATGTATTCATCGGTATAATCTTCATAGATATACTGTTTTGAAAAATATCTAGTTCCAACATCAATTGTTTCCCCTTTTACTGTTAAAGAACCCATGGAAGAAGAATAATTATAAGAGGAGAAGTTGTCCATTAAGCTAAGCAAAGGTGCTTCTGCTTGCCTTGGTTTTCCTCCGTTAGTTATATAGTCTTCATATTCTTGCAAAGTTAAATTATCATCATCTATGTTTGTAACGGTTTCCTTAATTGTGCCGTTTACCCCGAAATCAAGAGAAAAGATTAATCCATCTTCATTTGCTTCCACCTTGGCTTCTTGAATTAAAGACATCAATCCACTAGAAACAGTTAAACTAGCCATATTAAGGATGGCACTTAAATTTATGGAATCAGTTAAAGCAAAGTTAAATGTATCGCTGCTAGAGACTCTATTGGGATTTAATCCATCAAAGTAATTCCTAATGCCATTATCTTTGTCATAAACGGATTTTATATTTACATTATAAATTGGACCGGCTTCGAAATTGTTATTTTTAATACCAAATGTCCAAATTCCATCTTCCCCGCTAGAAATACCTGTTACTTCATTATTATGTTCGATTGCATAAAAAGAATTGGCGTAAGTATAGATATAAGTAGAACCGGTATTGCTTGTCCCGTCGATTAAATCGTAATTCAATACCAAACGAAAAGTATTGGCTTTTTTTAACGTTTCTAGTTTCTCTTTTAGATTATATTTCCCTTCTTCGTTTGCTGAAGAGCTCGCATCTAAGTCAATTGAAGAAGTAGCGTTGCTAGTAGAAGGAGAGCAAGAGATTAATGCTAATAATGGCAATAATGATAAATACTTTTTATAAGACATTGTAATCGCTCCAATAGACTTGATATAAAATTTCTTCAAAGTTGAATTTATCGCCAGCATAGACTTGCTTTGGGGCGTGTAAGAAAATGGCCTCATAAGTATCTGCATAATAAGAGCCATAGCTACTAGTTGCTTCAGATTTTAGGTTAAAAGAAGATAAATAATCGTTTTCAATGACAAATTGCCAAGTATTTCTAGCGTTTGCGGTATAGGAATTGCTGGAAATATTGCTAACGGCGTCAATGATGATTTTATCGTTGTCTTTTTTTCCGGTGCAAGATAGGTTAATTGTATAGTCTCCGGTTTTATTCTCTCCTAGATTAAATGAAGAGAATAAGGATAAGTCTTTTTTAAATTCGCTAGTGGCGCTTTCTCCTTTTTCCGTTTCCCCATAGAAAAGTGGGTTAGCGTCTAAAAAGCAACGCAAATCGATTATTTGATCTGCCAAATAAACGGCACAATTGGATGTAATCCATTTATCGAACTTGCCACCTTTTATAACATAATCATCCATGGCTTGCGAATAAATCCAGTAAGGGACTTCTTCTCCGTATGGCTCATCTTTGCTATTTACTTTTCTCATTGTCCCATGGTTATCAAGGATATTGTCTTGATAGGCAATCAGTTTACCTTGAAAAAGGATATCGCCGATATCATCCTGGGTAGAGGAGGAGAAATCATAAGCTTTATGATAGATAAACGAATAATTGGTTTGTCTAGTATCGCGAGCGTAATAAAGGATGTTATTTACGAACTCCAAAGCCCTTTCGCTAGTTAATTCCCCATTGGGAACATTGCTTAAATCGACTTGTTTAGCAGGGGCGTTATGTACTTTATCATCAGGAAGCTCATCAATGGAATGGATTGCTCCATCGTATTTATCTTTTTCGCCATATGCAATATTTTTGATGGTATAGGAAGTAAATCTAGCAGTTGAAGTTTCATAGGCCCCATCAATGCCGGAATTATAGTAACGAACGGAAGTGGATATAGATTCTAATTTCTTAGCATCGGTATCTAGGATAACTTCATATCCTAAAGTATAGGCAATATAAGTTGCGTCCCCAGGGTAAGAGACTTCGACTACGTAATGTTCTTTTCCATTTTCTTTTTCCATAAAGACATCTGGATCAAGGAAACCGCTATCTTTTGGGAAAAGTGTAGTTAAGTTTGCAAAGGAAGCGGCTGTATCATTTAAAACCGTGTCGTAATTTAAATATTTTGCCAATGTACGATATTTATGGCTAGGGTAGCAATTAGCAAAGGATTCCCCTTCGACATCAACTAAAAATATGTCATAAATATAAGAATCTTTTAAATAGATTTGTTCATTGGCTTGGAAACTATCTTGAATGGCAATGGCCTCAACTCCGCTTAAGGCATCGATACTTACTTCATCGGATACAAAATCATCTTGATACATCTTGAAATTATGGTCGGCTTTATAATTTACTAAGACTTTCGGATCGCCACTTATTACGTATTTGGAATCATAATAATAAGAGGCGCCATAACTTCTATCGACAAAGGAGAATGATTTGACATCGTTCCAAGAGATACTAGAAATAATTTTAGAAGCTTTTACTAAACTAGCTTCTTCATTCCAAATAGAATTATTTTCCTTTTCTTCACTAGAAGAAGAGGAAGAGCAAGAAAATAATAATGAAGTAGAAATTAATAGGAATATAGGTGTTTTTTTCATAAAATTACTCCTTGCTTAAGGAAACAAACGAATGCTCTTCGGCTACTTCATCAAAATCGACAAAGTTCCCTGTTAATGTTCTTCCGTCTGGAGCAATTTCAAATGAACTATTTTCTTGTGGTATATAGCCATAAGAATCTAAAAACCATAAAACGTCATCATCTTGTGGAATCGAAGTAAAGGTTAAAGTTTTTGCCGCATCATCAAAGTTGCAACTAAAGTCAATTGCAAAATCAGGATTAGAGCTTGGGTTATAAGAAGTTAGGCCTGCACTCATGGCATAGCCTAGCATCTTGCCGCTATCTTTTGAATTAAAGTGGATAATTACTTGGCAATCATCAATCTCGGCTGAGAAATCTTGAGCTATAACTTTATCCGAGATTGCCCCGGCTACTGGATCATTAACGATGGCCTTAAAGGAAGATTTGGCTTGTTCGTTATATTTGGCCGTGACTATGTAATTTCCTGCTTTTGTTGCTTTAAAGGCAAAGGTAGGCATTTTGTTGATTTTTTCTTCCTTGGCAATCATTTCACAGTAAGAAGAGGCATCATTACCTTCTTCATCGACAAAAGAGAATGTTGGGGTAGTGCCGGTTTCGTTTGCCTTGGTTGGATATGTAGTAAAATAAAATCCTCCATATTCTTGATTGGTAACGGCATTTAATGTTTTTATATTTTCGCCTTCAGTTCCATATTTAATATATAAAGCACTGGCTTCTGGCAGGGTAGTAGAGACATCAAGGCTATATTCAGTATTGTTTTTTGTAGAATTAAAAGTCAAAGTAGCTTCCCCTTCTTTTAAGACCCTAAAACTAAGACCGTCTCTAGAAACTTGAATGACTTCTTTATTGCTAGTTGAGGTCAATAGAATTGGATCGATGCTAGAAGTAGCAATATTTGGAGTGGCATTCTTTTCTAGGAATTCATAAGTAGAGCCTACTTCTAGTTTCTTAGGATTTACTGTGGTGGATGACTTTTTTATATCGACTTCATAAGAATTGAAATAGAGATTATTAGTATCTATGGTTAGGGTAGACTCTTTTCCAATATCGCCGAATCCTTGACTATATTTAATTGTATAGATATCAACTGGAGAGGCGTTTTCTTTTAATACTTTGTTTTCGAAATCAAAGCCAGTCTCATCATAGACTTTATCAATGACCGTAACGCTAGTTAGGATAGATTCTTCGTTAAAGACAAATTCACCTTCGTTAAAGAAGACCATTCCTT
>ERZ808246.2271-NODE-2271-length-12247-cov-3.882382_pt1 | contig 12247 bp, 7 predicted proteins | sample MGYA00521083_ERZ808246 | MGnify/ENA primary metagenome ERZ808246 (study PRJEB31516, sample SAMN03275577) | gut metagenome | biome: mammalia-associated habitat; material: feces | host: Papio cynocephalus | place: Kenya | collected 2012-07-07 ...
TTCTGAAGGCGATGAACCGCCGCGACACCGAAGAAACCCTTCGTGCGCTGTTTGCTAAACTGCGCCGGGAAATTCCGGGCGTGGTGCTGAGAACGACACTGATTGCGGGCTTCCCCGGGGAAACCGAGGAGGACTTTGAAAAGCTGTGCCGCTTTGTGCAGGAAGAGAAATTTGAACGCCTCGGCTGTTTTGCCTATTCGCAGGAAGAAGGCACGGTAGCGGCAAAAATGGACGGGCAGCTGGGCGAAGAACTGAAAAAGCACCGCGCGGAAGTGGTGATGGATACGCAGTATCCGATTGCCGAAGCATATAACCGTTCGCAGATTGGAAAAACGCTGGAAGTGGTGGTCGAAGGGTTCGACAAATATGCGGAATGTTTCTTCGGAAGAAGCGCCGCCGATGCGCCGGATATTGACCCGAAGGTGTTTTTCACATCCAAGATCGGACACAGTACGGGAGAGTTTGTACCCGTGAAAATCGAAGACACGATGGAGTACGATCTGATCGGAACCGCCGTGCCGCGGAGGAAATGATATGAAGCTGAATACCCCGAATAAACTAACGATTCTGCGCGTGTGCCTGATTCCGTTTTTTGTGGCGTTTCTGTCGATTGACAGTATTCCGCACCGTTACCTCTGGGCACTTGTCTTTTTCGGCATTGCCTCGTTTACGGACTATCTGGACGGACATTTGGCAAGAAAATATCATTTGATTACCAATTTCGGAAAGTTTTTGGATCCGCTGGCAGATAAATTGCTGGTCATTTCGGCGTTTATGTGCTTTGTGGATGCGGGGATTCTTTCGGCAGTCGTGGTCATTGTGACGATTGCCCGTGAATTTTTGGTCACTTCGGTGCGTTTGGTGGCAAACGGCGAAGGCGTGGTAATTGCGGCGGACATCTGGGGAAAAATCAAAACCGTGTCGCAGATCATCGCGGTGATTGCAATTATGCTGATGCAGGAACTCTTGTATGTCGGCGTTCTGCCCGAAGCATTCCCTGCCAATGCGGTCAGCGAAATCCTGGCGTGGATCACGGCGGCGGCAACGGTGGTATCCGGTGCAAGATATACCGCAAAAAGCTGGAAGTATATTCAAGCAGATTAACTCTTGCATTTTGCTTTAAAATAGTGTATGATGTAGTAGTGAAAACCACGAGGAAGGGTGTTTGATTTGAGAAAAGACGGAGTCAAACTCAAAAATACCGATCCGATGTACACCGTAGCGGCGTATATCATGGATAAACGCTATGACGCGATGAACTCGATCACGCTGAATATACCGGTCGAACCGATGAAGGAATATATCAACGAAAAGCGGAAGGAAGGCGTCGCCATCAGCCATATGGCGCTGATTCTGGCAGCCTATGTCCGCACGATTGCGGAGTATCCGTCGCTGAACCACTTCGTCGTGAACAAGCGGATTTATGCCCGCAATGAAATCGCCGTGGGTATGGTGGTGCTGGTGGGCGGAAAAATGGATCACGGCACGATGGCGAAGATGTATTTTGAACCGACGGACGATGTATTCACGGTGCAGAAGAAGATTGACGACTTCGTGGACGAAAACCGCAAGGTGCCGGAGAAAAACGGAACCGAGAAGATGATCAAGATTCTGTTGAGCGTGCCGGGACTGGTGAATTTCGGTGTCGGTGTATTCAAAAAGCTGGATAAACACGGACTGCTGCCGAAAAAGGTAATTGATATGAGCCCGTTCCATACGAGCTTTTTGATCTCCAACCTTGCAAGCATCCGCACGAATCATATCTATCATCACTGCTACGAGTTCGGCACGACCAGCGTTGCCATCACCATGGGCAATCAGCGCGAGGTCGCAAAACGCAAGGGCGGCGAGATAGTCTTTGAAAAATGTATTCCGCTGGGCGTCGTGATGGATGAGCGTATTTGTTCGGGAAGCTATTTTGCGCTGGCATTCCGCAAATTCCGCCGCTATCTGGAGGATCCCACCTTGCTGGAGGGACCGCCGAAAGTGGTGAATACGGAATTGACGAAGAACAAACGCGGAAAATATGTGCTGAAAAAGCAGAAGCCGGAAGAAATCCACCCGGAGACAACCGACGAAAATGAGGAAATAACACTGTAAACTTTCCTCCCGCGGCAGAGCAGCGCTCTGCCGCGGGAGTTTTCGCCTTTCGGATATGAATACGGCTGAGAAAATCGCGGTTTTTCGAAAAGACAAAGTTATTAAAAATCCCCTTTGTATAAAACGGCAGATTTATACAAAGGGGATTTTTGTTATTTCTTTTCTGCGCGCGGATAGGGCTTGGGAAGATCTGTTAGCCCCAATAAATAGTCGGTCGAGGTGTGGTAAAACTGCGCCAGCGCCACCAAAAGCTCGACGGGAATTCCCCGCTGTCCGTTTTCGTATTGGGAATAGGTGTTCTGCTTGACGTGGAGCAGATCGGCAAGCGTTTTTTGAGTCAGATCGTGATCTTCTCGTATGTCCTTCAGCCGCATAGGTACTTCTCCTCTCGCTCTGGTACCTATTAGTATATGTTATCACAATTTGAGATATTGACATTTATCTCAAATTGTGATATTATGAAGAAAAAAGAGGACAGGAGCGACATTTCATGGAAAATGCGACAGAAACCGCGGCAACCATGCCGACAAAGTTCTGCAAACACTGCGGGGAAAAAATTCCGCTGGAAGCCGTTGTTTGCACAAAGTGCGGTTGCCAGGTAGAGGAATTGAAGCAGGCAGTGCAGCAGCCGAGCATTGTGGTGAATAATTCAAATGTCAACACAAACGCGAATACCAATATGATGACGGGCGTGCCGATGGGACGCTGGAAAAATAAATGGGTGTCTTTTTTTCTGTGTCTGTTTTTGGGCTATTTCGGAGCGCACAAATTTTATGAGGGAAAGATCGGCATGGGGATTCTCTACCTTATTACGGGCGGCTTGTTTTTTATCGGTGCCTTTGTTGATCTGATTGTGATTCTCACAAAACCGAATCCGTATTTTGTATAAAACAAATTTCCGCGCGGCAGAATTTCGCTCTGCCGCGCGGAAATTGTTTTTTGCCTTTGTATAAAGCTAAGTGCGGCGGCACACGAAAGAGTGCCGCCGCAGGCTTATTTTTTATTGAGGCTCTTTTTTCGGTACTCCGACGGCGCACAGCCGCAGATTTCGAGAAAATTCCGGTTAAAGCTGGACAGCGAGTCGTAACCCACTGCCGTGGCAATTTCAGTCACGGGACGCCGCGTGCCGGCGAGGAGAGAACAGGCGGCGGAAATTTTCAATTGCCGTATGTACTGCACGGGGGTGGTGCCGAAGGTTTCCTTAAAACGCAGCCGCAGCGTGGTGGAATGTAACCCGATGGCGGCGGAAATGTCCTCGGCACCGATCCGCTCGGTATAGTGCAGATTGATGTAATCGAGGGCTTCCAGCATTTTTTGAGAAATGTCGGAGACGGTCTGCGTACGAGATTCGCGGGCGGCACGGCTGTGCCGCAAAAGGAGAATCTCCAGAAACGCACGGACACAGGCATCGCGGTTGTCGAGGTTTTGTGTATATTCTTCGGCAATTTCCTGCATCAGAGAAACCAGCGCAATGTCATGCGAAACGGGGAGAGACGGTTCGGAGACGTCGCGCGAAAAAGCGGCAAGAACGGCAGGGTTGTCCTCAAAAAAGGTTTCGGGATAGACACCGAGAAAAATCCAGCGGCACGGCTCGCTTCCGGTGCTGTATTCAGAATGAAACTGTTCCGGCAGAAGAAACGAGATGCAGGGCGCGGAGAAAGGGTGAGCATTGCCCTCGGTGCAGAGAACGCCGTGTCCGTAATAGCAGTAACCGATTTCAAGGTAACGGTGGCGGTGGAGATGCTCTTTCGGTCCGGTGTTGACATCCCATTTTTGATAGGCTTCATTGGCGATTAGGGGATGATAATGAATGGTATGAGGATCGAAATTTTTGGTGTAGGCGTCGAAAAAACCTGTTTTTTGCACAGAAAAATCCTCCAAACGTGAGAGATTTTCGAAAATATAAACATATTTGACAGTATAGCACAAATTGCGCAAAAAAGCAAGGGGTCGGAAAAATGACAAAAATGAGAAGTTTTGCTTTCCTTTTTGAGTAGAAAAAAAGTATAAAATTCTTTATACTTAAGAGTACAAAGACTGGGAGGACGTACAAACATGCGACAAAAACGGATCAGTATATTATTGGCAACGGTTCTTGCGGTGATGTCAACCTTTTCTGCCGGATGTGGCGTCGAGAAAGGCGGAGATTTTACAGTGACAGGATTGCAGACAGAAACCGTGGTGAATCCGATCGGAATCGATGTGGAGAAACCCGAATTCAGTTGGAAAATGGATTCCGAAAAACGCGGCGAGATGCAGCAAAAATACCGCATCATGGTGGCGTCCACTTCGGATAAATTGGAAAAAGGAAACTACGATGTCTGGGACAGCGGGGAAACGGAGAGCGGCATCAGCCAGCAGATTCCCTACGGCGGAGAGGCGTTAGCGGCTTGCACAAGGTATTATTGGAAGGTGCAGGTGACGGATCAGAACGGCAGAAAGCAAACCTCCGCCCCGGCGTTTTTTGAAACAGGATTGATGGAGGAAAAACCGTTTTCCGACATTCCGTGGCTTTCCAAAGGTACGCCGCCCGAAGGAAAAAGCTTTGAGGAAGGCGTGATTCCCGCGCCGATGTTCCGCAGAGAATTTTCCGTGCAGAAGGAAGTGGCGCGCGCACGGTTGTATATGACCTCGGCGGGCGTGTACGAAGCGTATATCAACGGCACGAAAACGACAGATTCTTATCTGAATCCCGGAAGAACCACCTATAACCGTCATCTGATGTATCAGACCTTTGACGTCACCGAACTGCTCACGCAGGGCGAGAACGCCATCGGCGTGGTGCTGGGACACGGATGGTTTAACCGCGCGGGTCAGAACTACGGCAGCATACTGGGCGTGGTCGGAAAACTGGTGATCACCTATACCGACGGCAGCAGCGACACTGTGACGACGGACGAACAGTGGCAGTATTACTACGACGGTCCGGTTCGCGACGATGACATTTATAACGGCGAAAAGTATGATGCGACGAAGGAAGTCGAAGGCTGGGCAAATGCGGGACTGAAGGACACGTCCCTCTGGACGGTGCCGACGCTTACCTCCGCAAAGGAACTCGGAATCGGAGGCACGAAGATCGTTTCGCAGAACATTCCGCTTTCCACGACCTATACGCTGATCAAAGCGGTTAGCGTTACCGAACCCGTGAAGGGCACATTTGTGTATGATTTCGGACAGAATGCGGGCTTCTGCCGTATCCGCGTGACGGGACAGGCGGGACAGACGCTGACAATGAAGCACGGCGAGTGGATTCATCTTCCGAACCAGCCCGCCGGCAACCGTGATGAGCCGGACAGCCCCGACGGCACCGTCTGGACGAAAAACCTCAACAACGGCAACAGCGCCAAGGCGGAAGCGACCGATACTTATGTGCTGAAAGGCGACCCGAACGGCGAGACCTTTGAACCGTCGCTGATCTATCACGGTTTCCGCTATATGCAGGTGGAGGGACTCTCGGAAGCAATTCCGCTTGAAAATGTGGAAGCGGTGGTACTTTGCACGGATCTGGAGCGCACGGGAGACTTTGAATGCTCCGACGAATTGGTGAACAAATTTGTACAGAATACTCTTTGGAGCCAGATCGGCAACTTCCTTTCCATACCGACCGACTGCCCGCAGAGAAACGAGCGGTTCGGCTGGACGGGCGATGCGCAGATTTTCGCGCGCACAGGCGCGTATCTGATGGATATTGATGCCTTCATGCGCAAATTCTCACAGGATATGCGGGACGTGACAGGCAATAACGGAAACTTCCCCGAAGCGGCTCCCGGCTGGCATATGGAGCATCCGGTGGCGGGCTGGACCGACGCGGGCGTGATTATTCCGTGGCAGATGTATCAGCAGTACGGCGATTTGCGGATTCTGCGCGAAAACTACGAAGCAATGCGCAATTATGTCATTCTTCAGCTGATGGAATGTGATAATTATATCGATCAGGAACACAACTCTTACGGCGATTGGCTGTCAAACGAAGCAACCCCGAAGGTGATTACAGAATCGGCGTTTGCCGCGTATACCTGCGGACTGTTCGTGAAAATTGCCGACGCTTTGGGATTGGATAACGATGTCACGCTGTTTTCCGCGCACTATGAAAAGTATAAGGCAGCATGGAATCGGGAATTTGTCAATGCCGACGGCTCGATCCATTGCGATCCGAAGAAGTACGGCACTGGGGAATGGGGCAATAAAGCACATCCCGATACCGGCGAAGTGACATCACAGTGCCCGTATATTCTCGGACTTCAGTTTGACCTGTTCCCCGAATCCGTCAAACCGTTGGCGGCGGAAAAATTGGTGCAGAGCATCCGCAATGGCGGCTATCATATCAAAACGGGCTTCTTGGGCGTGAGCTATCTGCTGCCCGTGCTGACCGAGTACGGCTATGTCGAGGACGCTTACAAAATGATGCAGCAGACGGAAAGACCGTCGTGGCTGTATGCGGTGACACAGGGCGCGACGACGATTCCGGAAACATGGTGGGCAATCGTGAATAACAACGGCGCGGTTTCCTATACCGGCTCGCAGAATCATTACAGCTACGGTTCGGCAAGCGAATGGCTGTTCCGCTATGTGCTGGGCATCGACCGCGACGAAAAGAATCCCGGATTCAAACATATTCTGCTCAATCCCACACCGGGCGGCACCTTGACCTATGCCAAGGGTCACTACCTGTCCGCCTATGGTGATATTGAGGTTTCGTGGTACTATGAGGGCGAGGATTTCGTGTATGAAGTCACCGTGCCTTCCAATACCACCGCGACCCTGACCTTGCCCGCGGGCAGCGTCAGTGAAGGTGACAAACCCGCAGCACAAGCCGACGGCGTGACGTCCGTTTCGGAGGAGAACGGAAAGAACGTGTTGGAGCTTGGCGGCGGAAAGTATAAATTCACAGTAAAAAAATAAAACAGGGGGAAGATGAATGTACAAAAAATTGTTGAGTCTTCTGATTTGCCTGAGCATGGTGCTTGCGATTGCCGTACCGTCCGTTTCGGCGGCGACCGACGGCGCATTCACCGTGGAAGCTCTGCAAACAGAATCCCTGATCAATCCGATCGGGATCGACGAAACCGCCCCGCGTCTGAGCTGGCAAATGAAATCCTCCGCCAGAGCGCAGTCGCAGTCGGCATACCGCATTATGGTTGCCACCAGCCTTGAAAACCTCACGGCGGGAACCTATGATGCGTGGGATACCGGCACAGTCACAAGCAGCACATCTGTGGATATTGTCTACGACGGCACCGCCCTGACCGCACGCACACGGTATTATTGGCAGGTCGCAGTCACCAATCAGGCGGGTACGACCGTCACTTCGGCACCGGCGTATTTTGAGACCGGTCTGATGGAGACAAATCCGCTCAAGGACATTTCCTGGCTCTCCAAGGGCGAAGCACCGACGGAAGAGGAGGACACCTCGATTACGTCCTTCACCGTGGAAGCGGATGTCCGCACCGATTCGGTTGGCGGCATTGTTTTCGGCTATCAGGATGCGAACAACTACTTTATGTGGCAGTTCAAAAATTCCAATACGGTCACGGACGGCACGGTCACCGCGACGAAAATGGAGCTGATTCCGCACGTCTGGAAAGCGGGTAAGGTTTCGTATCAGAAATGGGGCTTGAGCAGCTCGGCGGTGGATGTCTCCACGAGAGCGCACCTGAAAATGGTGGTCACCGACGGCACGATTGAAACCTATATTGGTGAGAAAAAAGTCTGGACGGCAGATGCTTCCGTCACCGGCGGCAAGTTTGACGTGGGCAAAATCGGTATCCGTCAGGTTGGCGGAGAGGTTGCCGAGTACGACAACTTCAAAATCACCCTGCCCGACGGCACTGTGTATTTTGAAGAAGATTTCTCGGACGAGGATGCCTGCGCATTCGCGGGCGGTACGTTCACCGAGGACGGCTGGTACCACTATAACGCATATTCCAATGTGAAGCTCGCCACCTACGGTGTGCTGAAAAACACCTCCTTTGACGTGGAAGCCGATGTGCAGATTACTTCCAAAGCGGCGGGAATCATTTTCGGCGCCGAGGACAGCAGCAACTGCTATATGTGGCAATTCAGCTCCGACAACGGAAAGGTTTTGTTAATCGGACACAAGTTCACCGACGGAAAGACCACCTATCCGGTGTGGAGAACACTGTCGAACGATTTCACCGAGCTGACCGATGCCACGGCACATATCAAAATCGAAGTGCGCGGCGGCGTGATCAGCACCTATATCAACGACACCAAGGTAGATACCTACACCGCAGAGCCGTTCTCTGTGAAAAACGTCGGTATCTATGAATCCGGCGGAGAGTCGGCAAAATTCAAAAACTTCACCGTCACGCTGAAAAGCGGCACGGTCTATTACAGTGACCTGACTGCCGATAAGAACGATTTCGGCGGTACGGCAGCGGACGGTATGTATACCTTCGGCGCGAAAACCGTCCTGACGGATATCGATGACGGCACGGCAGCACCGGTGACCGACCCGAACGCGAAATACCGTTCCTTCACGGTCGAAGCCGAAATGATGGTTCCGAACCGCGCGGGTATTTTCTTCGCGGGAACCGATAAACTCAACTATACAAGCTATGTTCTCGGCACGGGAAGCCCTGCGGAGTACATCGGCTATCAGTATGTGGACGGCGCGGGAATCAACCTCCAGTGGACAAACACATGGAACAACCTGGCAGGCACCGAGCTGGAAGGCTTGACCGGCACCTATATCAAGAATAACTACATCAAAGTAAAAGTAGTTGTCGAAGAAGGCAAAGCAACCTCTTATCTGAACGGCTATAAGATTTGGTCGTCCAACACGCTCATCAGTCCTTCTCAGATCGGACTGGTCGGCATTGTCGGTGCGGCATCCGTCAAATCCTTCAAAGCCACCCTGGGCGACGGAAGCACCTTTGTTTCGGAAGATTTCACCAATGCGGATAACCTGATGTTTGCGGGCGGCACGCTGACCGACGGCGTGTACACCTTTAGCACTTCGGGACTTCATGCTGCACATACCAGCGGTTGGGAAATGAGCGAGCAGGTCGCGGAGACACCGGCACCGATGTTCCGCCGCGAATTTACGGTCAAGGACAACCTGAAATCCGCCCGTCTGTACATCACCTCTGCGGGTACGTATGAGGGCTATGTCAACGGCGTGAAAATGACCGACAGCTATCTCAACCCCGGACGCGATACCTACAGCAAACATCTGATGTATCAAACCTTCGATGTCACGGACAAGCTGACCGCGGGAGACAACGCCATCGGCTTCATCCTCGGACACGGATGGTACAACCGCGCGGGACAGAACACCAGTCCGTACCTCGGCATCGGTCTGAAACTGTACCTGACCTATGCGGACGGCTCGGAAGAAATCATCACGCCGGATGCCGACTGGCAGTATTACTATGACGGTCCGGTGCGTGAGGATCACCTCTGGAACGGCGAAACCTATGACGCCACGAAAGAAGTGGACGGCTGGGCAAATGCGGGTCTTGCGGATACCTCCAAATGGACGGCACCGAAGCTGCGCCCCGTGACCGATTTCAGAGTCGGCACGATCATCGCACAGAAAGCCGCACTTTCTACCGTGTATAAAGAGGTTCAGGCAGTCAGTGTGAAAAAAGTCGAGGGCGTTTCCGAAAATGTCTATGTCTACGACTTCGGACAGAACCTCGCGGGCATCGTGCGCATCACTTCGTCTCAGCCGGCAGGCACAACGATCAAAATGCGCCACGGCGAGAAACTGTACACGGCAAAGCTTGAACAAAGGTACTACGATTCCGACGACCTTTGCGTGCCGGGCGCTCTCTGGACAAAGAACCTGGACGGCACGAATAATGACAAAGCCCTGCAAACGGATTATTACACCTTCAAGGGTGAAGGCACCGAAACCTTTGAACCGTCTTTGGTCTACCACGGCTTCCAGTATATGGAACTGTACGGTCTGGACGAGCCGATCCCGGTGGAAAATGTCACGGCATTGGCACTGATGACCGACATGGAACAGACCGGTGATGTGGAAGTGTCCAATGAACTGGTAAATCAATACGTGTCCAACACCCGTTGGAGCCAGATCGGCAACTTCCTGTCCGTACCGACCGACTGCCCGCAGAGAAACGAGCGTCAGGGCTGGACGGGCGACGCGCAGATCTTTGCCCGCACCGGTGCTTATCTGATGAACGTCAACGCGTTTATGGAAAAATATCAGATGGATATGACCGACGTGCGCCAAGGCGTGATCTATCCGGAAGCCGCTCCCGGTTGGAGCAGCAGCAAAATCAAAGCCGGCTGGAGTGACGCGGGAATCATCATTCCGTGGCAGATGTATCAGCAGTACGGCAACACGCGCATTCTGGAAGAAAATTATGACAACCTGAAAGCGTATGTGGAAGAACAGCTGAAAGAAACCAACAACACGTATATCGATCAGGAACATACTACCTACGGCGACTGGCTGGCAGGTGAGCCGACACCGAAGGTCATCACCGAAACCGCCTTTGCGGCATATACGGCAAACCTGTTCTCCAAGATTGCCGCCGTTCTCGGAAAGACCGACGATGCGACGGTCTGGAAGAATCATTATGAAAAATACCGCGAGGCATGGGCACGTGAATTTGTCAATGCCGACGGCACCATGAAGTGTGATCCGGCGGTGTACGGTACAGGCGAGTGGGGCAACGCAACCCACAAAACCACCGGCGAGGTGACTTCGCAGTGCGCATATGTGCTGGGCTTGCAGTTTGACCTGTTCCCCGAGGCTGTCAAACCGTTGGCAGCGGCAAAACTCAACGAACTGGTTGTCGCAGGTGACTACCACATCAAGACCGGCTTCCTGGGTGTCAGCTATCTGCTGCCCGTGCTGACCGAAAACGGTTATGTCGATACCGCGTGCAAGATGATGGAAGAGACCGGCAACCCCTCGTGGCTGTATTCCGTGGTCAACGGAGCCACTACGATCTATGAGTATTGGTGGGCGCACAGCGTGACCGATACCACGGAAAGTTATTCCGGTTCGATGAACCATTACAGCTACGGTTCCGCAACCGAGTGGCTCTTCAAGGATATTTTGGGTATCGAGCGCGACGAATCCAACCCCGGCTTCAAGCACGTGATTCTGCAGCCGAACTACGGCGGCACCTTCACCTATGCCAATGGCTATTATGATTCCAAGTACGGCAGAATTTCCGCTGATTGGAAGCTGTCGGGCGACGATTTCATCTATACGGTGGAAGTCCCCGCCAACACCACGGCGACCGTCGTACTTCCGACCGGTGCGCAGGTGCTGGAAGGCTCTGTTTCTCCGGAAAAGGCGGAAGGCGTGACCCGCGTGATCCGCACGGCGGACAGCGTGAGAGTACAGATCGGCTCCGGATCGTACACGTTTACCGTGAAGTCGGTCGGCAATTCTGGCGGATCGACCACCGAAACGGAAATTCCGAGCGTTCTCGGTGCGAACATCCGTTTGGGCGACAATGCCGGTATCCGTTTTGCAGCAAAAGTTGCCAAGGACGATTTCTTCAACAAGTACTATACTTCGACGGATTCCGCAAAGACCTATCGCTTCGCTGACGCGGACTGCCTGCAATTCGGCACAATTATCATTCCGTCTTCCCTGGTGGAGAACGGAAAAACGGTGGTCGAGATGTATCAGCAGGGCAACAGCAATGTGGTGGATATTCCCGCAGTCAAGATTTACGCGCAGGATGAGAACAGCCTGACCTATACGGGTGTTATCACGCAGATTCCGCAGACTGCAGAAGCCTATACCAAGACTTTGCAGACAGCGTTTTATGTGCGCTATCGCGCGTCAAAGAACGACGAGTGGACCTACGCGTTTTCGGACAGCGTGTGCGAACGGTCGTATTTCGAGTGCGCGGATGCAGCGCTGAAAAACGACTATAACTCCACCAAGCTGCCCAACCCCACCGAGGAACAGAAAAAGATTATGCAGCAGTTGAATGACATCACGCAAGTGGTGGAATCGACCGGATGGATCGGCGGAGACAATTGGTATTAAAAGAGAACAGCCGCGAGGATTTTCCTCGCGGCTGTTCTCTGGTAGATGAAAAAATGAAGCGCGGCGCCGAAAGGCGCCGCGCTTCATCAGCCTGTCAAAGAACACATGCTTTCGTTACGTGAAAACATGAGTTCTCTTTGC
>ERZ808246.2272-NODE-2272-length-12247-cov-2.726542_pt1 | contig 12247 bp, 8 predicted proteins | sample MGYA00521083_ERZ808246 | MGnify/ENA primary metagenome ERZ808246 (study PRJEB31516, sample SAMN03275577) | gut metagenome | biome: mammalia-associated habitat; material: feces | host: Papio cynocephalus | place: Kenya | collected 2012-07-07 ...
AGGCCCTAACTTTATGAATATTGTTAAAGAGTTTATTAACAAAATACAAGAATTTAATTTTCCGGGATATTGGTACATGCATGAAGAAGTAAATTGTAAAATGTTTATTAAACTTCTGATGATAAAACCATTTAAAATGTTGACTTTTAATAAAATTAGATTCAATAAAGTTTTAAGATACTCTGACGGTATGAGAATATCATACATAAAAGATTCTGAATTTTATATGCATTCTCATAATTATATATACAAATTAATTGAAGAAATTTCTAGAGGAAAAGAAAATGTTATACTTGATCAGTTTTTACTGCCATTTAATTTATTTAGAGTAGATAACTATTTTGATGACAAGTTAAGAGTTATCGTAGTTGAAAGAGATCCTAGAGATGTATTTATTATCAATAAATACATCTGGCAAAAAAAGCAAATTTGTGTTCCTTTTCCTTTAGAAGTAAATGAATTTTGCGACTTTTATAAAAAAATGCGAGAAAGTGAGAAAGAATGTAAATCAAATAAAGTACTTAGGGTTAAGTTTGAAGATTTGATATATAATTATGATGACGAAGTTAGAAAAATAAGTAAATTCCTTGGCTTCAAAGATAATGAACATATTAATAAGAAAACTAGATTTATACCAGAAGTGTCAATCAAAAATACACAATTATTTAGAAAGAAAGAATATCAAGAAGAAAGTGAAATAATAGAAGAAAAATTAGCAAAGTATTTATATAATTTTCCATATTCGGTAAATAATGATGTAAAAAATACTGTTGAATTTGATTAGGAGTAAATTATGAAAAAGAAAAAAATATTGTTTATAATTTGGTCATACACATATGGAGGAGGAGCAGAAAAAATTCTCACAAACATAGTAAATAATTTAAATTCTGAAAAATATCAGATAGATATCATTGAATATTGGCATACAAATATCAATAAAGAGAATACTAATAAAAACATTAAAGTTTTGCCTTATATTATAGATGCAGAAAAAGATTCTAAAATCAAAAAAATAATTTATAAGATACTTTTGATATTATTTCCAGGACTTATAAGTAGAAAATATATTAAAGACAAATACGATGTTGAGATTGCTTTCAATTATATGATTCCTACTTTTTTATTGAGCAAGAAATGTAAAACAATCTCTTGGATGCATGGTGACATCAACGATTTAAAAATCAAAAAAATAGATTATTTATTGCAAAAACATAGTTTAAAGTATGTTGATAAGATAATTGCAATTTCCAATAATACCTACAATTCAATTACCAATGTCTTTCCAGAATATAGCAAGAAATTAGTATTGTTAAATAATGGGTATGATTTAAAAAAAATAAAGGAATTAGCACAAGAGAAGATTGATATAAAATCAAAACATAAATATAATATTTTATTTATAAATAGATTTGATTCAAATAAAAATCCAGTATTCGCTTTAAATGTTTTAAACCACTTGCTAAAACAGCAAATTGATGTAAAACTTTGGTTTTTAGGTAAAGGTGAACTTGAAAAAGAAATAATAACAAAAAGTAGTGAACTAAATATATCTGATAACATAGAAATAATTGGTTATAAGTCAAATCCATATCCATATATCAAGTTTTGCGATGTAGTGCTTGGTTGTTCTAAAAGCGAAGGATTCCCAACAATATTCATTGAATCATTAGTTCTTGCAAAACCATTTATATCAACACCAGTTGGCGGAGCATTAGAAATATCCGACAATGGTAAATGTGGAATTGTCGCAAATACATTTGAAGAATATGTATCATTACTATGTAAATTATTGGAAGATGATGAATTTTATAATAAATTAAGTGAATATGGCAGCACATATGTCAAAAAATTTTCTATTGAAGAACTAAAATAAAAAATAAAAAATATTATCATCCTAAAGATATAGGATATGAAATAAATTTTAAGCAAGTCTATGAAAAATTAGAACAAATAAAAAAAATAGAAAACATATTAGAAAGTTTGTAGGTGAATATTATGAAAAAAGTTAAAGTAAGTATAATTGTTCCAGTGTATAATGTGGAAAAGTATATAGAAAAATGTTTGGAAAGTTTAGTTAATCAAACACTAAAAGAAATTGAAATAATAGTTGTAAATGATGGTAGTCCAGATGAAAGTCAAAAAATTATAGATAAGTATGTCAAAAAATATCCTAAGAAAGTGAAATCATTTATCAAAGAAAATGGTGGTCAAGGTTCTGCTAGAAATTACGGATTCAAAAAATCTTCTGGTGAATACATAGGCTATGTCGATAGCGACGATTATGTAGAACTAGATATGTATGAGAAATTATACAATGCTGGTATAAAAAATAATAGTGATATTGTTATATGTGGCTGTTATTGTGTATATGAGGACACAGATAGTAAAGGTACTTCTTTTGATAGAAAGATTGAAAATGATAATAAGAAAAATGCTTATTTCGGAAAAACTGCTGTATGGAACAAAATTTTTAAAAGAGAATTAATAGAAGAAAATAGTTTAGAATTTAGAAGTAAAGTGTGGTATGAAGATTTTGATTTTTCGTTGAATATATTGTCATGTTCTAAAAAAGTAACCTATTTAAATGAGCCACTATATGACTATTTAATTCGTCAGGGTTCTACAATGAATAATTCCAACATAGAAAAGAATTTAGAAATTTTTGATGCATTTGACATGGTAAAAGATAACAATAATATTGACGAAACTATTTTAGAGTATCTTGCTATTGAACATATTTTATTAGCGGCCAGTACGAGAGTAATAAATGCAGATGTTCCCTTTGAAAAAAAAGCAAAGGTTATAAAAAAAATTAGAAAATATATGAAAGAAAATTTTCCTAATTTTAAAAATAACAAATATAAATATGTAATGTCAAGAGGTCAAAAGATAATTTATTACTTATTAGTGACCAATCAGATTTGGCTTTTTGACAAACTGTATAAGCTAAATTGCAAAAGGAGTGAATTAATAAATGAAAGAAAAAATAATAAATAATGCCACTAAGATTAGTCTATACTTAATATTTTTGCTACCATTATTAGACATTTACAGAGCATTAGTGGGTAATAAAATTGAATTTTGTGGTATTTCATTTGTTGAAATTCTCCATTTCACTTTTGTTAGTATTTTATTGTTATTGCTTTTTTTTCAAGAAAAAGAAAACAAAAAAGTTAACAAGAGAAAATTGCTCTTATTACCAGTTATTTATATAATATACATTATTCTCCACTTAATATATATATATACAACAAAGGACATAAGTTTTATTTCATATTCTATCAGTAAGAAATCATTATTTATTGAAACATATTTTATTATTAAATCTTACATACTACCGTTAATAATTATGTATGTTTATATAAAAAATAAAATTAAAGTATTGGATATAATTGATATTTTGTCAAAAGTATCTTTCATTTTTAGCATTATCATAGTTATAACTAATTTGTTGAATGTTTCTTTAATAGCTTATAACGGTTATGAAGGCAATTTAAGTATTAAAGGTTCAATAATTAGTTGGTTTTATGGAATAAAAAGTCAAGATGTGGATTTATATACATCAAAGGGTCTCTTTTATTCCACAAATCAAATATCAGCAGTATTAGGAAGTTTATTATTTATATCATCCTTTTATACATTATATAAAGATGACTACAAAAATTATCTTTCATTTTTTATAAAAGCACTAGCAGCATTAATGATTTCTACAAAAACAGCATTGTTTGCTATTTTTCTATCTGTTATTGCAATATATGTTTATGCATTGATGAAACTAATCATAAACAGGGAAAAAGTATTAACTAAGAAAAGTCTAGTATTTATATTCATAATAATGTTTATTTCATTTTTATATAATTATTCTCCAGTGAAAATCAAGATGAATAGTTATATTCAAAATAATAAGAATAATTTAGCAAACGATTGGGGTGAAAATTTAGAAGTTGAAAATTTATGCACTGGAAAAACTTTGATAGAACTAGAAGAAAATTATAATGTAAAGTTAAGTGATATAAATACTAGCAATATGACTGACAGTGAGAAAGAATTTTTCTTAAATTATTTTCAAAAATGTCCGGGAACATTTAATATTCCTACAGAATATGTTAATTTTTATCCACCATTATCAAATTCTGAATTTTGGCTTAATTTAATAAATGAAAAGACTTCTATTATTACAAATCATAGGAAAGTTAAGAATCTAATTTATAATGATTTTTTAAAAAAACATGCCAATATTAATGATCAATTATTTGGAATAGGATATGTATCAAGATTTCCTTATATGGAAAAGGATATTATTGGACAAAAAGTGTGGTTTGGTATTTTAGGAGTTGCTCTATTTATTTTACCTTATATTGTAATCTTAGCAATTTCTTTGATAAGAGTAATTATAGGACTAAAAAAGAAATTGACAATACAAAACATTTCACTTCTGCTAGCATCTGCATATATGATTTTTGCCTCTTTATTTGCAGGACATATTTTTGGAAACTTTATTCCAAATACAATTTTAGCAATTCTTATTTCTGCATTATATCACAGTACAAAGTATAACAGTATTAAAGACGATAAAGTATCATTTATGCTTTTACACTTGGGATATGGTGGAATTGAAAGTGCTGTCATTAATACTGCAAATAGTTTATGTGAAAAATATGATATAGAATTAGTGTCATTTTATAAGCTTAATAAAAATCAAGCTAATAAAATAGATAACAAAATTAAAATTAAATATTTATATAATGGAGAGCCAAATAAGGAACAATTTTTAGGTAATTTAAAGAAAAAAAATATTCTTGGAATACTTAAAGAAGGAATTAAATCTGCAAACATTCTTATTAAAAAGAAAGTTTTAATAGTTAAATATATTATTTTATGTGATGCAAAATACATTGTATCTACTAGATGGCAGTTTAACATATTACTTAGTAAATATGGAAATAGCAATAGTATAAAAATAGCGGAGGAACATCATTATCACAATAATGATAAGAAGTACTTGAATGTTATAAAAAACAAATATTATAATATAGATTATTTATTTGCTCTTACTAAAACATTAGAACAAGATTATAAAAAGGTGCTTAAAAATAATCATCACACTAAAGTAATACTTATGCCTAATATGCTATATGAAATACCATCAAAGACAAGTAAACTTAACACTAAAAATATAATTACCGTTAGTAGATTAGATTATGGTAAGAAAAATGATGATATTATCAAAAGTTTTGCTAAACTTGAAGATAAAGAACTCAAGTTATATATCATTGGTGATGGTAAAGAATATGAAAATCTAAAAAATTTAGTAAATAATCTTGAATTAAAAGATAGAGTAATATTAACTGGTTATAAAAATAAAGATGAAATAGAAAAATATATGTTAAAATCTAGTTTGTTTTTAATGGCTTCATTAACAGAAGGGTTACCAATGGTTTTACTCGAAGCAATGAGTTATGGTATTCCTTGTATTGCATATGAAACAGCTAGTGGAGTAAATGATATTATAAGAGATGGCAAAAATGGTTTTGTTATTAAAAATAGAAATGAAAAAGAATATATTAAAAATATTAATAAAATAATGAATGACAATGATTTAAGAAAAGAAATGGGGAAAGAAGCAAGAAAAACAATTTGCAATTTTTCCAAAGACGAAATATTAAAAAGATGGTATAAAGTTTTAGATGGAGACTATAATGAGAAAGAGAAAAAAGACAAAGAATAAAAGTATTGTTATATTAATTTTAATTATTATATTTGGAATCATTGTGAGCATATGTTACTCATATATAAAACATGGTAAAATTAAATTAGATGAAGAATACACAATTAAGAATATTAATAATCATTATAATAAGTTTGTTAAAACTAATAAAGAAACCAATCTATATGACAAAGATAATAATATAGTAGGTACAGTAGGAAAATCAGTCGAACTTAGTTTGGATAATATTGATATAAATGATAGTATTAAGTATTTTAAGGTGTCTGATTTTAATGGCGAATATTATATTAAATATCAAGATGTAGATAAAATAGATAATCCAACAGAAATAAATGATGGATATAAAAACTATATAGTATTTAATGAAAATATAGTGACTAATGATAAAACATCATTTTACGATGATGAAGATAAATTAATGTATACTTTTAATAAGACATATGATTTACCAATTATAATAAAAGATGATAATAAATATGGCGTAGAATTTAATAATAGATTGTTATATGTAAAAAAGGAAGATGTAAAGGAAATTAAGAAAAGTAATAATACCGAAAAAAAGAATTCTTCTGGAATTGCAGTTTTAAACTACCATGCATTTTATGATGAAGATAATTATGAGGAGGCTAAGAATTGTAATACATCAATATGTCATTCAAAAAAACAATTTAAAGAACAATTAGATTTAATAAAAGAAAAAGGAATGTTGACTTTAAAAATGAAAGAAGTAGAAATGTATATTGATGGTAAAATAAACTTGCCTAAGAGTGTTCTAATTACCATAGATGATGGAGGAAGAACTAGAATTGGAATTGATATGTTAACTGAATATAAAATGTATGCTACTATTTTTCTTGTAACATCATGGTTTGAACCAAGTGATTATTACAAAACAGAGTATATTGAATTACATTCTCATAGTGATAATTTACATAAAACTGGTGATTGTTCAGTTGGACAAGGTGGTGGCATACAATGCCTTGACGAAAAGACAATTCAAGAAGATTTAAAGAAATCTAGAGAAAAACTTAATAATACAACATATTTTTGTTATCCTTTCTATGAATACAACGAATATAGTATAAAAATGCTTAAAGAAGCCGGTTTCACCATGGCATTTATAGGTGAGAGCAATCATAGTGATAATTTAGTTCATGTTGGAAGTGACAAATTTAGACTTAGAAGATTTGTAATTGTTACATATACTACGATTGATGATTTAAATAAATATTTTAATCAAATCAGTTAAAAAAAGCATAAAAGGCTTTTTTTTTAAGGCTTTTTTTGCTATAATTGTCTTAGGTATACATAGGAGGTAACAGAATGAAAGAATTATTTGATAAATTATATAATAAGAGTGAAGAATCCTTTTATCAAATATTAGAAAAAAAATTAAAAGAGAATAAGAAGACATTTATTGTAACTGCTAATCCAGAAACATTTATGATGAGTGAAAAAGATGAAAGTATGAAAGAATTACTTTTAAATAAAGAAACTATATTAGTACCAGATGGAATTGGAATAGTAAAAGCAGCTAGAATGATTGACTATGATATAAAAGAAAGAATTACTGGTATTGATATTGCGAATAAATTATTAGAATTAGGAAATAACCAAAAAAAATCGATTTATTTATTTGGCGCGAAACAAGAAGTAATTAACTCTATGAAAGAAGTATTAAAAAAGAATTATCCAAATTTGAAATTAGTGGGAGCAGCAAATGGATATGAAAAAGACAAAGATAATGTATTTGAAAAGATGGCAAGGACTAAACCTGATATAGTGTTAGTAGCTCTCGGAATACCACTTCAGGAAAAATTGATATATAAACATTTAGATAAATTTGATAAAGGAATTTTTGTTGGAGTAGGAGGATCTTTTGATGTAATAAGTGGCCATAAAAAAAGAGCTCCTAAGATATTTATTAAACTAAATTTAGAATGGTTGTATAGAATATTAAAAGAACCAAAAAGACTAAAAAGATTTTATGATAGCAATGTAAAATTTTTATTTAAAGTAAAAAAAAAAGACAATAAAAAAATAATCAATAATATTTTTACAATATTTGTATTTTTAATCTTAATTGTTGGATTATTAAACACAATATTAAATTCTGATGATATAAACTATTACGAAAATAGAACAGCATATAGAATGCCTAAATTAAACATAAGTAAAATATTAGATAAATCATTTCAAGATGATGTTGAATTAGCATTTTCTGATCAAATACCTTTAGCAACTGTGATGAAAAAAGGATATAATTTTTTACATAATGTTACTACTAATGTAGTGGCAGATATTGGGTTTAAAAACAATTGTAGTAACAGATATATACAGTTAGGAGAGTCTACAGTTAGTTATGGTTGTGATAAAAACCTAGTATATTATCCGAGTTATATTTCCTATGATAAAGAATCTTATGATAATAGGATAGCTAGTATAAATAAAACACTAGCTAATACAATAGTAGATACATATATATACTATATAGAAAAAGATACAGATATAAATTTTACTACTAACGAAAAAAGTGATATATATGATTATTTGAAAGAAAATATAAATTCAGATAGAATTTATAAATATGAAGTAAATAGTTTTGACGAATTTAAAGATAGGTTTTATAAGACTGATCATCATTGGAATTATAAAGGGTCATATTTAGCATATAGCCAATTAGTTAAAATTTTAACAAATGATGAATTTTTAAAATATAAAGATAAGGTTTGCTTGAACAATAATTTTAGTGGATCAAAAGCAAGTTTTAGTGGATCAGCACATTTTTATAAAGAAGAATTTTGCGCTTATGAATTTGAATTTCCAGATTATGATATATACATAAACGGAGAAAAAAGTGATTATGGAAACCAAGAATATCATATAAATAATCCTAAAGAAAATGTATCATATGGAAGTTTTTATGGATATGATGATGGTGAAATTATTTTTGATAATCATGATAATTCAAAGGAAAATATTTTGATAGTAGGAGAATCATATGATAATGCCATATTAAAATTATTAGCTAGTCATTTTAATAAAACATATTCAATTGATTTAAGAAATTATGAAAGAGAAAATAATAAAAAATTCAATTATTTAGAATATCTAAATGATAATAATATTGATAAAGTACTTTTAATAGGAAATAAAGATTACTTTGCAATGAGTGAATTTAACTTGGAGGTATAATATGTTATTTAGTAGTTTAACTTTCTTATTTGGCTTTTTGCCTATCTTGCTAATACTTTATTTTATACTAAAAAACAGAAAATATAAAAATATTGTATTATTAATCTTTTCATTGATATTTTATGCTTGGGGTGAGCCTAAATATATATTTTTAATGTTATTAACAATATTAATTGTATATGCATTTGGTATATTAATAGATAAGTCTGATAAAGAAAATAAAAAGACATTAAAAAAAATAAGTTTGGTAATATGTATAATTTTAGTTCTTGGTAGTCTGACATTCTTTAAATATAGTAATTTTTTAATAGAAAATATTAATTCAGTTTTTAAAGTAAAAATAAATCCAATAGATGTGGTAATGCCAATAGGAATAAGTTTTTATACATTTCAAATATTATCATATATAATAGATTTATATAATAAAAAAATAAAATTACAAAAAAACTACTTTTCATTAGCACTATATGTTTCATTATTTCCACAATTAATAGCTGGACCTATAGTTAGATATGAAACAGTAGAAGAAGAAATTGATAATAGAAAAGAAACCAAAGAAGACGTAATAGCTGGAACAAAAAGATTTATTATAGGATTGTCTAAAAAAGTCATTATAGCAAATCAAATGGCATTATTGGCAGATTTAGTATTTAACAAGCACAATGGTGCGTATGGGACTACTATAACATGGCTTGGTACATTTGCTTACACACTTCAAATATATTTTGACTTTTCAGGATATAGTGATATGGCGATAGGTTTAGGCAGAATATTTGGATTTCATTTTTTAGAAAACTTTGATTATCCATATATTTCAAAGTCAGTAACTGAATTTTGGAGAAGATGGCATATATCATTATCAACCTGGTTTAGAGATTATATTTATATTCCATTAGGAGGAAATAGAGTAAGTAAATTTAAGTGGATTAGAAATATTATATTAGTGTGGCTACTAACAGGACTTTGGCATGGTGCGGCTTGGAATTTTATAATTTGGGGAATATATTATGGATTATTATTACTATTTGAAAAATTATTTTTTGATAAAATATTAAAAAAGATGCCAATAGTTATAAATTGGTTGTATACTTTTGTTATAGTAATAGTTGGATGGATGATTTTTAGATCAAATTCATTGAATGAGTTATTATTATTTATAAAGACAATGTTTACATATAAACAAACAGATTGGGTAACTATATTAGCAAATAACCTTTCAACATTCAATGCATTAATATTTATTATACCAGCATTTATATTGTCATTTCCAATATTTAAAAAGCTAGAAGGAAAATATCTGGATAAAACACTATATGTAATATTAACAAATATTATATTATTAATATTATTTTTTGTATGCATAGTTTATTTGACTAGCTCAAGTTATAATCCATTTATATATTTTAGATTTTAATAAAGAAATTATGTGATTAATCATGAAAAAATAGCAAAATTTAATTATGTAAAAAATAATGAGGAGAAATGATACATTATTTTTAAATTATATAAATAATATGACTGATTTAAATTTAGATTATAACAAGGATTTTTATGATGCTGGTCATTTAAATAAAAATGGTTGGATAAAATTCTCAAAAAAGTTTATTGAAGATTTAGAATAGATATAGTTGTTTAACAAAGGAGGAATATAAAATGATTAAAGTAATGACAATATTTGGAACAAGACCAGAGGCTATAAAGATGGCTCCACTGGTAAAAGAATTAGAGGGAAGAAAAGAAATTGAAAGTGTGGTATGTGTAACAGCACAACATAGAGAAATGTTAGATCAAGTTTTAACAGTATTTGATATTAAACCAGATTATGACTTAAATATTATGAAACAAGGACAAACATTATCTGAAATAACATCTAGAGTATTATTAGGACTTGAAGAAGTAATAAAGAAAGAAAATCCTAATATTATATTAGTTCATGGTGATACGACAACAACCTTTGCAGGTGCTCTAGCAGCCTTTTATAATCAGGTTGATATTGGTCATGTAGAAGCAGGACTTAGAACATGGAATAAGTATTCACCATTTCCTGAAGAAATGAATAGACAAATGGTAGACAGAATGACTGATATGTATTTTGCTCCAACGGAAGTGAGTAAACATAATTTATTAGAAGAAAATATAGATGAAAGTAAAATATATGTAACTGGTAATACCGCAATTGATGCTATGAAGACAACAGTTAAAGAAAATTATAATAATGAAATTTTTGATTGGATAGGTAATGATAAATTAATATTGTTGACAGCTCATCGAAGAGAGAATTTAGGAGAACCAATGAGACATATATTTAGAGCAATAAAAAGAATTGTTGAAGAATATCCTAATGTTAAAGTTGTATATCCGATACATTTAAATCCCAAAGTAAGAGAAGTAGCAAATGAAGTATTTGAAGGAATAGATAGGGTTAAATTAATAGAACCACTAGAAGTAATAGATTTTCATAATTTTCAAAATAAAAGTTACATCATTCTCACTGATTCTGGTGGAATTCAAGAGGAAGCACCTTCGCTTGGAAAGCCGGTACTAGTATTAAGAGATACTACTGAAAGACCAGAAGGAATATCAGCCGGTACATTAAAGTTAGTAGGAACAAATGAAGAAGTAATATATGAAGAAGCGAAAAAATTATTAGATGTAAAAGAAGAATATGAAAAAATGAGTAGGGCATCAAATCCATATGGTGATGGATATGCTAGCAAATATATAGTAGATGCCATTATAAATAAATATAATAAGGAGGAAAAATGAAAATATTAGTAACGGGAGGTATAGGCTATATAGTAGAACTATTAAACTCTGGATATGAAGTAGTAGTTATAGATAATTTATATAATTCAAAAATAGAAGTAGTAGACAAAATAAAGGAAATAACAGGAAAAGATTTTAGTTTTTATGAAGGAGATGTATGTGACAAGAACATATTAGAAGAAATATTTAATACTCACAAGATAAACGCGGTTATACATTTTGCAGGATATAAAGCAGTAGGAGAATCAGTAGAAAAACCACTTATGTATTATAGAAATAATATAGTAAATACATTGTCATTATGCGAAATAATGGCCAAACATAATGTAAAAAATATTGTATTTTCATCTAGTGCAACAGTATATGGAAATCCAGAAATATTGCCAGTAGTAGAAAGCCTTGAAATAAAACACGCTACTAATCCGTATGGAGAAAGCAAAATTATTAATGAAAGAATATTAAATGATTTATATATATCCGATAACAGTTGGAATATAGCACTTCTTAGGTATTTTAATCCAATAGGGGCCCATCCATCAGGATTAATAGGAGAGAATC
>ERZ808246.2274-NODE-2274-length-12243-cov-44.023466_pt1 | contig 12243 bp, 10 predicted proteins | sample MGYA00521083_ERZ808246 | MGnify/ENA primary metagenome ERZ808246 (study PRJEB31516, sample SAMN03275577) | gut metagenome | biome: mammalia-associated habitat; material: feces | host: Papio cynocephalus | place: Kenya | collected 2012-07-07 ...
CATATTCAGCCGAGCGTCAGACGGTCAACGCCGCCCGCCGTCACTTCTCGTTCTGGCCGTGGCACATCTTGTACTTGCGGCCCGAACCGCACGGGCACTGGGCGTTCTTGCCAGTTCCCGGGAAGGTACGGCCATCCGCCCATGGGGAGTGGAGTTCCTCGCTCTTCGGACGCTTGTTGGCCGGGACCTTGCCTTCGGCGTGGCTGATCGGCTGCATGCCGACGATGCCGGGCTCGTCCTTCTGCTCATCGGCGATCTCGTCGATGGTGGTCTTCTCCACCTCGTCATCGGTTTCCGGTTCCGCAGGAGCGGACTCGTCGGTGGCCGCGGCCTCGCCGTCGTCCAATCCCATCACGGCCTCGGCGGCATCCACCGCCTCATCCTCGTCGGATTCCGCTGTGGTGTCCTCGGTGGTGGCCACACGGTCGATGTCGATGTGGAACAGCAGCTGGATGGTCTCCTCCTTGATCGCCTCGATCATGGAGTTGTACATCTGGTAGCCTTCGCGCTGGTATTCGACCAGCGGATCGCGCTGGCCCATGCCACGCAGGCCGATGCCGTCCTTGAGGTAGTCCATCTCGTACAGGTGCTCGCGCCACTTGCGGTCGAGCACCGCCAGCACCACGCGGCGTTCCAACTGGCGCAGGCCGTCCTCGCCCAGCTTCTCCTCGATGTCGGAGTACTGGTCCTTGGCGTCGGAGACGATAAGCTCCTCAAGCGCCTTGACGGCCTTGTCGCCCTTGAGCTTGACGACGGCGTCCTTGGCGGCTTCCTGTTCGACCGCGATCGGGTACACGGTGGACAGCGCCTTGAACAGGCCTTCCCAATCCCAGTCCTTCGGCTTGTCGGAACCGTTGTTGGCGCCCTTGATGTAGCTCAACACGGTGTCGTCGATGAAGCGAAGGATGTCGTCGTGGATGTCTTCGCCCTTGAGCACCGCCTGGCGCTCCGCGTAGATGACGGTGCGCTGCTTGTTCATCACGTCATCGTACTTCAGCACGTTCTTACGGATTTCGAAGTTACGCGATTCGACGGCCTTCTGGGCGGTGCGCACGCCCTTGGAGACGCTCTTGGATTCGATCGGCTCGCCCTCCGGCATGCCCTTGGCCATGACTCGCGCGACCAGCTGGGTGTTGAACAGACGCATCAGGTCGTCCTCGAGGCTCAGGTAGAAGCGGGATTCGCCCGGATCGCCCTGACGGCCGGAACGGCCACGCAGCTGGTTGTCGATTCGACGGGACTCGTGGCGTTCGGTGCCGAGCACGTACAGACCGCCGAGCTCGACGACCTCCTCGTGCTCGTCCTTGACCTGCTCCTTGATCTCGGCCAAGGTGCCAGGCCAGCGCTTCTCGTATTCCTCCGGGGTGTCGTCCGGCGAGTAGCCCTCGGACTTGAGCTTCGCGTCGGCGAGGAACTCGACGTTGCCGCCGAGCATGATGTCGGTACCACGGCCGGCCATGTTGGTGGCCACGGTGACCGCGCCCTTGCGTCCGGCGACGGCCACGACGGCGGCTTCCTTGTCGTGCTGCTTCGCGTTGAGCACCTGGTGGGGGATGTTGGCCACGTCGAGCAGCGACGACACCACTTCGGACGATTCGACGGAGGCGGTGCCCAGAAGCACCGGCTGGCCCTTCTTGTGGCGCTGGGCCACATCGCGCACGATGGCGGCGAGCTTTTCCTTCTTGGTGCGGAAGATCAGGTCGTCCTTGTCTTCGCGGATCATCGGCTTGTTGGTCGGAATCGGCAGCACGCCCAGCTTGTAGGTGCCCATGAATTCGGCGGCTTCGGTCTCTGCGGTACCGGTCATGCCCGACAGCTTGTCGTACATGCGGAAGTAGTTCTGCAACGTGATGGTGGCGAAGGTCTGGTTCTCGGCCTTGACCTCGACGCCTTCCTTCGCCTCGATGGCCTGGTGCAGTCCCTCGTTGTAGCGGCGGCCCGGCAGGATGCGGCCGGTGTGCTCGTCGACGATGAGCACCTCGCCGCCGGTCACGACGTAGTCGCGGTCGCGCAGGAACAGTTCCTTGGCCTTGATGGCGTTGTTCAGGTAGCCGATCAACGCGGTGTTGTTCGGCTCGTACAGGTTGTCGATGCCGAGGTAGTCCTCCACCTTGGTGATGCCCGGATCGAGGATGCCGACGACCTTCTTCTTCTCGTCGACCTCGTAGTCCTCGTCACGGTTGAGCTTCAGGACCAGACGGGCGAACTGGCGGTACCAGCGGGTCACATCGCCTTCGGCCGGTCCGGAGATGATCAACGGGGTACGGGCCTCGTCGATAAGGATGGAATCGACCTCGTCGACGATGGCGTAGTGGTGGCCGCGCTGCACGAGATCGGACTTCTCCCAAGCCATGTTGTCGCGCAGGTAGTCGAAGCCGAATTCGTTGTTGGTGCCGTAGGTGATGTCGGCGTTGTACTGCTTGCGGCGCTCCGGCGGCTTCTGGTCGGTGATGATGCAGCCGGTGCTCATGCCGAGGAAACGGTAGACACGACCCATGAGCTCGGCCTGGTAGCTGGCCAGGTAGTCGTTGACGGTGACGACGTGGACGCCCTTGCCTTCGAGGGCGTTGAGGTACGCCGGCAGCGTGGCCACCAAGGTCTTGCCTTCACCGGTCTTCATCTCGGCGATGTTGCCCCAATGCAACGCGGCGCCACCCATGAGCTGCACGTCGAAGTGGCGCAGTCCGAGGGTACGCTTGGACGCCTCCCGCACGGTGGCGAAGGCTTCCGGCATGAGCTTGTCGAGGGACTCCCCGTTTTCGATGCGCTGCTTGAACTTGGCCGTCTGGCCCTTCAGCTCCTCGTCGTCGAGCGCGGCGATCTCATCCTCCAAGGCGTTGGTCGCCTTGGCGACGTTCTCGAGCTTCTTGAGCTGTCGCCCTTCGCCCATGCGCAGGGCTTTGTCAACGATATCTACCACAATCACTCCCTTTGTGTATGGTGCTTTCCCACCTGAGGATAGTAGACATATCGCATTTCCCGAAAAAAGCCGTCCATATTACGTAACTTCGTGCATATGCCAGGCCGGAGAACAGCAAAAGGGGCCCGCATGTCATCCATGCGGACCCCTTGGAGGAATCCTTGCGTCGGCCATCACATCATCCGACGCGCCTCATCCGATCACTTCGCGACGTTCTCCGGAGTGTCGATTTCGAAAACGCCATAGCTCCAGCCGTGACGGCGATAGACGACGGACGGGCGCCCGGTCTCCTTGTTCACGAACAGGAAGAAATCGTGTCCAATCAGCTCCATCTCGTACAGCGCCTCGTCGATGGTCATCGGCTCGGCGATGTGCAGCTTGCGACGGATGACGATCGGGGTGTCGCCGACCTGGACCTCGACGGACTCGCCCGGCCCAAGCTCCGCGGCGACCGCATCAGCCGGGCTGTTGTTCGGCTCTTCGACGGGCTCCTCAGCCTCCACTTCCGGCTCGACCGGGCCAAGGTCGACCGGAACCGGCTGGGTGTATCCACGACGGTGGTCCTTGCGACGGTCGCGGGTGCGGCGCAGACGCAGCGTCAGCTTGTCGAGCGCCAGATCGAGAGCGCTGAACTCGTCGGCGCTGGAGGCTTCGGCACGCACCACGGTGCTTCCCGCGATGACGGTGATCTCAACGCGCTTGGCGGTATCGGCCTGGCGCGGATTGCCCTCATGGGACAGCACGATCTGCACACGCTGCGCATCCGGCGCGATGGCGGTCACACGATTCATCTTGCTTTCGACAACGTCACGGAACCTTTGCTTGATCTGCGTATGACGTCCGGTAACGACGATTTCCATGTGGACCTCCCTAGAATCAAGCGGTGTTAGCCGCTATATACGGACCGAACAGCTGCTTCGTTGTTCGGTAGTCCTCATTGTAGCCGCGACATGAAGGATTTACCCGAAGTTCAGGCAAGAAAAAAGAAGTTTTTTTGACGCTTCCTTTTCGTCCCACCTTCTGTTAATATTGTGCTTTTGAGACCTCTTGATGACCGCGACCGATTCGTCGGTTGAGGAACTTCCGGGCTCCGCAGGGCACGATGGCGGATAACGTCCGCCCAGGGCAACCTGAGAGATAGCGCAGCAGAGAACAGACCGCCCGCCCGCAAGGGCAGGCAAGGGTGAAACGGCGGTGTAAGAGACCACCGGGCCACTGGCAACAGACGGTCGCATGGCAAGCCTCATCGGGAGCAAGGCCAAGCAGAAGACGTTCGAGGACTGCCCGTCCGATGTCTTCGGGTAGGCTGCTAGAGCCTGACGGCAACGTCAGGTCGAGATGGATGGTCATCCGTGCCGTTCGGCACGACAGAACCCGGGGTATAAGAGGTCTCATCTCCTTGGTTTTTGGTTTTCGACAAGCGTTCGCATCACACCTAAATACGGTCGCATGGCCCCGCGGAGCCGGCTGGCTCCGCCGTCAGAACAATTCCCGCGCGACCTCCCGCAAGACCTCAGGATTGTGGCCTTTCCGTCCGCCGGCGCTCCAGAAACGGCGTTTGCGCACCGCGGCATCAAGACCGGCGGTTCGCCGCGCGGTTCTGCGACCCAGTTCCCAAGCCGCCTCGGAGAACACGCCATCGGCTTCGGCCTCGTCGCAGACCATCTGGGCCAATCGTCGGTCGACCCCCTTGCGGACAAGCTCCATAACCGCTCCCCTGCGCCCCATCATCCGAGCCGCGCAATGACGCACCGCGGAATGGGCATAGGCTTCGTCATCGACCAGCTGAACGCGAATCAGACGCTCGATGACGTCTTCGACCGTTTCGGACGCATAGCCCTTGTCCAGCAGACGGCTTCTCAAGGCACCGGATGGTCGCGGAGCCGCGTCCAGCAACCGCAGCGCGGCTTCCCTGCAAGCGTCGATGTCATGGGAGCAATCACGCGTTTCCTCTGATCCGCACACCACTCCGTTCGCGACACGCCCAGCGTGTCGCGCGTGTCGCGAACGCCGTGACGCACCCCGAACATGTTCGCCGTCAGCGAAAGGCATCCGTTCCCGTTTCGCGCCATCATCACCATCGACGGCACGAAACGGGCCTTCAGTCTCGGCTTTCGCCGGCTGAAGGCCACGCTCCTGAAGAAAACGCTCGGCTTCGATCACGACTCAGGCCTTGCCCGCGGTCTTGGCCGCCTTCGCGTCTTTGGAATCCGCCTTGGCGTCTCCTTCCGCGGCGGATTCGGACGATTCGGCGGAACCGTCTTCGGCGAACTGGTCGACGGGATCGATAAGACCGAATTCGGCCTTCACCTTGTTCTCGATCTCCTCGGTCAGCTCCGGATTGTCCTTGAGGAACTGGCGCACGTTCTCCCGTCCCTGGCCAAGCTGATCGCCATCGTAGGTGAACCATGAACCGGACTTCTTCACGACATTCGCCTGGAGCGCCATATCGAGCACGGATCCCTCCTTCGAAATGCCCTCTCCATAGAGCACGTCGAATTCGGCGGTTTTGAACGGCGGCGCCATCTTGTTCTTGACGACCTTCACCCTGGTGCGGTTGCCCACGGCCTCGTCGCCGTTCTTGATGGTCTGGATACGCCGGATGTCCATGCGCACCGACGCATAGAACTTCAGCGCCTTTCCTCCGGTGGTCGTTTCGGGGTTGCCGAAGAACACGCCGATCTTCTCGCGCAACTGGTTGATGAAGATGGCGGTGGTCCCCGCCTGGGCCAGTGCACCGGTCATCTTGCGCAACGCCTGGCTCATGAGCCTTGCCTGCAGGCCGACGTGGCTGTCACCCATCTCCCCTTCGATCTCAGCCTTCGGCACCAATGCCGCGACGGAATCGATGACGATGACGTCGAGCGCTCCGGAGCGAATCAGCATATCCGCGATTTCAAGCGCCTGCTCGCCATTGTCCGGCTGGGACACGATCAACGAATCGGTGTCGACGCCCAATTTGCGCGCATACACCGGATCCAACGCGTGTTCGGCGTCGATGAACGCCGCGACACCGCCGTTTTTCTGCGCGTTGGCCACCACATGCAACGCCAACGTGGTCTTGCCGGAGGATTCGGGACCGTAGATCTCCACGATGCGGCCCTTCGGCAGGCCGCCAATCCCCAGCGCCATGTCCAAGGCCAGGGAGCCGGTGGGAATGACCTCGACGTCCTGTTCCGGACGGTCGCCCAACCTCATGGCCGACCCCTTGCCGAAGCTTTTTTCGACCTGCGCCAGCGCCGTATCAAGCGCTGCCTTGCGGCGCGGATCGATGCCGTCCTCGGACTTGTGCTGTGCGGCGCCTTTCGCCGCGCTCGTCTGTGCCATGGCTTCTCCTTCAATAATCACGACGAATATGTGGCTTCACCATAAAAACCGGCGTCCCGCACGCGCAAGTCCGAACGGCCTTGGTGGTCGAAGGACGCGTATCGCGACACGCCGATATGCGGATACCCGGGAAATCGCACCTCCGGTTTTCCGAAAACGGCGACATGCTCCATCCGCGTTCGTCTGTCTGTGGACAACTATACCGCATCATACGAACATCTGTTCGAATCGACGTTTCGGAAACGCCGGGACCCATTGGGTCAGCGTATCGGCATCGGAGGCGCATTATGGTCCTTGCCCCACCGTTCGGCATCCGGAATGCCCATCTGGTCGCACAGCACGTTCCACACGACTCTGGGTTCCTCGCCCGCGTCCAATGCCTCGATCGCGGTCATGCCATCAAGACGGTCAAGCACCTGATCGTGCGCGAGCGCGCGCCCGTAGCCGCGTCCAAGCACTTCTTCGAGCAATTGCCAAAATTCACGTTCCTGCACGCGCTCCAGTGTACACAGCCCCGCGCGATCGCCATAGCGCCAAGCGCGAATCCCGCGACGCCGCGGCAAACGACGGCGGCGCGGATCCATCGAATGAATCCGCGCCGCCTATGGTCGACGTTCCGTTCAGCGTTCCATCGAGTCGAGGTAATCGGCCACCATGCGCAGCATCTGTGCGGTGGACAGTCCCAGCGCCTGGGAAATCGAAGTGAGCAGCTCGGAGCTTGCCTCTTTCTGCCCGCGCTCCACTTCGGAAAGATAACCCAAAGACACGCCGGCCTTCTCGCTGACCTCACGCAGCGTGCGCCGGTCGCGGGTGCGCAGATCGCGCAGAACATGGCCTATGGCCTCGCGCAACGAGACTTCCTTGACCTCCACGGACTGCTGGACGCTGGCCGCGGCGCGGCTTTGCGCGCGCTCGGCATCCTCCTCCTGCCACATCCGGCTCAACGCCGCCTGACGCTCGTCCTTGGCCTTCTTCGCCGCACGGGCACGCAGCACCTGCTGTTGGGCGAACATCACGGCGCGACGCTGGGCCGGTGTGAGCTCCCTCATGCGGGCGCTGCCCTGCCGTGCGACGGGAACCATAGGCTTGACTTCCATCTGCTCCTTGGCGAGTGTCGTCGTGTCCATTCCTCCAGCCCCTTTCACTGAATGAGTCGTCCACTTGGGTCAACACCAATCTTGAAAGATTATTCCTGAGAATCACCTGAGAGAACGCTCAGTTTTCGCAGAACGCATTGCACGGTGGCGTGCCTGACATCCTCCCGGCCGCCCGAAAGCCGCAACTCGTATGCGAGCGTGCGTCTCATGCCAAATCCCCCGAATCCGGCAGGCACGGAACAGGCGACATACACCAGTCCCGCGGGCTTGTCGCCGTCCGGTCCGGGGCCGGCCACGCCGGTGGTGGACAGGCCGATGACTCGGTCCCCGTCTTCGCTCTGCATGTACAGACGCGCGGTGTTCGCCGCCATCTGCCGGGCCACCTCGGGATGGACGGCGCCTTCGCGCTCCAGCAACGTGGAATCCACACCGAGCACGGACGCCTTGGCGCGTATATCATAGGTCACCGCCGAACCGAGAAACACCTTCGAGGCCCCCGGGATGCGGACGAAGGCATCGGCCAGAAGTCCCCCCGTCAGGGATTCCGCCGCCGCGATCTTGAAGTGATGCTTCTCACAATATGCGAGGACGGTCGCCGCCAGATCATCGCGTCGCGATTGATCGGAGACGACCGTCGAAGTCAGTTCCGCCATTACGCTACTTGGTCTCCCCGCCGGAACGCCGCGAATCGTCGGTGGACGCCTTCTTGCGGCCGCCGAAGGTGTTGACCAGATATTCGCCGCCCGAGTACAGGCACAGGATCAGCGCCAAATAAATCAGCGCGTAGGTGATGGTGTAGTAGACCGTCATCCACATCGGAGTGGATTGCAGGCTGCTGGATGCCAGACTCCACATCGGCAGCATGAGCATCGCCAGTCCGATGCACTGGCACAGGGTCTTGTATTTGCCGGCCTGGGACGCCGCGATGACCTTGCCGCCGGTATCGATCACGAAGAAACGCATGACGGTGATGCCGATCTCACGCAGCAGGAAGAGGGCGGTGACCACCCATCCGAGGATCGGGTTGCCGAATTCGTTGAATGCCGCGGCGACGATGAGGGTACCGCAGGTGAGCAGCTTGTCGGCGATGGGATCCATCAGCTTGCCCAGTTCGGTGACCTGGTTGTATTTGCGGGCCATCCATCCATCGAGTTTATCGGTGCATGCGGCGATGATGAAGATGATCGCGGCCACCCAACGCATGGTCACGTTGTTCAGTCCCCATGCTCCGGCCTTGACGTACAGTGCCAGAAACACGACAACCAGGATGATGCGGGAGAAGGTGACGATGTTCGGCGGTGAATTCCACCCATCGAGCAGTGATGATTTGCGTTCTTGCTTTTCCATACCGTCCACGTTACCCCAATACTTCTACCTACCGCCACACGATGTTTGCGCGTCATTCACCTCGTCTCCGCGTCATCCGATGCGGAGGCGCCCGCGGTGAGCGATGTGGTCTCCCCCTTGATGAAGGCGAGCACCTGCGGCAGGTCGGCGGGCTGCACCAGCACCTCTCGCGCCTTGGAACCTTCGGACGGGCCGACCACGCCACGGGATTCGAGCAGGTCCATGAGCCTTCCGGCCTTGGCGAATCCGACACGCAGTTTGCGCTGCAGCATCGAAGTGGAGCCGAATTGCGTGGATACCACGAGCTCGGCGGCCTGCAGCAGCACATCCATGTCGTTGCCGATGTCCTCGTCGGGCTCGATGGCCTTTTTCTCGGCCTCCTTGGCCATTTCCTCGATGTCCTCACGGTAATGCGGCTTGCGCTGGGTGCGCACGAATTCGACGGCGCGGCGGATCTCCGACTCATCCACCCATGCGCCCTGCACGCGGATCGGCTTGGCCTGCCCCATGGGCAGGAACAACGCGTCGCCTTGACCGATCAGCGTTTCGGCGCCGGTGGCGTCGAGGATGACGCGCGAATCCGTGGCGGAGGAAGTGGCGAAGGCGAGCCGTGACGGGATGTTCGCCTTGATCAGACCGGTCACCACGTCGACCGACGGCCTCTGGGTGGCGAGCACCAGATGGACGCCCGCAGCTCGCGCCAGCTGCGTGATGCGCTGGATGGAGCTTTCCACATCGTTTTTGGCGACCATCATCAGGTCGGCCATCTCGTCGACGACCACGAGGATGTACGGGTAGGGCGCCACCTTGCGTTTCGATCCGGCCGGCGCATGGACCTTGCCGGCGCGCACCGCGGCGTTGAAGTCCTTGATGTGCCGGAATCCGAAGAATTCGAGGTCGCTGTATCGGGCGTCCATCTCCTTGACCACCCATTCGAGCGCCTGGGCGGCCTTCTTCGGGTCGGTGATGATCGGTGTGAGCAGGTGCGGAATACCCGCGTACGCGGACAGTTCGACGCGTTTCGGATCGACCATGATCATGCGCACCTGGTCGGGCGTGGCCCGCATGATGATCGAGGTGAGCATGGAGTTGATGAAACTCGATTTGCCGGAGCCGGTGGCGCCGGCCACGAGCAGATGCGGCATTTTGGTGAGGTCGGCCGTCACGAAATGGCCTTCCACGTCCTTGCCCACGCCGGTGAGCATCGGATTCGGATCGCTGACGGCCTTGTCGGACCGAAGCACGTCGCCGAGCACGACGGTCTCGCGGTCGGCGTTCGGGATCTCGATGCCGATCGCGGACTTGCCTTCGATCACCGACAGGATGCGCACGTCGGAGCTGGCCACCGCATAGGCGATGTTCTTCTGGAGGTTGGTGACCTTCTCGACCTTCACGCCCGGTCCAAGCTCCACCTCGTACATGGTGACGGAAGGTCCACGCAGGAATCCGATCACCTTGGCGTCCACCTTGAATTGCTGGAAGGTGCCGGTCAGGGCCCGGATCACACGATCGTTCTCCGGCGTGTGCGCGGCATGGGGCGCGCCCTTCTTCAGCATGCCGAGATCGGGAAGATGGTACGGTCCATCGACGACGGGAACGGTTTCGGACGATTCGCCCGCGTCCGGATCGTCGACGACCTCGCCCGTGGCGGCATCGACCATGACCTCGTCGCCGTTGGACGTGCCGTCCACGTCGATGACCGACCACGGGTCGGCCGGGGCCGCGCCGACCGGCTTGATTTCATCGGACGGCGTGGAAGCCGGCATCGTGCCGCTTGGCGTGCCGATCGGTTCCGATGCGAAGGAGCGCGCCGGCTGCGGCATCGGAACCGTGCCGTCGGATGCGTCCGAATCATAGTCGAATGAGGAGATGCTGCGCGGCGTATGACCGTATGATCCATCGACCATGGTCTCCGCGGCCTGCCCATGGCGTTCGGCCGCGGTGGTGTACGCCTCGTCGCCGGCGTAATGGTCGAGCCGTCCTTGTTCCTCATGCCGTTCCCTGCGTGAGGCGAACCATTGCGACACGCGTCCGAACAGTCCCGGGGCACGACCGCCTGCCTGCTCGTCTTCGCCGACGTCATGGGTGGGAACGCCGTCCGCGAACGCGATGGTATCGTCTCCGACGCGCGTCTCGTCGGGGAATCGTCCGCGATCGGCGCCATCGTCATCGGAGCCGAAACCGAACCATGCCACGGCCGCCCGCACCTTGTCCGGGATTTCGACGACGGAGGTGCCGGTGATCAACAACAGGGAGAACAGAATCACCACGACGAATATGACGATGGCGAACGCCTTGGAAAGCCCCCATGCGAGCGGGCAGCCGAGCACATATCCGAGCAATCCTCCGGCATCCTGCAACGCCGACATGTCGAATCCGTTCGTGTCGGACGCGAACGCCGCGTCGAGTATGGAACAGATCGACCAGAAAATCATCGACCAGCCCAGCGCCATACGGGCGTTGTCCACGCTGTGTTCGACCTTGCGCATCAGGCTGTACACCACCAACGCCAGGAAAATCGGCAGCACCACGCTCATCACGCCGAACGCCCCCGAGGCGACCGCGTGGAGGACGCGTCCGAACGGCCCTTGGACGCGGAACCATTCCGAGGCGCAGAAAAGCACCGCGAGTATCACCATTACGAAACAGGCGATGTCGCGATGGTACGTCGACAGAACCCCCGGCGACGTCCGCTCCGCGGCCCCCATGACCTTGGTGTCGCCTGAACGCGCCTTGCCGGCGGAGCCTTTGCCGCCCGATTTCGAATGCGAAGATGTTGATCGTGCCATAACGGGCATCAGTTTACCCATGGGCACCACCATCGCGCTATCATCAGGGGCTATGACTCCTGCGGAACGTGCGAGCGCAGTCGCATTCGCGTTGAGAAACTGCGCGTTGGATGCGATGGCTCCGGGGCGCGTGGCTTCGCGGTCGGCCGTCGAGTACGAGCACGGGCTGCTTGGCCCGTCGCGTCTGGTGGCGTCGGCCGACCGCGATGGCACTGTCGCATCCGGCGTGTTCGCGAGGACGGTGCTGTTGGCGGAACATGGATGGCGCCATTCCGGCGGCCTTGACGAATTGCGCGCGATACACCATGGCCTGTTCCGTGGGATTCGGGACGATGCCGGCGAGTTGCGTGTGGATGGCGGTCCCGGGTTCTTTCCCGCGTCGTTGATCGAGACCGGCGCGGGAAACATCGCCGCACAGCTTGAGCGGGAGCGCGGGCTCTCATGTCTGGATCGTGACGTGTATGTTCGCCGCGTCGCATCGGTCTACGACGAACTCGGATTCCTGCATCCGTTCGCCGAGGGCAATGCGATGGTGCTGCGGATCTTCGCCTCGCGTCTGTCGCATGACGCCGGATGGGATCTGGATTGGGGCGCGGTGACGCGGGATACGTACGAACGGGCGAAACGAGCCGCCTTCCAGGGCCGGACCGATGCGTTCGAAGGTGTGTTCGACGCCATCGTGCGGCCGGTGAATCCGACCAGGGTGTTCCTTATCGCGGGATGGGACCAAGGTCCGGCGCACTGATCCCGTCCGTCGTCAGCG
>ERZ808246.2275-NODE-2275-length-12241-cov-3.782701_pt1 | contig 12241 bp, 8 predicted proteins | sample MGYA00521083_ERZ808246 | MGnify/ENA primary metagenome ERZ808246 (study PRJEB31516, sample SAMN03275577) | gut metagenome | biome: mammalia-associated habitat; material: feces | host: Papio cynocephalus | place: Kenya | collected 2012-07-07 ...
AAAAACTCCTTGTATTTGTTTTCATTCTTTTAAAGATGAACTAGTTAGAAATAAAGCTTTAAATGATTTAAAAAAGAATAAAGATTTTGAAATACATGTTTTAAGAAATAGTGGTCATTATTACCTTAATAACGAAGAAAAAGAAGAAGTAAAAAATAGATTTTCTCAAATGTTAAATGAATTTAATTGATAATATGAAAAAATAGGTTATTTTTATTAAAAAAATAGCCTTTTTATATGGTTAAAAATAACTTCCTTATTTATTTTAATAAATAAAAGTGCTATAATTTAATAGTAAGTTTATCTAGTTAAAGGAGTATATCATGAAGAAAGTTTTAATTCATACTGAATATATTGAACTTCAAAATGTTTTAAAAAAAGAAAATATTATTTCTACTGGTGGAGAAGCAAAAATATATTTAAAAGAAAATGAAGTTTTTGTAAATGATATATTAGAAACTAGAAGGGGAAGAAAACTTTACCCAGGAGATCAAATAAGAATAAATAATGAAACTTATTTGATAGAAAAAAATGTGGGTTAAGAAATTACAATTAAGAAATTTTAGAAATTATGGAGAAGTAGATTTAAGTTTTGAAAAAGGAATTAATTTTTTTCAAGGTGATAATGGGAGTGGTAAAACTTCTTTAGTAGAAGCAATTGGAATGCTTGCATTAAGTAAATCTATAAGAACTAATGACGACAAAGAAATGATTAAAGTTGGAAATGATTCATGTGTAATAATTTCTCAACTAGAAAATGAAATCGATCGTGAATATAGAATAATTATTTCTAAAGAAGGTAAATTTATTTGGCTTGATGGAAATGAAATTAAAAAAATTTCTGAAATGGTTGGTATTTGTAAAATTATAAGTTTTCTACCTAAAGATGTTGAACTATTTAAAGATTCACCTCTTAAAAGAAGAAAATTCCTAGATTTAAACTTATCGATGCAAGATAAAATATATTTAAAATTATTAAGTGAATATAATCATTATCTTCTAGAGATAAAAAATTTATTAAAAAATGAAAAAAAAGATTATTTAACTTTAGATATCTTATTAGAAGAACTTAGTAAAAGAGGATATATTTTACAAAATAAAAGAAGTGAATTTGTTGATTCGTTAAATAAGAATTTAAGCTGGATTAGTGAAAAATTCTTAGATTCTAAAGATTTACTTAAATTATCTTATGTTGAGAATATAAAAACTGATGGAAATTATTTAAAGAAAATAAAAGAAAAAGTTTATGCTTCTTTAAATAATGGTACTTCAAGAATTAATATTCCAGGAATTCATTTAGATGATTTAATGCTTCTTTATAACTCTTTAGACCTTGCTTTATATGGCTCGCAAGGTCAAAATAGATTATCTGTTATTGCGCTTAAATTAAGCTTGTTTAAACAGATAAAAGATAAATTTAATCAAGAGCCTATTATTATTCTTGATGATGTATTATCTGAGCTTGATGAAAATCATCAAAATAAATTAATTAACTTGTTAAAGAATGTTGAGCAAGTATTTATTACAGGTACTAAATTTAATTTAGACCAACAAGTATCTTTATTTAATGTAGAAAATAACTTAGTCAGGAGGGTTAACTAATGGAAAATGAAGAATTAGAAAAAGAAACTAGGAATCTTATTCCCGATGAAGAAAAAGCAAAAGCTGATTATAACGCAAATGATATTCAAGTCTTGGAAGGATTAGAAGCTGTTAGAAAAAGACCAGGTATGTATATTGGTTCTACTTCTAGTACTGGTTTACATCATTGTGTTTGGGAAATTGTAGATAATGCGATTGATGAAGCTTTAGCTGGATATTGTGATACTATTCATGTCACTATCAATAAAGGAAACACAATTACAGTTAAAGATAATGGTAGAGGTATTCCTGTTGGTATAGTTGCTAAATCTGGTAAATCAGCAGTTGAAACTGTTTATACTATTTTACATGCTGGTGGTAAATTTGGTGAAGGCGGAGGATATAAAGTCTCTGGTGGTTTACATGGTGTTGGTGCTTCAGTAGTTAATGCTCTATCTGAATGGCTTGAAGTAACAGTTCATAAAGATGGTGGAATTTATTATATTAAATTTGCTAATGGTGGACATACTATTGAACCATTAAAACAAATTGGTACATGTGATGATACTGGTACTATTGTTACATTTAAACCAGATGCAACAATTTTTAAAGAAACAACTGTGTTTGATTATTCTATTATTAGAGATAGAATTCGTCAAATGGCTTTCTTAAATAAAGGTGTTAGAATTATTGTTAAAGATGATAGAGGTGAAGAACCTGTTGAAGACGATTTTTGTTATGAAGGTGGGTTAAGAGAATATGTAACTTACTTAAATAGAAATAAAGAATCTCAAGATAATCAATATGATGTTATTTATTGTGAAGGTAAACAAGATGGTATCAATGTTGAAATAGCTATGCAATATAATGATTCATATACTAGTATGATTTATTCTTTCTGTAATAATATTAATACTGCTGATGGTGGTACTCATGAAGAAGGATTTAGATTAGCTTTAACTAGAGTAATTAATAAATATGGTAGAGCTAATAAATTCTTAAAAGATAATGATGAATCTTTAACTCAAGATGATGTTAGAGAAGGTTTAACTGCTATTATTTCTATTAAACATCCTGATCCTCAATATGAAGGTCAAACTAAAGGTAAATTAGGTAATTCTGAAGTAAGAGCAATTACATCTAATATTTTTGGTGAACAACTTGAAAGATATTTAAATGAAAATCCTAAAGCTGCAAAAATGATTATGGCTAAAGTTACTTTAGCTGCTAATGCACGTATTGCCGCTAAAAAAGCTAGAGAAACTACTAGAAAAAATGGTATGGATATTACTTCTTTACCTGGTAAACTTGCAGATTGTTCTTCTAAAAATGCTGAAGAATGTGAATTATATATTGTCGAAGGTAATTCTGCTGGTGGTTCTGCTAAAAATGGTAGAGATAGAAAAACACAAGCTATCTTACCTTTAAGAGGTAAAATTCTTAATGTTGAAAAAGCTCAAACAAAGAGAATATTTGCTAATGCTGAAATTGGTAATATGATTATTGCTATTGGTGGTGGATATGGTAATGATTTTGATGTTTCAAAAATTAGATATCATAAAATAGTTATTATGACCGATGCTGATGTTGATGGTTCACATATTAGAATATTATTATTAACATTCTTCTATCGTTTTATGAAACCACTTGTTGAACAAGGATATATTTATATTGCTCAACCTCCTCTATATAAAGCATCAAGAGGTAATAAAGATTATTATTGTTATAATGATGAACAATTAAATCAATTAAGAGCAAAACTAGGTCCAGCAGCTTCTAAATTATTAAAATTACAAAGATATAAAGGTTTAGGTGAAATGGATGCTGAACAATTATGGGAAACAACTATGGATCCTGAAAAAAGAAAAATGATTAGAGTTACTATTGAAGATGCAATGGCAGCAGATAAAGTCTTTGATGAATTAATGGGCGAAGATGTCTTATGTAGAAAACAATTCATTAAAGAAAATGCTAAGTTTGTTAATAACTTAGATATTTAAGGAGGTACAAGAAAATGGCTGAAGAAAAAGATTTAATTAATAATGAAGAAGTAACTCCTGCTACTGATGAAGAAATTGAAGAAATCGAAGAAGGAATTGTTCCTGGATTATCTGAAAGAGAATTAGTAAAAGAAGTTAAACAATCTTTCTTAGATTATGCAATGTCAGTTATTGTATCTCGTGCAATTCCTGATGTTAGAGATGGCTTAAAACCAGTTCATAGAAGAATTATTTATGGTATGAATGAATTAGGTATGCAACCTAATCAACCATATAGAAAATGCGCTCGTATTGTTGGTGATGTTATGGGTAAATATCACCCACATGGTGACTCAGCAATTTATAGTGCACTTGTTAGATTAGCTCAACCTTTCTCAATTAGATATACATTAATTGATGGACATGGTAACTTTGGTTCTATCGATGGTGATGAAGCAGCAGCTATGCGTTATACTGAAGCAAGAATGTCTAAAATTTGTTTAGAAATGGTTAGAGATATTAAAAAAGATACTGTTGATTTCGTTCCTAATTATGATGGTGAAGAAGAAGAACCAGTTGTTTTACCTTCTAGAATCCCAAATTTATTATTAAATGGTTCTAATGGTATTGCTGTTGGTATGGCAACAAATATTCCTCCTCATAATATGAATGAAGTAATTAACGCAATTATTGCGCTTGCTAGAAATCCTGAATTAACTCCTGAAGAAATTATGACTAATTATTTATATGGTCCTGATTTCCCAACAGGAGGTATTATTTTAGGCCGAGCAGGTATTAAAAAAGCTTATGAAACTGGACAAGGTTCTATTACTTTACGTTCAAGAGCAGAAATTGAAGATCATGGTAATGATAAAAAAAGAATTGTGATTACTGAAATTCCTTATGGTGTTAATAAATCTACCATGCTTGAAGGTATTGGTCATTTAGTTAGAGATAAAGTAATTGATGGAATTACTGCAATTAGAGATGAATCAAATAAAGAAGGAATTAGGGTAGTTATTGAATTAAGAAGAGATGTTGTTCCTGAAGTTATTCTTAATCAATTATTTAAAAATACTCAATTACAATCTTCATTTGGTATCATTATGCTTTGTTTAGTTAATGGTGAACCAAAGATTTTACCAATCGATAAAATATTAAAAGATTATTTATCATTCCAATGTGAAGTTATTGAAAGAAGAACTCGTTATGATTTAAAGAAAGATAAAGATCAATTACATATTTATCAAGGTTTATTACTTGCTCAAGATAATATTGATGAAGTAGTTGATATTATTAAAGCTTCTAAAACTCAAGATGAAGCTAAAAATAGATTAATTGAAAGATTTGGTTTTAGTGAAATTCAAACTAAGTCAATTCTTGATATGAGATTATCAAGATTAGTAGGTCTTGAAAAAGAAACAATTATTAGTAATATTCAACATCTTGAAGAAGAAATTGCTAAATTTGAATATATTTTATCTTCACATGAACATGTTTTAAATAAAGTGATTGATGAATTACTTGAAATTAAAGAAAAATATGGTGATGAAAGAAGAACAGAAATTTCTAACATTGCAGCTGATATTGATGATGAAGATTTAATTCCACAAGAAAATATAGTTATTTCTTTAACTGAATCAGGATATGTAAAAAGATTATCAAGTGATACATTTAAAGTTCAAAATAGAGGTGGAGTAGGTATTACTGGCACTAAAATGAACAAAGAAGATGTTATTTCTATTATTGTTCATGCTCATACACATACTGATTTACTTTTCTTCTCTAATTTAGGAAAAGTATATCGTTTAAGAGGTCACCAAGTTCCTGAATATTCAAGAACATCTAAAGGTTTACCAATTCAAAACTTATTACCACTTGAAGAAAATGAAAAGATTTTATCTATTATTACTGTAAATGAATATAATGAAAATCAATTCTTATTCTTTGCTACTAGAGATGGTATTGTTAAAAGAACATCATTATTAGAATTTGATTCAATTCGTCAAAGTGGTAAAAAAGCTATTGTTATGCGTGAAGGTGATGAATTAGTAAATGTTAAACTTACTAATGGTGAAGCTTTAATTTCTTTATCAGCTGATAATGGTAAAATGGTTAAATTTAAAGAAACAGATGTTAGAGTAATGGGAAGATCTGCTACTGGTGTTAAAGGAATGGAAATAGATGGAGATACTAAAGTTATTTCTTTAACAACATCACTTGAAGGTAAATATATCTTAGCATTATCAGAAAAAGGCTTTGGTAAAATGTCTTTACTTGACGAATATAGATTAACATCAAGAGGCACAAAAGGCGTTATAACTATGAATATGACTGATAAAACAGGTAAATTAGTAGCGACACGTGCTGTAAATGGTGATGAAGATATTATTGTTATTACTAAATTAGGTGTAGTTATAAGAACTTCATTAAAACAAGTATCAATTTCAGGAAGAAATACTCAAGGTGTTAAAATTATTAAATTAAAAGATGAAGAAGTTGTTTCTTCTGTTACATCTTTACCTGCTGAAGAAGAAAATATTGAAACTACAGTAGAAAATAATGAAAATGTTGAATCTCAAGTAGAAACAAAAACTGAAGAAACAAACACTGAAGTTATAGAAGAAAATAAAGAATAATAATTATAAGAGTGAATGATGAGTTCACTCTTATTTGTTAAATTGTTATAAAAAGAAAAATAAATCTAATGAAATTTAATTCTTTTTGATATACAATATATTTGCCTAATGAAAGGGAAATAAAACTTAAATTAGTTTTTAGAGAATTACTGGTTGGTGAAAAGTAATAACTTATAAGTTTAGTCCGTCCCTGAAGGAAAACTTAATAGTTTCGTTAACTGTCGTTAAAGTTATTTAAGTGGTGTTATTATTTTAACACAATTAGGGTGGCAACACGGAATTATCGTCCCTTGGTAAGTTTTTTTCTTATCAAGGGATTTTTTTATTAAAGGAGGAAGAAAAGTGTTAGATATTAAGTTTGTTAGAGAAAATCCTGAAATTGTTAAACAAAATATTAGAAACAAATTTCAAGATCAAAAGCTCCCATTAGTTGATGAAGTTATCTCTCTTGATAGCCGTATTAGAGAATTAAAAAATAAAGGTGGCGAATTAAGAGCAGAAAGAAATTCAGTTTCAACTTCTATTGGTCAAATGATGAGAGAAAAGAAAATAGAAGAAGCTAATAAAGCAAAACAAAGAGTTGTAGAAATTAATGCTCAACTTGAAGGTATTGAAAAAGAAGAAGAACAATTAAATGAAGAATTAACAAAAAGAATGTTAGTTATTCCAAATATTATTGATAAATCAGTACCTATTGGAAAAGACGATTCTGAAAATGTTGAAATTCAAAGATTTGGTGAACCAAAATTAAAAGATTTTGAAATTCCATATCATTTAGATATTCTTGAAGCGTTAGATGGTATTGATTTAGATTCTGCTAGAAAAGTTGCAGGTAATGGATTTTATTATTTAACTGGTGATATTGCTAGATTACATTCAGCAGTTTTAACTTACGCTAGAGATTTTATGATTAATAAAGGATTTACTTATGTAATTCCACCATTTATGATTAGATCTAATGTTGTAACAGGTGTTATGTCATTTGCAGAAATGGATCAAATGATGTACAAAATTGAAGGTGAAGATTTATATTTAATTGGTACAAGTGAACATTCTATGATTGGTAGATTTATTGATACAATTAATGATAAAGATAAATTACCTTATACTTTAACATCTTATTCTCCATGTTTTAGAAAAGAAAAAGGTGCTCATGGTATTGAAGAAAGAGGTATTTATCGTATTCACCAATTTGAAAAACAAGAAATGATTGTTATTTGTGAACCAGAAGATTCTATGAAATGGTTTGATAAATTATGGTCATATACTGTTGAATTATTCCGTTCAATGGATATTCCTGTAAGAACACTTGAATGTTGTTCAGGTGATTTAGCAGATTTAAAAGTTAAATCTCTTGATGTTGAAGCTTGGTCACCAAGACAACAAAAATATTTTGAAGTTGGTTCATGTTCTAATTTAGGTGACGCTCAAGCTAGAAGATTAAAAATAAGAATTAAAGGCGAAAAAGGAAATTATTTTGCTCATACATTAAATAATACTGTTGTCGCTCCTCCAAGAATGTTAATTGCATTACTTGAAAATCATTTAAATGCTGATGGAAGTGTTACTATTCCTGAAGTTTTAAGGCCTTATATGGGTGGAGAACAAAAAATCTTAGTTAAAAATAAAAAATAATATTTTGTAGATGCTGTTAAGTCTTAAAACGGCATCTATTTTTGTTAATTTTGGATAAAAATATGAAAAATAAATTTATAAAAATATCATGCTTATTTATTTCATGCTTGTGTTTATTTTCATGTGATGAAGATAATTAAAAATCTTTTTCTAGTCACAACAATGGTTGGCTTACTTAAATAAAATTAGCAAATGTTTGATTAAATAATTTACTTGCTCTTATTAATTGTAAAAAAGGGATGGAGAATCATTTTTCATCATGATTTCAATCAAAGTTTTGATGAAAATTGCTTTTTACATTGTATTTTGAAATAAGATATGAAGATTACAAATAAAAAATTGAAAATAGTAATGAAAATCAAAATCGAATGTATATGAATATAAAATAATCTTTACAAATTCTTTACATTATTTTAACTTGTGTTTAACAACTTTTCTTAATATATATGTTAATTTTTATTTGTATAAAAAAGAGGAGTTTTTATGAAAAAATTATTAAAATTATTATCTATTGGATTAATGTCTATGTCTCTATTTGCATGTGGCAATGAGACTATTAATTCAATAGAAGAAGAAAAAATTGTTAATGTTTATATGCCATCACCTGCAGGTTTACAAACAAAATTAAAAGAAGGTTTTGAAGCAAAATATAAAGATATAACTATGCAAGTTACATCAGGAACAACAGGTGAATTACTTGCGCGTATTGAAGCAGAAAAAAATGATCCAATTTGTGATGTATTAATTTTAGCGTCATGGTCAGATGGATTAAATAATTTATCAAAATTAAATTTATTAAGTTATGTTCCAGTAGGATCAGAAAATATTTCAAGTTCATTTAAAGAAGAAAGTAATAAAATTTATGGAACATCTGCGAGTGCAGTTGGTGTTATTTATAATACTGATAGAATAAAAAAAGAAGAGATTGAAAAATTAGATTGGTCTGATTTTGCTGATGCAGAAAAAATAAAAAATATTACTACAAATGGTAAAGCGCCAACTATGTCAATTCCTGATCCAACAAAATCAGGAGCAGCTAAAGATTTTTTTGCAGGTATGATGACTACTCAATTTGCTGATAGTGATTTTTCTAGCACTGATTGTGAAGCTTACAATATCATAAAAGGTTGGAAAGCAAATGGTTTAACTAATGGTGGAGGAAACAAAACTGTTGTTGCTAATGTTGAGGGATCTTCGTTAGATGTTTTATTAGCAGGTGTTGATTATAATGCATATGCTGATAAAGAAAAAGGAAAACACATTGATATTTATTTCCCTAAAGGAGGAACAGTTATTAATGCTAGACCTGCTATGATTTTAAAAGATGGAAGTCACAATGAAGAAGCTAAATTAGTTATGGATTATTTATGTTCTAATGAAGCTCAACAATTAGTAAGCGATGCTTATTTAATTCCTGGAAATACTTCATTAACTGCTAAAAGACCTACTAATGTTAATCAATTTGCTAATATGAATTGGAATACAATGGCAAATAAAGGAACAGAAATTGCTGAAGCAATTAAAAATATTTTAAAATGATAATTGATAAAATTAAAAATTTATATTCTAGAAAAAAATACCTTGTTTTAGGTATTTTTTCTTGTATCTTACTATTTTTCTTAATTGTTTTACCTTTAATAATGGTAATTGAAACTTCTTTTAAAGATAAAAATGGATTTTTTTCTTTTGATAGTTGGGCTAAATTAATTAATGAAGAACATTTAATTGCTATAAATAATTCGTTATTATTAGGGTTATGTGTAAGCTTATTATCTTCATTAATAGCGTTACCTTGTGCTTTTATTATGTCTAGAACAAGATTAAGAAAAATATGGTGGCTTGATATTATTTTAATGATACCTTTTATGATACCACCATATATTAATTCTATGGGATGGATGGAATTTATGGGGAGAAATGGTATTTTATATCGTTTAAATCCTATATTTGAACCTTTTTGTAATTCTTTCTTTTCTTTCTTTGGTATGGTTTGGATTATGTCATTACATACTTTCCCTTTCTTAATGACAATAATGAAAAATGCTTTTTTGAATCTTCCAAAGTCATTAGATGATGCTTGTAAAATTTATTCTAAAAATAAATTTAAAAACTTAATAAAAGTATATACACCAATTTTATTACCAAATTTTGCTATTGGTTTATTTTTAGTTTTTGTAAAAGCTCTTGCTGAATATGGTACACCTGCTACTTTTGGCTTAAAAATAAATTATATAGTTTTTTCTACATTAATTACTGATTACATGCAAGTAGCACCAATTGATTTTTCTCTTGCTTCAAGCTTAGCTACAATTTTATTAAGTATTTGTTTGATCTTGTGGATTTTACAAATGATTATTACTAATAAAAAAGTATATTTTATGAAAAAAGAAAAAGTATCTGAACCTAAAGAAAATATTATTTTAACTTTTTTTTATGGATTTATTTTGGTGTTAATTTTTTCTATTTCAGCAATAATTCCTTTTTATAGCATATTTACTTGTTCTATAAAGAAAATTTCATATTATGGTTTTACTAAAGATAACATTACATTTGAATATTATTCTTCTTTATTTCATGATGATACAGGATTTGGTACAGGATTTAATGCAATTAAAAATTCTTTTATTATCGGTATTACAAGTGGAATAATTATTTTTATAATAGGAATTTTAATTACAATTTTTGTTATTAGACATAAAAAAACTAAAATATCTAAAATAATGGAATTTATTTCTACTCTTCCTCAAATGGTACCAAATATTGTTTTAGGAATTGGCTTAATAATGTTATATAGTTCAATAAGAAGATATATACCTATTTATAGAACAGTCTTTATGTTAATTATTGGTTATACTATTATATTTTTACCTACTATGATTTCATATATAAAAAATGCATTAATTCAAGTGCCAAATAGTTTGTTTGAAGCTGGAGATATATATTCAAAAAGCCAATTTAAAGTTAATTTAAGAATTGTTTTACCTTTAGCGCTTAAAGGAGCTTTTTATGGATTTATTATGGTATTTATTGTTTCTTTAAGAGAACTTGTAACTGCTAAATTATTACAACCTTCTTCTTTTTATACAATGTCTTTATATATTGATTATCAATATCAACAAGGTAATCAACAAGTTGCAATGGCTTTAGCGGTAGTTTCTATTTTTTTAACATTAATATTATTAATACCTTTAGAATTTTTTATGAATTATAAAACTAAGAAAGGACAAATATGAAAATAGAATTAAAACATATATCAAAATCATTTGACAAGAAAAATAATGTCATTGATGATTTAAATTTAATAATAGAAGACAAAAGTTTTACTACGATGTTAGGATTTTCTGGATGTGGAAAAACTACTCTTCTTAGATTAATTGCAGGATTAGAAAAACCTGATAAAGGAACAATATTATTTGATGATAAAGTTGTTTTTGATCAAGAAAAGAAAATAGATTTATTACCTAGTCAAAGAGAAATAGGATTTGTTTTTCAAGATTTTGCTTTATGGCCAAATATGACAGTTTTACAGAATGTAGAATTTGGTTTAGAAGATAAAATTAAAATAGAAGAAAAAAATCTAATAAAAAAATTTTTAAAGAAAAAAGAATTAATTAAGCAAAGAGCTCTTGATTGTTTGAAAATGGTTAACATGGATGAATATGTTAATAGAATGACAACTGAACTTTCTGGAGGTCAAAAACAACGTGTAGCAATTGCTAGAGCGTTAGCAATTGATCCTAAAGTCATTTTATTTGATGAACCATTATCAGCTTTAGATGCTGTATTAAGAGAAAAAATGAGAATAGAAATTGTTTCTTTAGTAAAAGAATTAAATATGACAGCAATTTTTGTTACTCATGATCAAGAAGAAGCTATGGCTATGTCTAATAAAATTATTATTATGTCAAAAGGCAAAATAATTGAACAAGGAACGCCTACAGAAATTTATTGGAATCCAAAAACAAAAATTGTTGCAGATTTTATTGGAAAAGCATCTTTTGTGGAACCAACAAAATTTTTAAGACCAGAAAATATTTCTTTAATTAATGGAGATACTTCTATTGAAGTTAAAATTGTATCTTCTCAATATAAAGGTGGTTTTTATCAAATTGAAGCTAATAACGATGATAAAATATTTTATTTTAAGAGTGATAATAATTTTTTACCAAATCAAAAAATTAAAATTTATTATAATAAAAAAGATTTAAAAGAGGTAAAATAATGGAATTTCTTGCACTAGGTGGATTAAATGAACATGGAAAAAATTGCTTTTTAATTTCTGAAAATAATGATTTTATATTATTTGATTGTGGAAAAGGAGAAACTGAAATAGATTTTTCTTTATTTGACATTAAAAAAATATCATATATGTTTATAAGCCATAGTCATGAAGATCATATTGGTAAT
>ERZ808246.2276-NODE-2276-length-12234-cov-2.848181_pt1 | contig 12234 bp, 7 predicted proteins | sample MGYA00521083_ERZ808246 | MGnify/ENA primary metagenome ERZ808246 (study PRJEB31516, sample SAMN03275577) | gut metagenome | biome: mammalia-associated habitat; material: feces | host: Papio cynocephalus | place: Kenya | collected 2012-07-07 ...
TTTTATAAATAAATTGCTAAACTAATGACTTTTCGTTAGAAATTTGGTACAATTAATCATATATATTTTTTTAATTGGTAGTACTTTATTGTTAATTAGTAAATTATATAAATCATACTTTGTTTTTGGAATCAAAACAAAAGAAATAATAAAAAATGGAACTTTTAATTATAATAGTGGTGATTCTCATGATCGTGTTACATCATATTTTAGTTTTAAAACAAAAGATGGTAAAAATATAATTCGTGGAACTTCACTCTTTCCTATGACCAAAAAAGGAAAGAAAAGATATTTCTTATATAATGATGATAGAAATGAGATTGTTGCTCAAATATATACTCTTTTATGGCAAATTCTTATTTTCATTATTAGTTTACTTTATTCAATGATAGTAGGAATTGTATCTTTCATAATAGCAGTATTAATTGTAATAATTACAATTTGGCTTTATTCTAAACATTATCGAAAGAAGTATGTAAAAGGAGTTAAATAAAATGGATAAATTTAATAAAATTGCCAATGGTATTAATACTGTCAATAATTTGAACGAGATAAAACAGCAAGTTGAAACAGTAAAGAATTCTAAACTTAGTGAAGAAGAAAAAAATAAAGCATTAAAGTCTCATAATAAAATGATTAAGACTTCTGTTGCTGTAACTATATCTATTATCTTATTGGTATCAATAATATGTTGTGTTATATGCAATGTAATTGGTGGTGATTTAAAAATTGTATTATGTTTAATAGTTGCAGGATTAGGAACTATTGGTTTGATACTGTTTGGTATATTTGGAAGAAAATTATTTTCTGATTGGAACAAAGCTTACGAAAAAGCTTCTTTAGAATTTGATGGTTTAAGTGAACAATATATAGATTTTTTAAAGCTCAGCAATAAAGAAGAATTGTTAATAAAAAAATATAAGAAAAAAAGTTTGTTAGGAGGATTAATATTTTTAATTGTACTTGGCATTTTGATTACTATTATTGTTAATTTGAAAATAAATATTTATTCTTCTACAATAATAATATCCCTATTTATTATCACAGGTGTATGGTATGTATTCGAAGATACTTGTCAAGCAGAAATACATAGAATTAAATCAGGCTATTACAAAAAAAGTATTGATTTTATCTGCCAAAACTGTAAAAATGAAATAAATATTAAATTTGAAGAAATTGATAAATATAGTTCATTGCCTAAAAATAAAGATGGGATAAGAGTTATGCCTTGTCCTAAATGTGATAATCCTGTCCCATTATATAATTTTGATATGACTATGCAAGATTATAAAAAATATTTAGAAAAGATTAAATAAAGAAATGAGGTAATTACAAAAATAAAAAATATATTATGTTAACTTGCTATAACAAAGTAACTTTTAATAGAGGTAAAGTAAAAGAATTAAAGATACGGTGCTTAATTATTCTAAATATCAAATAGAAAGTATTCAAAATATTACTAACTTTATTGGTATAAGAATATATAAAATTATATTCAAAAATAATAAGTCTAAAGTAATTATTACTTTTAATAATTTATAGTTATCCACAGTTACTGTTGATAGATTAATTTAGAGACTTTTTAGAAAGGCTCTAAATTATTATAGAAAGACCTAGGCTTTCTATAACACGAAAGAGACCTAGGCTCTGGAGTGAAAAAAGTTTGTAAAAAGAATGTAAATATATTTAATTTACTTCTTTTTTTTAGTATAATATTATTTAGGAAGTTCAGGTGATATTATGCAGGATAAAATGGAAAGATTACTTAATCAAATAGGCATGAATAAAGATTACTTAGAGAATGCTAGTATTGATAAGATTATAGTGTATGATAGAAATAATTTATGGGAGTTTATTATTAGTAATGATAAAGTTTTACCTGTATATATATATGATGAATTATGTAATAAAATAATGAATACTTTTAAGACTATCAAAGATATTAATGTTGTTATTGCTACGAATGATAATAGTAATGAATATTTAGAAGATTATTTTGATAGATTAATAGATTTACTTAGTGATGAGAGTATTAAATATAAGACTTTTATTGATAGAAAGTTAAATATTGATAATGATAATTATATATTTGATGTTTATAATAAAGCAGAACTTGCTTATATGACTGAAAAGAAAGAATATTTGAATGAAATGCTTAATAGATATGGATTTAATGGTAATTTTGTTTTAAATCTATGTGAGAATAAAGAAAATGATATTCTTAATCAAATTGAAAAGGATAAAATAGTTAATATACCTAGTATGGTATCTCCTAGAAAGGAGAGTGTTCCTGAAGTTAAAGTAGAGGAAAAGAAATACTTTAGACCTAAGAGAGATACTAGTATTACTCCTATTAAAGATTTAATGTATGAAGTAGATAATATTACTATTAATGGTATGATATTTGGTATGGATATGTTTGAATCTAAGAGTGGATATAAGATTATTACTCTTAAGGTTACTGATAATAGTGATAGTATTTATGTTAAGATGTTTACTAAAGATAATGATGAATATGCCAGAATTAAAGATTTACTTAAAGTAGGATCTTGGTATAATTTTTATGGTAAAGTAGCAATGGATAAATATTCTAATGAACTTACTTTTACTACTAGATATAAAGATGTTGATAAAACAGAGAGTCCTGAAAAGGAAAAGATAGTAGATAATGCTCCTGTTAAGAGAGTTGAACTTCATGCTCATACAATGATGAGCCAAATGGATGGTATTACTAATGTTGATTTAAATAAACATACTTGTGAACTTGTTAGTAAATGTATTGATATGGGATATAGAGGTGTTGCTATTACTGATCATAGTGGTTGTCAAGCCTTTCCTATTGCTTATGGTATTATATCAGGATATAATAAGAAGATAGAAGATCCTAGTAAGCATTTTAAGGGATTATATGGTACAGAACTTACTGTTGTTGATGATACTGTTAATATTGTTGTTAGACCTGATGATAGAATTCTTAAAGATTTAACTTATGTTGTTTTTGATACAGAGACTACTGGTTTTAATGCTGGTGGTGCTGATCAAATGATTGAAATAGGTGCTGTTAAAATTAAAGATGGGGCTATTATTGATAGATTTGATGAATTAATTGATCCAGGAAGACATATTCCTGATAAGATTACAGAACTTACTTGTATTACTGATGATATGGTAAAAGGTAAAGACAACGAAGAGAATGTTACAAAGAGATTCTTAGAGTGGGCAGGAGATAATCCGATGGTTGCTCATAATGCTAAGTTTGATATTTCGTTTATTTCTAGTGCTATGAAAAAATATGGTCTAGGTGAATTTAAGAGTACTGTTATTGATACTTTAGAATTATCTAGAGCGTTAGATACTGGTTTTGCAAGGCATAGTTTATCAGCATTAGTTAAAAGATATAATGTTCCTTGGGATGAAGATGCCCATCATAGAGCTGATTATGATGCTGAAGGTACGGCTTTAGTCTTCTACAAGATGCTTGGTAAATTATTTACACAGAACTTTGAAAAGATAAGTGATTTAGAAAAACTTATTCCTAAAGATGAAATATATAAATTTGGTAGAACTTATCATTTTAATGCTATTGTTCTTAATAAGACAGGACTTAAGAATTTATTTAAGATTATTTCTCTTGCTAATACTACTTATTTATATAAGACACCAAGAATTCTTAGAAGTAAACTTAATGAACTTAGAGAAGGTCTTATTATTGGTAGTGGCTGCTACGAAAGTGAAGTTTTTATTGAGGGGAGAAGTAAAGAGGGAGAAGAACTTACTAATATTATTAATTTCTATGACTATGTTGAAGTACAACCTCCTGAAGTATATGACCATTTGATTCAGACTAGTGATTTTAAAGATGTTAATGAGATTAAAGAACATATTAAGAAGATTATTAATGCTACTAAAGAAGCCGGTAAGATTATCGTGGCTACTGGGGACGTCCATCATTTTAGCAGGGAAGATAAGATATACAGGGAGATTATTGTTAATCAGAAGGTACCTGGTGGTGGTAGACATCCTCTTGCTAAGAGTAGTATTAAGAGTATTCCTTCTCAGCACTTTAGAACTACTGAGGAAATGCTTAATGATTTTGCTTTTCTAGGAGATGAACTTGCTTATGAGATTGTTGTTACTAATACTAATAAGGTACTTGATATGGTAGAGGAGATTGAAGTTATTATTGATACTGGTGGTATTCCTTTCTCACCTAGAGTTAAGAGTGATGATGGTAAGTCTTATTTGGATTGTCCTAGAGTGGTTACTGACTTAGTATTTGATAGGGCTAAAGAGTGGTATGGTGATGATTTACCTCATAATATTGAAGAGAGAATATCTAAGGAATTATACGGTGATATTGTCTACAAATGCTGGAAGGAAATTATTAGTGAAGAGAATCCTAATATTAGTGATGAAGAACTTGATTCTAAGTTATTTGAAAATTTACATAATACTTTAGTTAAGGGGTTTGATGAAGTTAAGAAACTTGTTAGTGATTATGTTAAAAAACATTGGAGTGAAGAAGATGGTGAGATGACTGATAAGGCACTAGAGAAGAAAATTAAGAAATCTCTAGGTGGTGTTATTGGTGGTGGATTTGATCCTATTTACTTGATTGCTCAAAGACTTGTTAAACACTCTAATGACGAAGGTTTCTTGGTTGGTTCAAGAGGTAGTGTTGGTTCTTCGTTTGTGGCTACAATGATGGGTATTACTGAGGTTAATCCTCTTCCTGCTCATTATAGATGTCTTAAATGTAAGAATAGTATTTTTAAAGATGATAATGGTAATGATTTAGGTGCTACTTATTCTAGTGGATTTGATTTGCCTGATAAGATTTGTCCTAAATGTGGAGAGCATATGTATAAAGATGGACAGGATATGCCATTTGCTACTTTCCTTGGTTTTAATGCTGATAAGGTTCCAGATATTGACCTTAACTTTTCGGATTTGAATCAAGCGTCCGCTCACGAATATACGAAAGTTTTATTTGGTGTTGATAATGTTTATAGGGCTGGTACGATTGGTACAGTTGCAGAAAAAACAGCGTTTGGTTTTGTTAAGGGATACTTTGAAGATAAGGGTATTATGAATAAGAGGTCTTGTGAAATTGAAAGACTAGCGATGGGATGTACTGGTGTTAAGAGAACGACTGGTCAGCATCCTGGTGGTATTGTTGTTGTTCCTGATTATATGGATGTATCCGACTTTACGCCTTTCCAATTTCCTGCTGAAGACCCTACTAGTGCATGGAGAACAACACACTTTGATTACCATGCTATTGACCAAGATTTACTTAAACTTGATATTTTAGGTCATTCTGATCCTACACAACTTAGACTTATTCAAGAATTATCTGGTACAGATATTCTTAAGGTTCCTCTTGATGATAAGGATACGATGAGTATATTTACTTCTACTAAAGTACTTGGTGTTACTAATGAACAAATTATGTGTGATACTGGTACTCTTGGTATTCCTGAGTTTGGTACTCCTTTTACTATTTCCATGGTAGCGGAAACTAAACCTACTACTTTTGCAGAACTTATTAAGATATCTGGATTATCTCATGGTACTGACGTTTGGCTTGGTAATGCACAAGAACTTATTAAGAATAATATTGTTCCATTTAAAGATGTTATTGGATGTCGTGATGATATAATGGTTTATCTTATGTATCATGGTGTTGAACCTATTAAGGCATTTAAGATAATGGAGTTTGTACGTAAAGGTAAGGCTAGTAAAGATCCTGAAACTTGGGCTAAACATAAAGAGACTATGGAGAAGGCTGGTATTGAATCTTGGTTTATTGATAGTTGTCATAAGATTAAGTACATGTTCCCTAAAGCACATGCTGCTGCTTATGTTATAAGTGCTTTTAGAATTGCATGGTATAAGGTACATATGCCTGTATACTTCTATGCTAGTTGGTATACTACTAAGGCTACTGATTTTAATATTGAGGCTATGATTAGAGGATATGATAGTATTAAGAACTCTATTATTGAAATTGAGAATAAGGGTTTTGATGCCTCTAATAAAGAGAATGGTATATCTGAATGTTTAAAGGTTGCTTTAGAGATGGCTGCTAGAGGTATTAAAGTTGCTCCTTATGATTTATATAAGAGTAAGGGTTCTATCTTTACAGTAGAAGATGATAAGACTATTATTCCTCCATTTAGAGCTATTGATGGTCTTGGTGATGTTGTTGCTAAGAATATTGAGAAAGAAGCTGCTAGAGCACCATTTATTAGTATTGAAGATTTTCAAACTAGATGTAAAGTATCTCAAACTTTAATTGATAAAATGAGAACGATGGGTATATTTGAAGGTATGCCTGAGACTAGTCAACTTAGTTTATTTTAGAAAATATTTCCCGGGAAATAATTTGGGAAATATTTTTTTCAGTTCGAGCTTGTAGTCTCTCACTGTTAAATAAAGCCTGTAGTCTTTATTTAAAGTATTTTTGTTCTGAAAATATTATATATAAAAATGCACAAATTTTTGAGTAAAATGTGCATTTTTTATTTTAATTAAATATTGATAATTTTCTTACTGGTAATTCTTTTGGTTTTTGATTAGTTATATACTTTTTAACTTTAGTATCTATAGCTATTAAATTAGTAAGATTAATTCTTATTATATTAATTTCATCATCAGTTAAATTATTTACTGGTAATATATATTTTTTATATGTTCTTGGAGAGACTCCTACTAAAGTAGTAAATATTTCTGAATAATATTCTAATGAATTATAACCACTTTTAAAAGCTATGTTTAATATTTTATTATTATAGTTATAATGTTCTAAACTATTTAGAATCTTTTTTATATTTATATATTCTTTAATAGTTATATTTAATTCTCTTTTGAATCTTTTCATTAGATATGTTTTATCATAACTGAATAATTTACTTAATTCATTAATAGTTATTTCTCTATTTAAATTTTCATTTATGTAATCTATTATATTACATACTAGTTCATTAGAATAAATAATTATCCCTCCTTATTATTATTTTATCATAAAAAAGCCATTTTTGTTTAACTTTTTTGTTATTTTTGGATTTATAATTAATTTGAAAGGAGGAATAATATGTTTTATTCAAAATGGACTTCTGAAGAAGATTTAAAAAAATATCTTACAGAAGTAGAAATCGACTCCGAAATTCAAAAGTCTGGAATACAAATGTTATCAGAAGAAAATAAAATTTATATTAAGGATGATGAATCTCATAGTCTTGTTATTGGTTCTGCTGGTAGTGGCAAAACACAAGCTGTTGTATTACCACTTGTTAGAACTATTATCAAAGCAAATGAATCTTTTTTGATTAATGATGTTAAAGGAGAAATAATGAACAAAGTTGGAGGTGAGTTAAAGAAAAGAGGATATAATATAATAGTTTTAGATTATGCTAATTTAAAAATTGGTAATCATTATAATGTACTTGATTTTCCATATTATCTTTATAATAATGATGAAAAAGATAAAGCTATTGAAATATTAGAAAATATTGCCTACTATATAATGCATGATATTGATTCTACTAGTGATCCTTTCTGGGAAAAAACTGCTGGTGATTACTTTGTTGGACTTGCTTTATATTTATTTGATAATGCTAAAAGCGAAGAAATTAATTTAAATAGTATATTTAATTTATCAAATGATATTTTTAAAGATGAAAAGGGATATGATAAACTAATTATGAATAGTTTGGATAAATCTTCTAGTACTTATCAGTTCTTATCTAGTACTTTGTTTTCACCTAAAGAAACTAGTGGTGGTATTATTGCTACTTTTAGTCAAAAAATTAAGGGATTTGTTACTAGAGAAAAATTATCTAGTATGATGTCTACATCTGACTTTGATTTTAAAAATATTGGTAATGAAAAAACTGCTATCTTTGCTATTACTGGTACTGCTAACTATGCTAATGATTTAGTTTCAATACTAGTGGATGAGTTATTTTATAGTTTAGATTTATTTAAAAATAAAAATAATAGATTTAATTTAATATTAGATGAATTTGATAGTATGAAACCAATAAAAGATTTCTATAGTAGAATTAATTATGCTAGAGGAAACAATATTAGAATTACTGCTTTAATAAAAGATCTTACTAATTTAAATATTGTTTATGGTACTAATTATAAAGACTTAATTAGAATGTGTTTTAATAATATTATTTATTTACTTGCTAATGACTTATATACTTTAGAAGAAATAAGTAAGTTATGTGGTGATACTGAAAAGGGACCGCTAATTAGTATTCAAGAACTTAAAACACTAGATAATTTTGAAGAAGTTATTCTTATGACAAGAATGTATCCTATTAGAACTAAAGTACTTCCTGATTATATAATTAATTGGAATTTTGACAATTCAGAATTAGAATTTAATAATCTTGAAAAGAAGCAAATTAATTTATTTGATATTGAAAAATTTTTAAAAAAATAATATTTAATATTATGTACTTAGAAAAGTAATATATGAAAGGGGGTAAGTAGCAGGATAATAGGGGGACTGCTACTGAATATATGACTTGTTCTAGTTGTAAATACTTAAATGAAAATAAAAAAATAGATGGAAAAGTAAGTGGATGTGAATATTTTTGTAATAAAAATAAATGTTTTGTTAATGGTCAAAATACTGCTTGTAATAAGTATGAAAGTTCTTTTAGAAGTACTAATAGATGTAATGAAATATATAACGAAGGTAAAGATTTTTATAATGACACTCATTCTATTAGTTATTATTTATTCATTCTTATTGTAGTTATTATTATAGCTATTATTGCTCGTATTAGTAATCCTGAACTTTTCCCATTTTAAAAATATTGTTAAATATGAAGACTATTTTTATAGGCTTCATATTTTTCATTAAAGACCTTAGGCTTTAATGATAGTGAGAAACGTAGATTCGAACTAATAAATTATTTCCCGGGAAATAATTTATATAAACAAAATAACATAGAAAGACTTTATTTTAAGGCTTTTTTTTAGTATAATTATATATAGAAAGACTTGGTGATATTATGAAAAAAATAGTTTTAGTAGATGGTAATAATCTTTTATTTAGAAGTTATTATGCTACTGCTTATACAGGCAATATAATGAGAAATAAAGAAGGGGTTCCTACGAATGGAGTATATGGTTTCGTTAATATGATTAATAAAATTGTTAATGATGAGAAACCAGAATATATGATGGTGGCTTTTGATATAGGTAAGACTTTTAGACATGAAAAATATGAAAGATATAAAGATGGAAGAAAAGAGACTCCTGATGACTTAAAAGTACAATTTCCAATTGCTAAGAAAATACTTACAGCAATGGGAATTAAATATTTAGAATGTGCTGGGTATGAGGCAGATGATATTATTGGTACTGTATCTATGTGGTGTGAGAAAGATCCAGAATATGAGGCTTTAATTGTAAGTAGTGATAAAGATTTACTTCAGTTAATTAGTGATGAGACAACGGTTAAATTACTTAAAACTAAAGATTATATTATGATGGATAGAAAGACTTTTAATGAGACATATGGTTTTGAACCTATTCATATGATAGATTTAAAGGCTTTAATGGGAGATGCTTCAGATAATATTCCTGGTGTTCATGGTATTGGAGAAAAAGGCGCTATTAAATTAGTTAGTGAATATACCACTATTGAAAATATTTATGCTAATATTAATAATATTAAAGGAGCTACACAAACTAAACTTATTGATGGGGAAGAAGACGCTTATTATAGTAAAGATTTAGTTACAATATATAGAGAAGTTCCTCTTGATGTTAGTTTTGATGATTTAAAATATAAAAATTGTAATATTGAAGAACTTACTAATATTTATAAAGAATTAGGTTTTTATTCTCTTCTTAAAAAATTAGATGATGTAATTGAAGAAGATAAAAAGGAAGAAGAACATAATAGTATAGATAATTTTAAAATTATTACTGATATTAATGAAGTTAAAATTAATGAGGAGACCGCTATCTGGTTAGATACTACTATTGGTAATTATCATGATGCTGAATTACTTGGTATTTCTTTATATAATAATAATTTGGCCTGCTATATTCCTTTTGATATAATAAAGAATAATTATGATATTTTAAATACTGAATTTAATTTATTTACTTATGATTATAAGAAGTTAATTGTAATATTTAATAGATATGGTATTAAGGTACCTAAGATTAATTTTGATACTATGATTAGTGCATATTTACTTAACTATGAAACTAAAGATGATATTGCTTATCTTGCTAATAATATGAACTTTAAGATTCCTGCTTATGATAAGAAAGAAGTAGTAAATGATGAAGAGGCTAGTAAGAGAGCTATTCTTAAGGCTAAATTTATTTATACTTCAAAGGAAGAATTATATAACAAGATGAAAGAAGAAGATACTATTTATCTATTTGAAAATATTGAGATGCCGCTAGCGAAGGTACTTGCTAAGATGGAGATTGAGGGTATTAGAGTTGATAAAAATATTTTAAAAGAAATGGGTGAAGAAATTAAAATTAAATTAGAACTTATTACTAAAGATATTTATAATTATGCTGGCTGTGAATTTAATATTAATTCTCCTAAACAACTTGGTGATATTTTATTTGAGAAACTTAATCTTCCTTATGGTAAGAAAAATAAGAGAGGTGGATACACTACTGATGCTGATGTTCTTAAAAAATTAGTAGATTATCCTATCGTTAATTGTATCTTAGAATATAGAGCACTTGCTAAACTTTATTCTACTTATATTGATGGTATTATCAATTGTATTAGAGATGATGGTAAAATACATACTATTTATACACAAACTTTAACAAGAACTGGTAGATTATCTTCGATTGAACCTAACTTACAAAATATTCCAATGAGAAGTGAGTATGGTAGACTTATTAGAAAAGCTTTTATTCCAGAAAGTAATAGTGTTATTTTATCTTCTGACTACTCACAAATTGAACTTAGAGTATTTGCTCATTTATCGGGAGTTAATGATTTAATAAATGCTTTTAATGAAGGTATAGATATTCATACTAAGACCGCTATGGATATATTTAAAGTACCTCAGGAAGGTGTTACTAAAAATATGCGTAGGCAGGCTAAGGCTGTTAACTTTGGTATTTTATATGGTATCAGTAGCTATGGTTTATCTGAGGACTTGGGGATTCCAGTTAAAGAAGCTAAAGAATTTATTAATAAATATTTTGATACTTATCCGGGAGTTAGAGACTATATGGATAAAGAGATTGAAACTGCTAAAAAGAATGGTTATGTTAAAACTATCATGAATAGAAAGAGAGTTATCGATGAATTAAAGAGTACTAATTATATGATTAGAAATATGGGTGAAAGAATGGCTCTTAATACTCCTGTTCAAGGGTCGGCTTCAGATATTTTAAAGAAGGCTATGATTGAAATTGATGAAATATTTGAAAAAGAAAATATTAATAGTAAGATGCTTCTTCAAGTACATGATGAATTAATATTCAATGTATACAATGATGAAATTGATAAAGTTAAAGAAATTGTATATAATACTATGACTAATGTATTTGATTTAAAGGTACCACTTGATGTAGATATTGAGTTGGGAAATAATTGGTATGAGGCTAAATAGGTAAAATTATTTCCCGGGAAATAATTTGGGAAATAATTTAAGTAACAAAAGAGGTGATGTATATGCCAGAATTACCAGAGGTAGAGACTGTTAAAGAATCTTTAAAGTTAAGATTAAATAATAAAAAAATAATTAAAGTTAGAGTTTTATGGGATAATATTATTGCATATCCTAGTAAAGAGGACTTTATTAAAGAAATTGCTAATCAATGTATTAATGATGTTAAGAGAAGAGGTAAATTCTTGATGTTTGATTTAGATGATTATTATCTTCTGTCACATCTTAGAATGGAAGGTAAATACTTTTTTAAGACTAAAGATGATGATATTAATAAACATGAACATGTTATCTTTGACTTAGATGATGGTAGTGAACTTAGATATATGGATACTAGAAAATTTGGTAAAATGTATCTTATAAAAAAAGAAGATATTGATAAGATAGGACCTCTTGTAGAACTTGGCCTTGAACCTTGGGATGATAATCTTACTAGTGAATATTTACTTGATAAATATAAGAAAAAGAAATTACCTATTAAGAGTGTTTTACTTGACCAAAGTATAATCGTGGGTATTGGTAATATCTATGCTGATGAGATTTTATT
>ERZ808246.2277-NODE-2277-length-12226-cov-3.236546_pt1 | contig 12226 bp, 15 predicted proteins | sample MGYA00521083_ERZ808246 | MGnify/ENA primary metagenome ERZ808246 (study PRJEB31516, sample SAMN03275577) | gut metagenome | biome: mammalia-associated habitat; material: feces | host: Papio cynocephalus | place: Kenya | collected 2012-07-07 ...
AAATCTGCATTTTTATATCCTCCAAAATATATTATCTGAATTTTTTCATAACCTCATAAGATGAGATCAAGTCGTTTTCAAAATCGTCTGTCGAACCCTCTATCGAAACGCGGGGACATCCGACCTTTTTAAGATTATCTATAAACTCCGAATAATCAAAACCGTATTTTTCATTCGGATACACTCTTTTGTGTCTGCCTGTTGATAACGGATATGATATGTGCGCGTGAATCAAATCGTTTCCGACTGCGATAATATTCGCATAATCGTCACACGACTCGATCATGTGGTATATATCCGCAAGAACATGAATCCGCCCGCTGTCCGTCATTGACGCTGTAATACACGCTTCCTTTACAGTGTTGATTACTTGGGTTTCCTGTCTGCACAGCGGTTCTATTGCTAAATCGATATCATATTTATCGCAGAGTCCGGCGACCGTCTCTTTAAGAAAACGAACCGTCTGCAAATAACATTCCCTCAACGGGTAACCGTCTTTTACGTCTCTCGCTCTGCCGGAACCGAACACGACAGTTTCGACTCCGAGCTTTTTACACCGCTCAAAACCTTTTTCAACGAACTTATAAAGTGCGTCATAATCCACGTTTTTACCGGTAACGCTCATTTCGCCGGGTAAAAAGCAGTTTGCCGTCTCGCATTTTATTCCGCTTTCCGCGAGCGCGGAATATAAGCTGAAGAAATCGCCGTCTGACATTGAAGCCACGGAATTAAATCCTGTCTCCATATAGTCAAATCCGGCTTTTTTTATAAGACCGGGATTTCTGATATCCGTACCCGCGCAAACGCCGATTCTCATAAAATCGCCTCCTTATATTTCTGCGCCTCGTTCAGCATGTGCTGTGCGGAGGACAGCTGAATTACATCGTCGGAGTCTCCGCCCACTATTCTCGCTATCGCGCGTTTTCGTCCGTCAAAGTCGAGAGTCTGCACGCGCGTAAACGTTTTATCGTGTTCGGTTGATTTTGATATCTCAAAATGAGAGTCAGCGAACGAAGCGATAACGGGCAGATGGGTTATACATAAAACCTGGTGGATCCTCGACAGCGAATAGAGTTTTCTGGCTATCATTCCCGCGGCATGACCGCTTACGCCCGTATCTATTTCGTCGAATATCAAGGTCGAAATACCGTCTTTCTCCGCAAGCGCGCTCTTTATTGCAAGCATAATTCTAGACAGCTCGCCTCCCGAAGCGATTTTTGCCAGAGGCTTCGGCTCCTCGCCCGAATTCGGAGAAATAAGAAATTCAATATTATCAATTCCCGTCGGAGTAAACGGACTCAATTCACGTCCTACCTTAAATTCGACCGACGGCATATCGAGAGTTTCAAGCTCCGATTTAACTTTGTTTTCAAATTCATGCGCCGTTTTCATTCTGACAGACGAAAGCTTCTCCGCTTTCTGAACCGTCAGTTCGTAACAGCGTTCGTATTCTTCTTTAAGTTCTTCTATTTTAGAATCGGAAAGTTCTATGCTTTCGAGTTCATTTTTTGCGTTTTCATAATATTCTATAACGTCGCTCTCTTCGGGACCGTATTTCTTTTTAAGCGTGAACAGAGTGTCGAGCCTGTCCTCGATCTCCTCAAGCTCGCCCATATCGAACGACGACGACTCGATAAACGAATTGATTTGTGAAGATAAATCCTCCGCCGTGTACGCGATATCGTTGAGAGCCGAGGCGGTTTTTTCGAATTCCTTTGACATTGAGGAAGCTTCCGAAACGGCGTTTGACGCGTCGAACAGCATACCGCACGCGCCCGAGAATTCTCCGTCGCCCGACAGCGCGGTTCTTGCCCTTATAAGAGCGTCCGTTATATTCTTATAATTATTAATTACATTCTTTCTTTCGGTGAGAATTTCTGTTTCGCCCGGTTCTATATTAGCCTTTTCTATCTCGTCCGTCTGATATCTTAAAAGGTCGATTCGCCTTGCTTTCTCCCCCTCGTCCATAGTCAGTTTTTTAATCTCGCTTTTAATCTCGAAAAGCTTTCTGTACGAAGAATAATAGTCATTTATAAGTTCGGAGTCGGAAGCCAGCAAGTCTATAAACGAAATGTGATATTTCGGCTGCATAAGCTGCTGTGAGTCGGACTGACCGTGAATATTTATAAGCGTTATGCCTATTTTTTTCAGAACCGAAACGGAAACACTTACGGAATTTATTTTACAAACATTTCGTCCGTCACGGTGAAGCGTTCTGACAATACGGACGCTTCCGTCCTCACAGGCTATACCCGCATCATCAAGCGCGTCGGCGGTCGTCGGAGATATATCTGTAAAAAATGCGGAAACACGCGCCGAGTTTTCCCCCGTTCTGATAAGCTCGCGCGACGTTTTCTCGCCGAGCACGGCGTTTATCGAGTCAATAACGATCGACTTGCCCGCGCCCGTTTCACCGGTCAGACAATTAAATCCGCCGGTAAAATCTATTGATGCGTATTCAATTATTGCAATGTTTTCTATTACAAGATTTGAAAGCATAAATAATGTCCTTTATGATTTTAATAACGAAAGAAGCTCGTCCTTTACGGCAGAAGCCGCATTTTCGGTACGGCATGCAATGAATATCGTGTCGTCGCCCGCGAGAGTTCCGACGATATCGGGAATATTCAGTGCGTCAATAGCGGCGCACGCTGCCATTGCGGTTCCGATATGGCATTTTACCACGCAGATATTGAGCGCGGTGTCAACATTCGTAACGGTCTCAAAAAATATCGCATGGTATTTTACATACTTTTCATCAGTCGAGCCTGCGAGCGAGTATTTATATTCTCCGCCCGCGACAGGCTGTTTAATAAGTCTCAATTCTTTTATATCGCGCGAAACGGTCGCCTGCGTAACGTCAATTCCGCACGACAGAAGCTTATCGCGAAGCTCCTCCTGGTTGCTGATATTATACTGATCTATCAGCTGTAATATCATGGAATGTCTCTCTTTTTTCATCACAGTATGTCCTTTCGGTTATATTTACTCTGATCGTTTAATTTTGCATTAAGTATATCCGTAAACGAATCGTCTTTTATTTTTATAAATCTTGCTTTTCTGTCGGAGCATTTTACCGTAGTCCTGCTTCCCGACGGCAGGTTAAACGCCTCTTCCCCGTCGCACGAAAGCAGTACCTCGCGTTTTGAATTCTCAGGCTTAATTACGGTAAGGGAGGAATTAACGTTAAATAGAATAGTCCTTGCAGTAAGCGAGTGGGGACATATCGGAGTCATTATCATAAGCTCCACGTCCGGCTGCGCCACGGGACCTCCCGCGGAAAGATTATATGCCGTCGATCCCGTCGGAGTCGATATTATAATTCCGTCGGTTTTATAGTCGTTTACATATCTGCCGTTGCAGAAAACGCTCAATTCGGTAAGCTGTAATCTCATACCGCGCGCAAACACCGCGTCATTTAAACATTCCGAAGAAAAAATAAGCTCGGAATCCGTATACGTTTTAACGTCGAGCATAATACGCTCTTCAACAGTGTAATCTTTGCCGGTCAATCTGTCAAGCAAAAAAAGCTCGTCGTTTTCTATTCCCATGAGATATGCGAGGTTGCCCGCGTTTACCCCGAGTACGGGAACGTCGTATTTCACGGCTTTTTTCGAAGCGTTGAGTATACTGCCGTCGCCGCCGACAGATATAACCAAATCGGCTTCGGGCAGAACGGAATCTATATTGACAAATTTATTTTTATTAACGAATTCAAGTTTATCCGAATACGAATTATCGAAATAATAATCTATGCCGGACTTACCGAGCCTGTCGCAGACCTCTTTCGTAATGGAATAGCCGTTCGTCCTCGTAAGATTCGGAATAATGACCGCGTTCACTGCCTCTCACCGCCGTTTACGTCTAATTCTTTATGCGCCTTGGAAACGACGGAATCAACGTCAATTTTTTCGTCGGTTCCGCATTTCTTTAAATATATAAGAAATTCAATGTTCCCCTCGGGCCCTTTTATCGGAGAAAAATCGAGTCCGCACACAGCAAAGCCGAGCTGTTTGCAAACGAGTAAATCTTATTTATAACGTCCTTATGAACGTTCCCGTCGCGGACAACGCCTTTCTTGCCGACGTTCTCGCGTCCCGCTTCGAACTGCGGTTTAATTAAGCATACCGTTTCTCCGTCGTCCGAAAGTAAATTATACGCCACAGGCAAAACAAGTTCAAGCGAAATAAACGAAACGTCCACAGAAGCAAAGTCAATTTTATCGGGTACCTGCTCGTCGGTAACGTATCGTATATTGGTTCTTTCGAGATTTACTACCCTCGGGTCGCTTCTTATCTTCCACGCAAGCTGACCGTAGCCTACGTCGACGCAGTAAACCTTTTCAGCTCCGTTCTGAAGCATACAGTCCGAAAATCCGCCCGTCGACGCGCCTATATCCATACATATTTTATCTTTAAGCGAAATCGGGAAAACAGACATCGCCTTTTTTAGTTTATATCCGCCCCGGCTTACGAACTCCATGGAGCCTCTGACCTCTATGCTGTCGTCTGATTTTACGTTCGTTCCCGCTTTAAGTTCTTTCTGACCGTTTACGTAAACCTGACCAGCCATTATCATGGCTTTCGCCTTTTCTCTGCTTTCGAGCAGACCGAGCTGTACGATACGCTGGTCAAGTCTGATTTTATCGGACATCGTTCATTACCTCTGTGATTCTGTTAACGATACTTTCGCGGTCAAAACCGTACTCTTTTAAAAGAAGCTTCGCCGTCGAATGTTTTACGTATCTGTCCTCCACGGCGCGGATAAAATATCCGCCTTTATAACCGCTTTCGGACAGTAAATAATTGAAGCTCTCTCCGATACCTCCGCTCAATTCGCCCTCTTCGTAAAAGAATACGTTTGAGCAGTTCAGAACCGCCGTAACGGCTCCGTCGTCTATCGGTTTGATTCTGTTTAGCTTAATAAGTTTTATTTTATATTTTTTTCTTAAATCCTCGCACGCGTAAGCACATTCGGCAAAAATACGTCCGTAGGTTACTATCGCGATATCGGCTTCGCTTTCGCCGAATTCATCAAAATTATTTTCGCTCGGCTCGTACTCGGGCGGTATTTCGCACTCTTCGCCCTTTGGATAGCGAACCGCGACGACTCCGTCGGTATGATACAGCGCACGGAACAGCGCGTTCCTCATTCCTTTGTAAGTCGACGGGGAGAAAATCGTAACCCCCGGAATCGTGTTGAGCATGGGAACGTCGAGCAGTCCGTGGTGAGTCGGACCGTCGCCGTCTACGAATCCCGCGCGGTCGATTGCAAGCACGAGTTTAAGCCCCTGCAAAGCCGCGTCATGTATTACCTGGTCGTACGTTCTCTGCAAAAACGCGGAATAAACCGCAAATACGGGAACCATACCGCCCCGTGAAAGCCCCGCCGAAAACGTAACGGCGTGTTCCTCTGCAATTCCGACGTCAAAAAATCGCTGCGGATATTTTTCGGCAAAACAGTCAAGTCCCGTGCCGATTCCCATAGCCGCCGTGACCGCGCATATACGCTTGTCATTATCGGCAAACGAACACAGCGATTTCCCGAATTCGGACGAAAACGTTTCGTCACTGCATTTGAATTCACCGGATACAATGTCGAAATGTCCTATACCGTGGAATTTGCTCGGTGCCTGTTCGGCGAATTCGTACCCCTTGCCCTTTTTAGTCTTAATATGTATAAGCATTGGATAGTCCGCGGTCTTTGCAGCCTCGAACGCGTCCGTCAGAACGTCTACGTTATGCCCGTCGAGTGGACCTATATATCGAAATCCCAGTTCCTCGAACATTGTACTGTTCTTATAGAACAGCGATTTTAAACGCGTTTTTATATTAAAAAGGAAATTGGAAAGCTTAACGCCGATAAACGGAATTTTATTAAGCGCGTTCTCCGTCTTTGCTTTCATTCTGAAATAAGACGGTCTCGCTTTTATTACGGCAAGATGCGAAGCCAAAGCTCCGACGTTTTTTGAAATCGACATATCGTTGTCGTTTAATACGACGATAAGGCGCGACCGCGTTCTGCCGGCGTTATTCAGAGCCTCGTATACCATTCCGCCCGTAAATGCGCCGTCGCCGATAACGGCTATCGTATAGTTTTTATTATTTTTTAATTTATTCGCCTGCGCTATTCCGTACGCCGCCGAGAGCGATGTACTTGAATGTCCGCTGTAAAAAATATCGTGCTCGCTCTCGCCCGGGTCGGAAAATCCCGAGAGTCCGCCGGGCTGACGCAAAGTCGGAAACTCTTTTTGTCTGCCCGTCAGAAGTTTGTGAACGTAAACCTGATGACCTACGTCCCATATGATCTTATCGTACGGCGAGTTAAACGCCTTATGAAGCGCGACGGTAAGCTCTACCACGCCGAGATTCGACGCGAGGTGACCGCCCGTCTGCGAAACCGTATCTATAAGCCTGTTTCTTATTTCCACGCACAGCCTGTCCGTCTGTTCGGAATCAAGCTTTTTTACGTCCGACGGCTTTTCAATACTGTCGAGAATATGCTCATCCATAGATTTGTTACTCCGTTATGCCGTTCTTTTAAGAAGTTTCAATGCAATCTCTTTAAGATACGAAGTATCGGAATCTATTTTATCCAATGCTTCAAGCGACTTCTTCGTGTATTCGTCCGCAAGCTCTCTCGCCTTTTCTTCTCCGAAAAGAGAGACATACGTAGCTTTATTGTTTATAATATCGCTGTTCTTGTCACCCTCGGCAAAATCCAGAAGATCGTCGACTATCTGAAAAGCTATACCGAGATTTTCCGCGAACGCTTCGGCGTGCGGAATGTAGTCGTATCTTCCGCCGAAAATACATCCGAGAACGCACGCGCATTTAATAAGAGCGGAAGTTTTAAGCTTATCCATAAGAAATAACGTTTCGGCGTCGATTTCGGTTCCCTCCGTTTGAGTATCGATAACCTGACCGCCTATCATACCGTTGACTCCCGCGTTTTCGGACAGATAGCTTACAGCTCTGACCTTTTTGTCGTCGGAGCATACTCCCGCGAGAACCGCGGAAAAAGCGTGAGTCAGCAGCGCGTCGCCTGCAAGAAGTCCCAGACCCTCGCCGAATTTTTTATGCGTCGACGGCTTTCCCCTGCGGATATCGTCGTTGTCCATGCACGGCAGATCGTCGTGAACGAGCGAATACGAATGTATCATCTCAACGCCCATTGCAAACGGCAGAGCGTCGTTAACGTCCGCACCGCATATATTTGCAAATTCAAGACAGAGCAAGGGTCTGACCCTCTTGCCCCCGTCCGTGCATGCGTATTTCATAGCCTCGCTCAAACGGGCGTATTTTTCATCCGGAACGGGTATAAAATCCGCTATATTATCGTCTATAAGCTTTACGTATTCTTCCGTTTTACTCATTATCAGAATTCTCCTCATGTCCATCGGTCAGTTTTTCTATTTTAATTCTCGATTTTTCAAGCGTCTGCGAACAGAAATCCGCAAGTTTTACGGCGTCTGCGTATATTTTTGTAGTCTCTTCAAGGGACATATCTCCCTTTTCAAGCTTTGCAACGAGCTCTTCAAGCGACGCGAACGCTTCCTCATAAGTCATTTTTTTCATTGTTTTCTCCGTTATAATGTATTTTTTCGGTTCGGCACTCAATCGAACCGTCGTATGTCAATATCGTAAGTCTGCCGTTTTCTTCCGCGTCCGAAACGCTTATAACGCGCTTTGAGCCGAAATACACGGGCAGAAATCCTTTTTTCAAAAAATTCAGAGGATTCAATACTCCAAGCTTGTTTATAATCGAATCAAGACTTCTTTCCTTTTCGAACATATAAGCCGAAACACTGTCGTTAAAACGCTTTATTTTAATATCCAGCGCGTTTTTGTTTGCGTGGTAAACGTTCTGCGGAGAGTACGCGCCGAGTATTCTTAAAACGGAATCGAGCGAATGTTTTTTCTGCATATATACGTTCAAATACGCGCTGTCCGCTCTGTTTTTAAGCGAGCCGACCGATTTTTTTATAACCGTTATATCTTCGCTTGCAAGCTCCGCGGCCGCAGACGGCGTGGGCGCGCGAAGATCGGAAGCGAAATCGCACAGCGTAAAATCCGTTTCGTGACCGATACCCGTAATAATCGGAATTTCGCTGTCCGCTACGGCTCTGACGAGTTTTTCCTCGTTATATCCCCACAAATCCTCTATGCTTCCTCCGCCTCTGCCGAGAATCAGCACGTCGGCGTTTTTATTTTTATTGAAATATTCTATCGCTTTGACATTATCGTCCGCGCACGAAACACCCTGTACATTAACCGGGTAAATTTTTATCGTGCAAAGCGGATACCGTCTTGTCAAAACGTTGCATATGTCCCTGACCGCCGCGCCCGTATCGGACGTTATAACGCCTATCGTACGCGGAAAACGGGGGATCGGTTTCTTTCTGCTCTCGTCGAAAAGCCCCTCCGAAGCGAGTTTTTGCTTCATCTGTTCAAACGCGAGAGCCAGCGCGCCCGCCCCCTCGGGCTGCATATCGTCGACATAGAGCTGATATATTCCGTCGCGTTCGAAAACGCTTACTCTGCCCTTGCAGATAACGCGCATGCCGTCCTCGGGAACAAACCGAACCCTCTGCGCCGAACGGGCGAACATCACGGCCTTTATCGCGCTCGAATCATCTTTTAATGTGAAATAAAAGTGTCCCGAACGGTAATGATTCGTAAAATTCGATATTTCGCCCGACACGCAAACGTTAAAAAGACGTGAATCCGCATCGAAAAGATTTTTTATATAAAAATTTATCTGTGAAACGCTCAAAGGCGTGTTACGCGTCATAAATTCTCCTTTATATAGGCAAGGTACGCCGTACCAGCCGCATTATCCGCCGAAAACTCCGGCTGCGCGAAATAACAGCCGTCGATTCTTGCCGTTATATCGTCCTTTATAATCGAATCGGACATCACGCCCCCCGCGTACAAAACGGGCAGATCACCGAATTTGTTACGCATATTTACGCACATGCCGTAAGCACAGCAGCGGACGGCGTCGATACAGTATCTCGCGATATCGCATTTATCCTCGCCCCTTGAAAGCATGCCGGCGCATTTGTTCTCTATTCCCGACAGGCTGACGTTTCCGTCTCTGAAAAACAATTTGACGTTATATCGTTTTTCGCTCTGCTTTGCGAGTTTTTCAAGCTGTACTCCCGCGGGGAAATTAAGTCCGAGCATAACTCCTACCCTGTCTACGGCCTGTCCCGCTTTAAGATCAAGCGAAGTAAAAACGTTTGTTATTTTAAACACTTTTTCCGAGTCGGGTTCAACCAGAAGCGCGTCCGTTGTTCCGCCCGAGAAGTGAAAAGCGATAAATTTACCGCCTATAAGCTCCGGCTTGCCGGCGGAATAAACCGCGGCGGCTATATGCCCCGCCTGGTGCGAAAATTCATATCGCCCGATTTTCAAAGCGGAGGCGATTACTTTCGAATACCCCGTTCCGACGGTAAAACACGGCATATACGAACCCGAAACATCTCTGGGCGCATACGAAGCCGAAACCGCACCGGAAATATGGAATTCGTCCAAAACCTCCCGAAGCATGTCGGGGAGATTCCGGCTGTGGTGAAACACCGCGTCGGACTGTCTTAATCCCTTTGCGTTCTCCGCGACGGGCAGAAGCTGTTTTTTTGAAACAACTATACCCTCGCCCTCTTTATATACGGCGCACGAGGTTGTGTAATTGCTCGTGTCGATACCGAGATAAGTTTTCTGCATAACTCACCCGATAACCGCGGGAGCTTCCGCATTTTCGTTTTCTTCACATTCGGAGTCGATCCCCGTTTCAACGGCGGGATCAAAGTCCGGTTTAACGTCTTCCGATTCCGATTTTTCGCCGGAACTGTTTAAATTCTTTACAGCGGAACCCAATACGGCGTTAACGAACGCGGGATCCTGATCGGCGGCGTATTTTTTCGCAAGCTCAACCGCTTCGTTTATCGAAACCGCGTACGGAACCGAATCAAAATAAAGAATCTCGCACACCGCGAGTCTTAAAATTGCAAGAACGACCTTGGAAAGTCTTGATATTTTCCATCCGCTTGCAAGATAACGGCCGATAGTCGAATCTATTTCGTCAAGCGACTCAAACGTACGTCCCGCAAGCGATGAAACGAACCCGTCATATTCGAACAGTCCGGCCTCTTTCGCAGTCTCGCAAAGCTCGACCACTGTACAGTCCGGATTGAACTGCTTTTCAAAGACGATAATAAACGCCTGTTCTCTTGATTCCTGTCTTTTTTTCATTGGGTACCTCCGATAAAGATTTGAGACCTCCCGGGTTCGCGGGAGGTCTCAAACCGACATTACTTTACGCTTAAAAAATAAGTAATTCCTGCGAATCGCTTATATTATAGCATAAAATAAAAAATATACAATACTTTTTTTATTTCGCGCCTATTATAGTGATGTTTTCCGGGGAAATTTTCAGATTATTCTGCACGATTTCGCGTATCTGCAAAACGGAATTATCCGTAAGATATCTGTCCTCGACGATAACCTCCGCGCTGTCCGTATTTATAACGCATACACATTCTCCGCCGATTTTCGCGCTGACGAGAGTCTCTATGTTGCTTTCGGCGATTTTGGTGTCCGATATATCCGTAAGGGACGCGGAAGCGGAAGCTACGGCGTCGTTATCGCTCGACGGCGCGCTGATAATCTCTTTGAGCGAAGCCACCGATTTATCGTACGCCTCGTTTCTCGACAGTCTTGCCGAGGCGAAATACTCCTTGTTCTCCCCTGCGCTGACATACTGTGCGTCGCCGAGATTATGTACGTTTTCCGCGCTTACGTTCGATTCGTTCTCTGCGGGAACAAGCTTATCCTTTCCCGATGTCATATACCAGTTTGCAAGCACCGCCGCGCCGAGAACGATAACTATTCCCGAGAGAATAAGCTGTTTTTTCTTTAATGGTTTACTCATAAATACATTTCTCCTTTGATTTATTTGCCCACGTAGATTCTGTCCGAACCTATGTCATAAAGCGATGAGATCAGAGATTTGATCTCGTTTTTGATAACCGCGCTTTCACCTCCGTCGCACACGACCGCCACGCCTTTGATAACGGGCGCGTCGATTCGCACGATAAGTCCGTCCGGCTGTCCGGCGTTTCCCTCGGTATATATGTATTCGCTGTCTCTGAAAATAGAATCGTTTTCTTTTTTTTCGTTGACATCCTGCGCGTAATGAATAGTTCCCGTGCTTTCGAGACTTACGCTGACGTTTACGTTTCCCGCGCCGTCGATCTCGCAAACAAGCGATTTTATTTTTTGAGCAACCGCGTTTTCAACGAATTCAATTTCGGTTTTTCCGTCGTTTTCACCGGTGTTTTTCGTATTTTTATCTGTGTTTTTCCCGACGTTTCCGCCGCCCGTAAATGCGATTATCAAAACGATTATTCCCGCCGTGACAAGAAGAAAATACGTTTTTTTATCCGTTTTTAATTTTGATTTGACCGATTTAAGCTTTTCTTTAATATTTTTCAATTCGTTCATTGTATATTCTCCGTAACCACACGTACGTCTGGGCGTACCGTATTATTTAAATTTCTTTTACCTGCTCTGCTTTTGGGCTGTCTTTTTGCGACAAAACGACGGTTAAAACGTCCGAATCATAGTAAATATCCGGTTCGTCCTCACAAACATAGCTTAGAATGTTTCGGCATATCGAACATACCGCGCCGCCCGCGTAATCGGCGATATCGCCGTCCGAAAATGAAGAATCGATATTGTTTTTATTCTCAAAATCAAATTCGTTTTTTAATTCGATTTTACCCGCCGCAGAGAAAACCATACTTAACGTCAGCGCGGACAGGCACAGCTTCAAGGTTTGCTTCATTTTGTCCGAACCGTTGAGCCACAACGCGATTCCGCCTATAACGGAGAACACGCACAGCGACAAAACGACCCCCGATATCGAATCCGTATCAACCGCCTCCCATGCAAGCATTTTGCTTTACGGAATACAAAATCGTAAAGCAATTATCTTTACATTCATTCATATAATCCGTTCAATCCTGTCATCAGCATGCAGGCACAGCATATATACAGCGAAAAGAAACACAAAGCAGTCATAAGCTTTATAAAATCAATAAATCCGTCATATATCCGCCCTGACGAATCGGAATTGAACATACCGCATATCCCCTTTATCAGCCGAAGCGTAACATTCCACACAAAAAGTCTGACGATAAGAGGTATGCCCAAAACAGCCA
>ERZ808246.2278-NODE-2278-length-12225-cov-2.961709_pt1 | contig 12225 bp, 10 predicted proteins | sample MGYA00521083_ERZ808246 | MGnify/ENA primary metagenome ERZ808246 (study PRJEB31516, sample SAMN03275577) | gut metagenome | biome: mammalia-associated habitat; material: feces | host: Papio cynocephalus | place: Kenya | collected 2012-07-07 ...
GAAGGACAAGGACGGAGAGCCGAAGGCAAAGACATCTCACTCGCTCAACCCTGTACCGGGAATCATCTTTGACCCTGAATACAAGGGCGAATACGACAACACCAAGCTCAACGACGGACTTGGAATCTCATCTTGGCCTGCAACAATTATGACACTGATGGGCTTTGTTCCGCCGACGGACTACGACAAGAGCATGGTCAACTTGAAGTAAGAGAAACCACACTGTCATTGCCGGACTTGTTCCGGCAATCCATGCGTAAAGATTCCTACATCAAGTGTGGGAGCAACAAGACTAAACAAACAGGGCATTCCTCTTGGAATGCCCTTTCTTTTTTTATTTTATTCTACTTGTTCAAAAGATATTCTGCGACTGCCTCGTAAGCCGGAATTGAAAGCGGGTCAATATACTTGTTCGAAGCGTAATAAGTTGACGCAAAGCGCGCAATCACCATTTGAGCCGCCGGGTCAATGTAAATTGCCTGGCCGTGAACACCGCGAGCCATGTACGCTCCGTGAGAGTTATTCGTAATCCACCACATATTGTGGTAGCTCCAGCCCTGCAATTTTGGATAGCCGCCCTTTGCAAACGCAGCCTTGTATTCCTCGGAAGTTCCGCCGACAGAAATATCTTTTACTGCTATTTCAGGAATAACCTGCCTACCGTTCAGCTTTCCGCCATTCCTCATCATCTCGCCGAAAGCCGCCATATCGCGAAGGTTCAAGTCAAATCCGCCGCCTGCGAATGCAATTCCGGAAGGGTCAACCTGATAGTAGCCGTCATAGTGCGCGCCAAGAGGCTTCCAAATCATTTCAGAAATCATGTCCGCAAGCCCCTGCCCTGTTACGCGCGAGCAAATCCAGGCAAGAAGCTCAGTGTTCACGGTTCTGTAGCCGAATGCCTCTCCGTGCTCTGTGTCCGAAAGCTTTTTCACCGTTGCAAGATATTCGTAGTAATTTTGCGGACCTTTGTAGTCTGCTGGGCGGAAAACGTTTCCTGCCGCTGAGTAAGCCCAGATTTCCGCGTTCGGGTCGTTGTAGTCCTCGCTGTATTTAATCGCGGTCGTCATGTCCATAACCTCTTGAACAGTAGCGTCCGCAAAGCCTGAACCTTTCAGTTCTGGAATATATTCAGCCACTTTTTTTGACGGGTCAAGTTTTCCGTCCGCCACAAGGATTGAAGCGATTGTTCCCGTGAACGACTTGCTCACCGACATTGCCGCATGGAGTCCGTCCGGTTTTAAGCCTGCCGGATATTTTTCGTAGACGATTTTTCCTTTATGCATGACGATAATTCCGTCAGTGTAGTTTGCGCCAAGCGACTCTTCAAAAGTCATCGCCTTGTCAGAATCCCACGGCGTAAAAGTTACGTTTCCGATTGCCGGGTCAAGCTTTGTCTTTAGCTGGTATTTCTTGCCGATTCCTGATGAGACATTCCGGGTCGGAAAAAATTCCCTCATGTGGTTCACGCTGTAGCGCAACGCCGGAAACTCAAAGAACGAGCCGTCCGAAGCGTGAAGCGTTTTTTCCTTAGACGGCGGAAATCCTTGCATCCAGCCCATTGAATCAGGCGCGGTCTCTTGCGCGGTCGGATAATTCTGTGAAAAGCCACATCCAACGGCAAACGCCATAGAAAGAAATAAAGCAAATGTCTTTTTCATAGTCGCTCCTATTAAAAAATATCTAGCATGGCAAAACTATTCCATATTTTAAATATAAATATAAAAGCAACATAAGACAAATTCAGCGAAAGCACTTATATTTGAACAATAAAAAACTGTTTTTTAACCATTATGTTTTCAAGAAAAACTGCTAATATATTAGCCAAAAATAAACAAAATTAAGCAAAATCGCTAATATATTAGCAATGATACAGTTAAAACAAAAAATGGCGTCGCAGATTTCAAGAGAAATTTCGGAAAGAATTGCAAAGCGCAGGAAAGAACTTCATTTTACACAGACGGAACTGGCTGCAAGGGCGGGAATTTCTTTTGCCTCATACAAGCGTTTTGAGCAAAAGCATGAAATTTCGTTTGTCTCGTTGATAAAAATCGCAATCGCCTTGAATTTGGAAAATGAATTTGATTCTCTTTTTCAAAAAAAACAGTTCTTGAGCATTGAGGAGCTTATTGCAGATGAAAAAAATAAAATAGATTCCCCCCCCCGGTCAAGCCGGAGAATGACAGGGCGTGTGTCATTCCCGTGCCACGACACGGGAATCTATTTTATAGGAATATCCAGTCAACAATGACAAGGTTACCAGATTCTTAGGTTCAACTTGTAGGTACCGGGGCGAACGCGGTACTGCTCAAGGGTATCCGGACCGCAGGCTCCTGTTCCTACTCCACGGTGGGCGGCGTCTATTACTAGAATCCACTTGCCTTCGCTTCCTTTAGACAGATCAACCAGCTCGCTTGTGTGGTGGCACTTATACAAGTCCTGCGCAGTGTAAGGCAAGAGGCTAAAGCTGAATTCTGTGTCAGACTGTATGTGAAGCGTCTTTCTGCCTCCAGAAAGTTCAAGGTATTTTACGCCGCACCTTAGTCCGTTTTCCTGCGGAACAATGTAAGGCACTTCAAGGTCTTTTATGTTCATTTCGTATAGGCCTTTGAGCGCGGAATACTTTCTGTCGCTGTAGCATTCGTGAGGACCGCATCCGTACCACTTTGCCTTTGTAAATGCGCTACTAACAGAAGCTTCAAGTCCAGCCCTAGGATATTCCGGCAGTGTGCTATTCAGGCTAAAGTCAGCGCATATTTCCATAAACGAATTGCTTTCCTGCCAAGCTTTCTTTGTTGCGCAAGAGCAAGTTCCAAAGTCAAACTTCTTTCCTCCCTTCTCTGAAACTATGTGGAATACACCGTGCGAGTCTTTTTCACCATGGGATTTGTCAAGCGCGCAATCCATCCAGGGCTTTGTAGGTTTTCCAATGAAGCATCCGGGCACATTGTCGCTGTCAACTTTGTCATAAAGGGCTTTTATTCCTTCGTTTTCTGTGTAGGCATGGAAAACTGTAGGCGCAAGGCTCAAGGCAAGCTGCTCGGCTTCCTGGGAAACGCAAGAGGCATTGTCTGCAAAGCAAGTCTGACCAGCGCAAATCAGCTCTTCGTCTGAACTGCATAGCTCGCCTTTTAAAGCCCAAGGCATCTGTTCAGTGTAAACAAAGTCGGCATGGAACACTATTTCAGAACGGTTGTCTGCTTTAAGAACACATTCGCTCACCTGAGGAAGTTCAATGCGCATTGTTTCGCCTGGGAGAAGGTTTTTAAGCGGAAGCTCTCCTGATGCTTTTGCAGTTCCGTCCACAAGGCATGACCATTTTAGGCTTAAAAAGTCAAGCGGAACAAAGCAGGCTTTGCTTTTAACTTCAAAGATTCCTTGGGCAGAATGAACGGCATTAAGGCGTACCGGGGCAAAGAGGCGGCGGCATTCTTCCATTGCAGGCTTAGGAGTCTGGTCAGGGAAATTCAGTCCGTTAAGGCAGAAGTCGTAGTCGCAAGGGGTATCTCCAAAGTCGCCTCCGTACTTCCAGTATTTTCCGCCCTTGCTCTCCCCTGCTTTTCCTTCAGGAGCGTAGGCAGCTATTCCCTGGTCTATCCAGTCCCAGATAAAGCCTCCCTGCAGTCCGTGTGTTGATTCGATTGCCTTCCAGTAGTCCGCAAGGCTTCCGTTTGCGTTTCCCATTGCGTGGGAATATTCGCACATGATTAAAGGCCGCCAGTCATCGCGCTTTGTAGCGTAATCTACAATCAGGTCGATGCTCGGATACATCGGGGAAATTAAGTCGGTAAGCTGCTTGCCGTTTGAAAGGCAGTCAAGCGTGAAGTCTCCCTGATGAATCTCTGGGCGCACAAAGCCTTCGTAGTGGACAATGCGTGTGGTGTCGTAGCCTCTAAGCCAAGCCGCTGTTGCCCAATGGTTCTGTCCGTTGCCGCTTTCATTTCCTAAAGACCAGCCGAAGATGCAGGCGTGGTTTTTGTCGCGAATAGCCATTCGCTGCACTCTCTGAATATATGAATTGAGCCATTCCTCGCTGCGGCTCATAACATCGTAGTAGGCGTGGTTTTCGATGTTCGCCTCGTCAAGGATGTAGATTCCGTAGCGGTCGCAAAGCTCGTACCAGCGTTCATCGTCCGGGTAATGGCAGGTGCGCACCGCATTGAAGTTGTATTTTTTTAAAGTCTTTATGTCGCGGACCATTTCCGCAGTGGAAAGTGTCTTAGCATTGGACTCGTTGTGCTCGTGGCGGTTTACTCCGTGGATGTAGACTTTCTTGGAATTGAACAGCAGCTCGCGCCTCTTTATTTCAACTGTCTTAAAGCCGACTGTAAACGAAGAGCTTTCAATGTGCCGACCGTCTTTTTCAAGAAGGCTTACGGTTACAAGATAGAGAGACGGAGTTTCGTTAGTCCAAAGAGCGGGCTTTTCAATTTCAATGTCTTTTTTTGCAAGTGAAAGGGTGTTGCGCACATCGAGGCTGCACGGAATTTTGCCTGACGCTACTTCTTTTCCGGGGATTCCTGTTGAGGGAGTTCCTTCAAGGCGGCAGACTTTGTATTCCAGGTCAAACTGCATCTTGTCCACTTCTGTCTGTGATTTGTACTTGGTCTGTGATGTTGCAATAGCAACTTCAAGTGGAATCACGCCCTTCGGCTCTTCACCTGAAAAATCAACGTATGTCAATGCCTTTGCATCCTGAATGAAAACTTTTTCTGTTGAATAAAGGTAGACGCTTCTGTGGATTCCGCCGAACCACCACTGGTCCTGGTCTTCAACATAGGAAGCATCTGACCAGCGCACAACCTTTATAACAATTTCAGCGGACGAGCCTTTTATAAAATCAGTTATATCAAACTCGCAAGGAAGCCTTGTGTCCTTTGAAACGCCAGCTTCAGTTCCGTTAACGTATACAATCGCAACGCTTTCCGCAGAGCCGATATGCAAAACTATGCGGCGGCCGTTCCATTTTTCAGGCAGGCTTACATTCAGCTTATAATAGCCCGTGGGATTTTTTTGCGGCACAAATGGAGGAACGCAGTCAAACGGCATCTGGACGTTCGTGTAATGCGGAGAGCTGAATCCCTGCATTGTCCAGGAAAGGGGCACTTTTATCTTTTGCCACTCAGTCTTTTCGTCCGGCTCATATTCTGGGGAATCGAAGAAGCAGAAGTCCCATTCTCCGTCTAAGCTTTTAAAGAAGGAGCTTGTAGGCACTTCACAGGATTCAGGCCCTATAGCAACTTCAATCTGCGACTTTTGCGACGACTCATAAGGAACAAGCGGACTTCTCATTGGCAGCCTGTTTACTGATTGTATTTCCGGGTTCTCCCAAACTCTTTTCATTATTCACCTCAAGCTAAAATGTTTTTTTTTAACAATGCCGATTGTAAATCAGAATCACATAAATGCAACTTGTCGGAACAACCATTGCGCAACTGTTGCCCATTTTGCTATAAAAAAATTTGACAGATTAAATTTTATGCTCCTATAATTAATCTCGTTAACGTTAACACAACGAATTTCGTTTTATCACTAGGAGGAAATTTTTATGAAATTGGTATCTAAGATTATGACCGCAGCTGTAGTTTCAGCTGGCTTATTTTTCATGGGAGGATGCAGCAAGGCTGAGCAGGAAAAGCAACTTACAGTCTGGTGCTGGGATCCGCAGTTCAATATTTACGCAATGAACACAGCAGCACAAATATACCAGAGAGAAAACCCAGATGTTAAAGTAAATGTAGTTGAAACACCTTGGGCGGACTTGCAGCAGAAACTTATTACTTCACTTTCAGCAAATGACACAAAATCGCTTCCTGACATTATTCTTTGCCAGGACACAGCTATGCAGAAAAATATATCAAACTATCCAAACGCATTTTATCCTTTGGACGGAAAAGTTGACTTAAGCCAGTTCGCGCAGTTCAAGGTTGGCTACGGCGAATTCAAAGACAAGCATTATTCAGTTCCATTTGACAACGGAGCTACAGCAACATTTATCAGAACTGACATTCTTGAAAAAGCCGGACTCAAGCCATCTGACTTTAACGACATAACTTGGAGACAGTTCCTTGAGCTTGGAAAAATTGTAAAGGCAAAAGCCGGTGTTCCGCTTCTTTCTTATGTAGGAACAGAACCTGACTGTATTTTCATTATGCTTCAGAGCGCGGGAAAATGGGTTTTTGACGAAAACGGAAATCCTTCTATGGTCGGAAACGAAGCGCTTAAGGAAGCTGTTTCAGTATATTCAGAAATGATAAAAGAAGGCGTTTGCATTACAGTTTCTGACTGGAACGCATACATTGCAAGCATTCAGAACAGCTCGGTTGCGGCAACTATCAACGGATGCTGGATTGCAGGCTCAATCACAAATCAGCCGGCACAGAAAGGCTTGTGGGCAGTTGTAAACACACCAAAGCTCGACAACATTCCAGGCGCAACAAACTATTCAAACCAGGGCGGCTCAAGCTGGATGGTTATGAAGAGCTCAAAGAATGCAGAAATCGCCTGCGACTTCTTGAACAAGACTTTTGCCGGAAGCACAGAGCTTTACGAAACAATTCTTCCAACTTCTGGAGCAATTGCAACATGGCTTCCTGCTTCAAAGACTTCTGTCTATGATCAGCCTAACGATTTCTTTGCAGGCCAGAAAATCTACAAGGACATTGTTGACTACGCTGGAAAAATTCCGCAGGTAAAATACGGAGTTTACAACTATGAAGCAAGAGATGCGATTGGAGTTGTTATAAGCGACATTCTTACAGGAAAGAAAACTGTTGACCAGGGAATAGAAGAAGCTGAAAAGCAAGTTAAGTTCCTTATGGGTCTTTAATTGACAAAGCCGCCGCAGGACAGAGGTGATCTACAAAACTTTCTTGTCTTGCGGCTTTAATTTTTTTCAGAGGTGCAAATATGAAAAGTAAATCGCTTGAGCGCAAGTACAAAATTGCCGGCTGGTATTTTGTAATGCCCGCTTCGCTTTTGATTTTTCTTTTTAGCTTTATTCCGATGGTCAGGGCTTTTATTCTTTCACTTCAGTCTGGAGTTGGAAACAATTTAAGTTTCTGCGGAATTAAAAACTATGTCAGGCTTTTTCAGGATGAGAAATTTATCGCTTCTCTGAAAAACGTAATTATATATTTTGCGTTTCAAGTTCCAATAATGCTTTTCATCGCCATTATTCTAGCTTGTATTCTCAATGACAAAAAACTGAAATTCAAGGGACTTTTTAGAACTATAATTTTTCTTCCGTGCGCAACTTCGCTTGTAGCTTCTGCTCTTATCTTTAAATCTCTTTTTGCGCTGGATGGGCTTGTAAACGTTCTGCTCTTGAACCATCATTTTATTTCGCAGCCAATCAACTGGCTCACTCATCCTGTATGGGCAAAAGTTATCGTTATCTTTACGATTACTTGGCGATGGACCGGGTACAACACTGTGTTTTTTCTTGCGGGACTTCAGGGAATTGAATACAGCATTTACGAGGCTGCAAGAATTGACGGAGCTTCAACAGTGCAAACATTCTTTAGAATAACGCTTCCACAGTTAAAGCCTGTTGTTCTTCTTACTGCAATCATGTCAACAAACGGAACTTTGCAGCTTTTTGATGAAGTAAAGAATTTAACTGGCGGCGGACCTGGAAACGCGACAATCACAATCTCGCAGTATATTTATGATTTGTCATTCAAATACAATCCGCAGTTTGGATATGCAGCGTCTGTTTCTTATGCAATTCTTATAATTGTTGCGCTGCTTTCATTTGTTCAGATTATTCTTGCTGACAGGAAGGAAAAATGAAAAAACCAGGACACATAACAGAAGTATTAAAATACGCCTTTATAATAATAGTTTGCTTCTTTTCAATCTTTCCATTTTACTGGATGCTTTGCGGAGCAACAAACACAAGCGCAGATGTAATTACAGGAAGAGTTATTCCTGGTGCAAATTTGTTTGCCAACATAAAGACAATGCTTTCAACTGTAAAAATCGGACGGGCATTTTGGAATTCGCTGCGCACAACTGTCTGCGGAACTGCGCTTAGTATTTTTGTGTGTTCTCTTGCAGGCTACGGATTTCAGATTTTCAGAGACAAAGGAAAAGACACGCTCATGAACATTCTGCTTATTTCAATGATGATTCCATTCGCTTCGATTATGGTTCCGTTGTTTAAAATGTTCAGTGTGATGCACCTTATGAATTCCACGCTTGGATTTATTTTGCCGACAGTTTCGACTGCGTTTCTGATTTTCTTTTTCAGGCAGAATTCTGTAACGTTTCCGCTTGAAACAATCCAGGCAGCAAGAGTTGACGGACTTGGAGAATTTTCAATTTATCTGAAAATATATCTTCCGATTATGGCGCCCACTTTTGCAGCCGCAGCGATTGTAACTTTTATGAACAACTGGAACAACTATATGTGGCCTTTGATTGTTATGCAAAGTCAGGAAATGCAGACACTGCCGCTTTTAGTTTCAGGACTTACAGCTGGATACACAACTGACTACGGACTTTTGATGCTAAGCCTTTGCATTATGACAATCCCGACTGTTGTGCTTTTCTTTACACAGCAAAAGAGATTTGTTTCTGGAATTCTTGGAGCTGTAAAATAAAAGTTTAGACAAAAAAAACAGGCGGAAATCTTGAGAATGACACTCAAAATTTCTGCCTTTATTTTTCAATAGATTCCCCGATCAAGTCGGGGAATGACAAGCACTTAGCATAAGAATGACAGTTTATGGCTAGTTTTTATTTGCTTTGTCAAACGCTTCTTGAACTGCAATTGCAAGCTGGTCAGCGCAGGAAGTTCCCTTGGAGCGGCACAAGTTTCCGCGGCATTTTTCTTGAATAAATTCAACTGTTGTTCCGTCAAGAATTCTTGAAATTGCCTTTAAGTTTCCATCGCAGCCATTTGTAAATTCAATTGCGCGCACAACATTTCCGTCAAGCTCGAATTTTATATTTGTCGCGCAAACGCCTTTTGTCTTAAAATTGCAAACCATAAATTCCTCACTGGCTCAAAATCATTCTGTCAGAAATTGAATCTGTGTCGCCGCCGCTTGCAGTCTGGAATTTTTGGAGCAAGTCAGCAACTTGAAGATTCTTTTTTTCTTCACCAGAAACATCATAAACAATGTGTCCGTCAAGCATCATGATAAGGCGGTTGCCGTAGTGAATGGCGTGCTTCATGTTGTGAGTTACCATAAAAGTTGTAAGATGGCCGCGCTCAACAAAATGCTGGGTAAGCTCAAGAACTTTATGCGCAGTCTTTGGATCAAGCGCCGCCGTATGCTCATCAAGCAAAAGAAGTTTTGGTTTTTGCAATGTCGCCATCAAAAGTGTAAGAGCCTGCCGTTGCCCGCCGGAAAGAAGCCCGACTTTTGAAGTCATGCGGTTTTCAAGACCAAGCTCCAAAAGCGAAAGCTGCTTTTTAAATTCTTCCTGTTCAGCAGAAGTAACGCCCCATTTGAGCCCGCGTTTTTTTCCACGGCGCAAAGCAAGCGCAAGGTTTTCCTGAATTTCCATAGTGGCGGCAGTTCCTCTCATTGGGTCTTGAAAAACTCTGCCAAGATATTTTGCGCGGATGTGCTCTTTTTGGCGCGTAATGTCCTCGCCGTCAAGGATAATAGAGCCTGAATCACATTCGTGAACGCCAGCAATCAGGTTTAGCAAAGTTGACTTTCCAGCTCCGTTTCCGCCGATTACAGTAACAAAATCTCCGTCATTTAAAGTCAGGCTTATGTCTTTTAAAGCTTTGCGTTCTGTTATTGTTCCGGGATTAAAAGTTTTTGAAACGTGTTTTACTTCAAGCATTTTTAGCCTCCACGGAATTTTTCTTGCAACGCGCAGCCTTTTGCTTCAACACAGGAACAGAAAGCGCAATTGCAACTACGACAGCGGAAAGAAGCTTTAAATCCTGAGTTTTCATTCCAAGCTGAAGAACAAGCGCAATAATCAAACGGTAAATTACAGAGCCAAACACAACAGAAAGCAAGCTCCACCAAAATCCGAACCGTTTTCCGAAAATAACTTCGCCAATAATTATAGAAGCAAGTCCAATTACGATTGTACCGATTCCCATGCTTACGTCTCCAAACCTCTGCTGCTGCATTACAAGCGAACCGCTCATGGCAACAAGGGCGTTAGCAATCATAAGAGCCAGAATCTGCATTGAATCAGTGTTGATTCCCTGCGCACGGCTCATTGCGGCATTGTCTCCAGTTGAACGAATTGCGCTTCCGAGTTCTGTTCCAAAAAACCAGTACAAGACTGCAATTGCAGCTCCAGTAAAAATAATTCCAGTAATAAGGCTTGAAACAGAAGTCGCGCTGTAAGGGAAAAATTCTGACAAATTAAAAGCTTTGTTAATCCAATCCATGATAGTTGTGTGGACTCTTGTCAAAGGCTGATTCGGTCCGCCCAAAACATGAAGGTTTATTGAATAAAGTGCAAGCTGAACCAAGATTCCAGCAAGAATTCCCGGTATCTTGAATTTAGTTGTAAGAAAACCAGTTATAAAGCCAGCAATGCTTCCTGCGATTGTAGCTACAAAAACTGCAAGCAAAGGATTTACGCCGCGGACAACAAGAAGAGCGCAGACGCAACCGCCCAAAGCAAAGCTTCCGTCCACAGTCATATCGGCAAAATCAAGGATTTTAAATGTGATGTAAACGCCAAGAGCCATAATTCCCCAAAGCACGCCTTGGGAAACAGCTCCTAGCATTGCGCCTGAAAACGGCACTAAAAAATCTAAAAAAGTATCAAACATAACTCAAAGAGTATATCAGATTTTTTTCACCGTGTCATTTTTTTTCTATAAAATTTTATTTAATCAAGTCAGCTGGAATTTTTATTCCAATGGCATCTGCAACTTCCTTGTTATACATAAAGTCGCATTTATCCAAATACTGAATTGGCATTTCAGCAGGCTTTTTCTTGTTTGCAAAAATTTCAACAGCCATCTTTGCAGTCTGCTTTCCAAGCTCATAGTAATTGATTCCGTAAGTTGCAAGTCCGCCAGACTGACACATTCCGCTTTCTCCGCATATTACAGGAATTTTTGCTTCTGTTGTAACGAGCGAAACTGTAGCCATTGAGCTTGCAATCATGTTGTCTGTAGGGCAGTAAATTGCGTCAACTTTTCCAACAAGACTCTGAACAACCTGCTGAACTTCATTCGTATTGGAAACTGTCGCATCTACAAAAGAAAGTCCGGCAGTTTTGCAAGCCTCTTTTGCAATGTTAATCTGAAATCTTGAATTCTCTTCGCTTGAGCAATACAAAAGTCCGACTTTTTTTGCGGAAGGAACAATTTTCTTAAGAAGGTCAATCTGGGCGGCAACTGGAGTAAGGTCAGAAGTTCCGCTTACATTTGTTCCAGGCATTTTGTTTGATTCAACAAGACCGGCTGTTTTTGGATCTGTAACAGCTGTAACAAGAACAGGAATTGTTGAAGTTTTATTTGCGACTGCCTGAGCTGCCGGAGTTGCGATTGCGAAAATCAAATTGCTGCGCTTTGAAACAAGCTTGTCTGCGATTGTAACACAGTTTGACTGCTCGCCCTGGGCATTTTCATAGTCAATCTTAATATTCACGCCATCAACATAGCCAGCATCTTTAAGACCGTCAACAAATCCTTTGTAAGAAGCGTCCAAAGCCGGATGCTCAACAAGCTGAATTACGCCGATTTTTATCTGCTTCTGTTTTTTTGCAGAACAAAGAAATGTGCCGGCAGCTATAAAAGCCAAAGACACTGCTAAAACTTTTGAAATTTTTTTCATGCTATTTCCTCCAAAAAATTCCGCGGAAAAAATCCCGCAAAACAAAAATACTATAAACGAACTTAAAAAATTACTCAACAACATTGAAATTTGCTTTGTTTGCATACTTTTTTTTGTACGGTCAGTAAAATACTGAGCGTCAGTCAACAAAATCTTTTTGTACGCAGAATATTTTGTTTTTGGACGCACAACAAAATCTTTTTGCACGCTCAGGAAAATACCGAGCGTCGGTCAGAAAAATCTTTTTGCACGCTCAGAAAAATCTTTTTGTACTGTCAGAAAAATGCTGAGTGGCGTACAAGATTTTCTTTCACGCTGTAAAAAAAATGGCATTACATTTTTACATAAACCATATTCTCAGGAACCAATTCCATTAAATTTTATTACTGTCAAGTGAATTCGTTAAATTGGGTAAAAAAAAAGAAAATAAAAAATACTAAAGTTTTATCCATTT
>ERZ808246.2279-NODE-2279-length-12215-cov-3.789391_pt1 | contig 12215 bp, 10 predicted proteins | sample MGYA00521083_ERZ808246 | MGnify/ENA primary metagenome ERZ808246 (study PRJEB31516, sample SAMN03275577) | gut metagenome | biome: mammalia-associated habitat; material: feces | host: Papio cynocephalus | place: Kenya | collected 2012-07-07 ...
ACTGCCCGAGGGAGATTAAAAATCAATCGATACTCATTTCTTCGGATATCGCCGAAACACTGACAAGAATAATGAAATAACAAAAAAACGAACCGCCCGACGGCCTTAACGCTTCGGGCGGTTCGTTCTTGAATTATCATAAAAAAGAAGAGTCACGCCGAAAGGCGCAACCCTGCTTTAACATTTCATATACCAACTCAAGCGATATCAGATCAAGCTACGGTCTCGGAGATGAACTCCTCGTCACAGCATGAGCAGGAAACGTAGTTCTCCTCATTGTTGCCGATCTGCTGTTTCTTCTCCGTGAATTTCTTAACGGCAAGATAAATTGCGGCAGCTACACCTGCGATAGCGGAGATGATAGCGATAACTTTAAGTAATTTTTTCATTGGAAACCATCCTTTCGTTGATAAATGCAAAACGAACGCCGAAAACTATCAAGCGTTTGATTTATTAAGCTTTACTGCAAGAGCAGACTTTTTACGGGCAGCGTTGTTCTTATGGATAAGTCCCTTAGCAACTGCCTGGTCAATCTTCTTCTCTGCGGCTTTAACTGCGTCTGCTTTGTCTGCCGCGTTAGTATCGATAGCAACATTAGCTTTCTTGAGCGCGGTTTTAAGAGCCGAATTCGCAGACTTATTGCGGGCTGCCTTTGTCTTGTTAACAAGTACGCGTTTTTTCGCTGATTTAATGTTAGGCATTATGACACCTCCTTCGTCTTATACAGTTTATTATAATACCACTTTAGTGTCCGAATTGCAATAACTTTTTAAAAAAATATGAAATAATCTTTTATCCCTCGGGCAAATAATAAGAGGGAGGAATTTTTATGAATTTTCGAACGGATATCGCGCTCGAACGGCGCGGTCTTTTAGGCACGGAAAACATAAACGGAGTCGAGAGTGAAACGAGGGATTACGAAAACGCGAGGGTTAACGAAATCAAGGTCGTTTCGAAAGAGGGCGAACGTGCGCTCGGCAAGCCGATGGGGCGTTATATAACTGTCGAAGTTCCGTCGTTTTCGCACGATTCGCAGCTGCTCGACGGCAGGCTTACCGCACTTATCGAGGAGATACGAAACGTACTGCCGAAAGACGGGTGCGTTCTGACGGCGGGACTCGGCAACGACGAAATAACAGCCGACGCGCTCGGTCCGATGTGCGCGTCAATGATATTCGCGACTCGCCATATTTCGGAAGAATTAAAAAAAGAGATGGGCATGCCGTTTCTTCGAAGCGTATGCGCCGTAACGCCCGGAGTTCTCGGCAAAACGGGAATCGAAACATCTGAAATTATAAAAGGTCTTACCGAAAAAGTCAAGCCGAGCGCGGTAATCGTTGTCGACGCGCTCGCCGCCATGAAGATGTCAAGGCTCGCGAGTACCGTTCAGATAAGTACGACAGGGATTTCACCCGGCTCGGGAGTCGGAAACAAACGTTCAGAAATAAGCGAAAAAACCATCGGAGTTCCCGTTATTTCGATAGGAATTCCGACCGTCATCAGCGCAAAAAGCATAGCGGACGAACTGAGCGGGAAAGAGTCCGACGGCGAATTTTACGATATGATAGTCTGTCCGAGGGAAGCCGATATGATATCCCAACGGGGCGCAAAGCTCATTGCCCTTGCGATAAACTGCGCGCTTCAGCCGAGCATCTGCGCGCAGGAAATGCTCACACTCATGTAGCAAAATACATTTTTATCCCCGGCCTGCGGTTATGCGGTAAGCGTTTTCGGCATATTCTTTTTTATAGAGTGAACATGCGGGAGGCGGACGAAATGAATCAAAAGAAAAAAATCGGGCGCGACGCTCTTATTTCCGTTTTTGTTATCGTTTCGTTTTTAACGACGGCTTTTATCCTGCGTTCGGAATTAAATTCAAAAGAAACGCCCGGGCTTCTTACAAAAATATCAGTCTGTCTTGCATTGCCGTACGACGGAATTGAAAAAATCGAAAAATACATTTCGAACCGCATTGACCCGCAGCCGGATATAAAGCTTAACGGCGAAAAAGACGACGGCGTTCTCGACGAACCGGACGACCCGTATTCCGACATATCAAAAGCCGTCAAAAAAGCGCAGACGGATTACGACGCGGGACTTTACCCCGACAAGGGAAAGGTCGTCGAAAAGGATATGTCCGAAACGAAAGCGACCGACACAATAGGAAACGTCTTAATTCAAAACGCGACGGACGGAGAAAAGCCCGACTTTGAAAAAATGCTTAATAATTTTACCACGCTTAAAATCGAGGACAAATCACAGCCGAGCGTTTTAATCTACCACACGCACACGACGGAGTGTTACAAGCTTCTGGACAACGGCGTTTATTCCGACAAATGGCAGAGCAGAAACTCCGACCCGTCGCTTAATATGGTCAGAGTCGGCAGCGAAATGACGCGCATTTTGACCGAAATGGGATTTACGGTAATTCACGACGAAAATATTTACGACACGTCATATTCGGGTGCATATGACCGCTCGCTGGAGACGGTCGAAAAATATCTTAAAGAATATCCGTCGATTAAAGTGACGCTCGACGTTCACCGTGACGCGATTTACGCGGACAATAACGAGCGGTACAAACCGACCGTGAACATAAACGGCGAAAAGTCGGCGCAGGTCATGATCATTGCGGGGCGCGAGGAGGGTTCGATTACAAACTTTCCGAACTGGGAGGAAAATCTCGCGTTCGCTCTCGCCTTGCAGAAATACGTTCAAAACGATTTTCCGTCGCTGATGCGCCCGATATTTTTTGCAAGGAGGCAGTACAACATGGACGTAACGCCGTACTCTCTCCTGCTCGAATTCGGAACGGACGCGAACACGCTCGAAGAAGCCGTCAGAAGTGCGAATCACGTGGGAACCGCGCTCGGCAAACTGCTGGAGGATTGTATAAATGAAAAATGAGTATAAACGAATTCTGTACGCATATGCCATGATAACCGTATTTTTAAGCTTCGTCTTTTTCACATGTGCGGGGGTAACGACCGCAAAGTACAGAACACAGTACGTGGAATCGAAAGAACAAGGGCAGATTGTGATTTTTTTAGGTTAAAACTAAAGTCAAGTTTACGATTAACCTAACTTTTTATGATTTTTAGGTTAAAACGAAACTTGACTTTACGATTAACCTAAAAACAGACAGCGTGTATATAAATGCGGACGGCTTTTTTCGCCGTCCGCTGATTTTTATTCCGTTTAATTAATTTTTTACGTTTTCGCTGCCGTCGAATACTGAAATGTCGACCTCAGCCGAGGACGGCACGTTTATATCCGTAAGTTTCGGGCAGTCCGCAAACGCTCTTGACCCGACGAATTCGACTTTATTCATGCCCTCGATTTTTTCAAGCTCGGAGCAAAGCGAGAACGCGCCCGCGCCGATAAACGTTACCGAATCGGGAATAAGAACCGTCTTTATACCTGTATACGCAAAAGCGTTCGGGTCGATTTTTTCAACTCCGTCCTCTATAACGAGGTTCTCGATTCCGCTTTGAGAGAACGCGCTGTCGCTTATAAGCTTAAGAGACGACGGAATCGTAACGTCCTTTAACGACGAACAGCCCGAAAACGCGCACTCGTCGAGAATTGAAAGTTTCGACGGAAGCTTCACGTCGGAAAGGGAAACGCAGTCTGCAAACGCATATCTGCCGATCGTCGTGACCGAGTCGGGAATTACTACTTTCGTAAGTCCGGTACAGCCCGAAAACGCGTAGTCCCCGATTGACGAAACGCCGTCGGGAATCGTAATCTCCGTTAAGAACGCGCAGTTTTTGAATGCCTCCGAGTCTATCGCGGATATTCCGTCCGCAAATTTAACGGACGTATAGCCGTTCTTTACGTTTTCGCTGTAACCCTTGAATCCCGAACCGTTTACGACGGGAATGTTATCCTCAACGCTGTTTTCCCACGAGGTCTTGCTCGTCGGCTCGCCGGTGGGAACATTGCCGTCCGACGAGGAACGGAATTTACTTATAATAAGCCCCGTCGCGACTCCCAGAACCACGACTATGACGAGAATTATAATACTCTTTTTATTTTTCATCACTGTCGTCCTTTCCTGCCGTAAATTTTGCCGAAACAAGCTTGGCAATACAGGGCGCGAGCTTTTCTCCGTTGAGGAAATCGACTATCGCCTCGCCCATTTTTTCGTTGAACATTCCTCCGCTCATTGCAACGAGCGAACGAATCGGCATCTCCATGGCTCCAGCGACTATCATCTCGGCGTCTGATTTTCCGCCGACGACAGGCGCGAAAAGTTTAACTATCGACTCGACTCTGTCGGCGTGGGGAGTGCCGAGCGCGTCGCCTATCGAATTATTGATCGTAAGGGGAAGAGCCGGGATATCGGTCTCGATCTTTCTGCCCGCGAGTGCTTCGAAATCTGAACGCGAAAGAGAAGCGACTTTATCGGTCGAATAAAGCTTGTTGACGTTTTCCGGATAGGGAACGTCGTAATTTTTAAATCCGCTTAAAATGAATCTGTCGCGCAGTCTTATGTCCTCGCTTGACGAACCGATAAGGATGTCGCAGCTTCCGTTTCGGCAGACAAACGATTTTTCATTTACGTTATAATACGAGAAATCACCGGGTTCGAGACGGAAAGTTACGCTCTTGCTCTCGCCGGGATTGAGGAATACCTTTTCAAATCCTTTAAGCTCTATACGGCTCGAAAAAACCTGACTGTCGAGCGGGCTTATATAAAGCTGTACAGCCTCCGCGCCGGGACACGAGCCTGTATTCGTAATTGTAACGCTTATGTTCGCGCCGTGGTCTTCGAATATATTTTTATTGTCCGCTTTAAGGTCGGAATATTTAAATTTCGTATATGACAGTCCGTGACCGAACGGGAACAGAACCTTTTTTGAAAACGTCGAATAATATCTGTAACCGACATATATGCTCTCCCTGTACTCCGACGTGTTCGCCGTACCGGGGAAATATTCATAGCACGGCGAGTCCGAAAGTCGTAACGGAAACGTCTCGGGAAGCTTGCCCGACGGCGAAACCCTGCCGAAAAGAAGGTCGTACTGCGCCTCGCCGACAGCCTCTCCGCCGAGATAACATTCGAGTACGGACGAGACGGAATCTATCCACGGCATTTCTACGGGTGAACCGTTGTGAAGCACTACGACGACGTTTTTCTGAACCTTGCAGACCTCTTTTATGAGTCTGTTCTGATTTTCGGGCAGTCTCATGTGCTTTCTGTCAAAGCCCTCTGACTCGTAGCTGTCGGGAAGTCCCGCGAATATAACCGCCGTATTGCTGTCCGAAGCGAGAGTGACGGCCTCTTTTATTAAATTCTCGTCAATTTTATCCGACGTACAATCAAATCCGCGCGCGTATTTTACCCTCGGATTATCCTTAACGCTGTCGAGAACTCCGCTGACCTTGTACGCTCTTATATGCGAGCTTCCGCCGCCCTGATAACGCGGTTTTTCGGCAAATTCACCTATAAACACTGCCGTTTTCTTTTCGTCAAGGGGCAGGACGGAATTTTCGTTTTTAAGAAGAACGGCGGTGTTGAGCGCGATCTTCTTCGCCGTTTCGTGGTGAACGGCTCTGTCGAATTCGAAGCTCTGCCTGTTCTGTTTGTATTTGAAAACGACGTTCAATATTCTTCTGCACGCCTTGTCAAGGTCGCTTTCCTCAATCGAGCCGTCCTTTAACGCTTTTCTGATATTTCTCTCGCCGACTCCGTAGCTTGCGGGCATTTCGAGGTCAAGCCCCGCTTTAAGTCCCTTGCTTCTGTCCTTTACCGCGCCCCAGTCGGAGACGACATAGCCCTTATAACCCCATTCTTTTTTAAGAATATCGGTCAGAAACAGTTTCGATTCCGAAATCTGCCCGCCGTTTACTCTGTTATATGAACACATGACGGTGTAGGGACTGCTCCGTTTTACCGCCGTTTCGAACGCTTTTAAATATATTTCCCTAAGCGCGCGCTCGTCGACCTCCGCGCTTACGGTCATACGGCGTTTTTCCTGGTTATTGACCGCGAAATGCTTTAACGACGTACCGGTACCCGTCGACTGAACGCCGTCGATATACGACGAAGCAAGCTCGCCCGTAAGGTACGGATCCTCCGAAAAGTATTCGAAATTACGTCCGCCCAGAGGTGAACGCTTAATATTTATCGCGGGACCTAACAGTACGGCGATATCCTCCGCCTGGCACTCTTCGCCGAGCGTCCTGCCCGTCTCGTATACTAATTTTTTATCAAACGAGGCCGCCAGCGCGCTTGCCGCAGGGAAGCACACTGCTGTTATCGACTTGCTGACTCCGAGATGATCTCCGCCGTCGGGCTGTTTGCGAAGTCCGTGAGGGCCGTCGCTCATCATTATCGACGGAATGTGAAGTCTGTCGATGTTGACGGTTCTCCAAAAATCCTTACCGGAAACGAGCGATATTTTTTCGTCGAGCGTCAAAAGCGCAACAAGCTCGTCGAGAGTCATTGTATTTTCCTTTTTTTCCTGAGTGCTGTTTTTCTTTTTACCCAAGGTTTTCACCCCTTATTTGTACTCTGAATCGGCGCTGTACAGAGCGAAATAATTTATCTCATGCGACATCAGCGCCGTCGCCTGCTCGCATGATATTTCACTCGATTCTATTATCGGAACCATCCGTGCTCCGCTTTGGCTTTTTGCGATAACGCCGCCGCAAGCGTATGCCGAATTCGAAATGAACATATACGGTTTTTCGGACGGTTTTTCAAATGTATTTGAATCAATTTTCATATTGTCGGGCTGTTTCGACAGTCTCATATCGACGTAAACGCACGCGCTTTTCTCATTTAAAAGATAGCCTCCCGCGGCGGGTTCCGCCAAAGCCGACTGCAAACTTACGTATACCGATACCGCCGTTTTCGACGCGTATTTTGAAATCGCCGACCTTACGAACTGCGACATACGCTCGTTTACCGCGTTCATATCCTTGCCGTCGGAAAATACTGCTGAACTGAAATTCGAACACACGGGCAGGCTGACCCCGCTTAAAATAATCTCGTTAACGCCCGAATCCGCAACGTACGAAAGCATGGAGTCAAGATACGCGTCGACCCCGTCTGTAAACGGGTCGAGCCACGCGTAGCTGTCGGTCGTGTCGTTATACCATAATGCGCCGGTTCTGTTTCCGTTTTCGTCGGTGTCAGCGGACGTTCTGACGGAGTAATCGGACAGATAGCTTGCGGCGAACGTGTCGGCATAGCAGGAGAACATAGCCGAAACCGCAATAGAATTCTCGTCGAATTTACGCACGACGGAGGCAAGCTCGCCCGTTACATACTGAAGCGCGCCCGAAGTCAGACGCGTAATATCGCCCGGTCTGAACGCAAGATAACCCGCGGGATCCTTTACGTCGATTATAACGCCGGTAACGCCTTTCTGTTTAAGCGAAGAACAGAGCCTGTCGATATCCTGCGTATAAATTTTATTGTATGATATAAAAACGCTCTTGCCGTTTTGCCTTGAATCCTCGTTTGTACCCGTTATCCCCTCGGTCTGCGTAATATCTGCTGCGGGGAGCTTCGAGACGGAGAATCCGACGTAAAACAAAACGAACGATACGACGAATACGCACGCGAAAAGCAACGCAAAAAACTTGCGGTTACGTTTTTTTGCAAGAGATGAGTTTTCAACGCCCGTATTGTTTCTGAATCCTTTTTCATCCGCCTCGCCGGGAAAATCGGACGAGAAACCGTAATAGCCCCTTGATTTTGACACCGACGGAGCCTTAAAAACGCGTGAGGACTCGCTATTCTCTTTTCTCTTTTTTATAATACGCTTGTCTTTCATATATACCGAACCAAAAATATAATTTGCATATTTTTTATTTTACTATATATTTAAAATAAATACAACACAAAGAATTAAAAATATAAAGAAAAAAGACCACTCGATGAGTGATCTTTTTGTGACGGCGTCGTCCTATTTTCCCGGGCAGCTGCCCGCCAAGTATCTTCGGCACTACTGAGCTTAACTACTGTGTTCGGGATGGGAACAGGTGGGACCTCAGCGTCATAAACACCGCCTTATTCTTTTCGTCTTAAGGCGTTTCCCTAAGAACATGACTTATTATATCACAAAAAATTGATTTGTCAATACTTTTTTAAATTTTTTTTCAAAAAAGTTTTCACGTCTAAAAAACGCGGACGAAAAGACTGTTTATAGAATCATTAAACCTTTTTAAGCACCGAGAGAATCTCACCTACATACGTTCTGTGATAATCTTTGTTTGCGTAGTTTTTTTCAATGCCGGCGTCGACAAATCCGTCCGGGTTCATATCCTGAAACGCAATCTTTTTGCAAAGGAATACAAAATCCGCTTCCCCGCAGTATTCGAACTCGCCGTCTATTACGGGAGTAAAGCCGGTCTCCTTATATTTATCCGTATCTCTTCCGCTCTTATGCCCGAATACGCCCAATTCCTTTTTGCGGTCGGATTTAAAAAAGCTTAACGAAAAATAATCGCCGTTCTCGGTAAATTCGTACGTATATCTCTGCTGACGGACAAAGCAGATCATAACGTCCTTTCCCCAAAGTTCGCCGAGTGCGCCCCACGAAACGGTCATCGAATTATATTTATCCCCGACCTTACCGCTCAATAAAGCCCAGTTATCCGCGAACATCGTCACGGGGTTAAAGTCAATGCTTCTGACGTCTGTTTTTTCAAATGCCATAATATCACCCTCTTTTTAATTATACGCATTTGCCGAGAAAATGCAACCGTGAAAACCGCCGTACCGTTTTTTATTCGGCTTGCTTTTGCCGTAACGATACGGCGGTCGCATCTATGTAATGCGGATGAATCACAGGTTACTCTGCGGGGCATGAAAAAAGGGCATACCCGCCTGAGATACACCTCCGCTGACTGTACCTCAATACATTGTATGCCCGTATTCGATTTAGGAACTTACTATTTTAAATTTTGACTTCCTCGTCGCGTGTGCCTATCCACATGCTGTCCCACTTCATGCCCGTGATTTTCTCTATACGGATTTTTTCCTCGTCGGTAATATTTTCGACGAAGCCTTTTTCTTTCCTCTCGGCCGCTATACGTCTTATGAGTTCGTGATCCTTTTTCGTCATGGCGTATCTGAATATTGAGAAAAGGGATATTCCCGCGCAGACGACGGGCATGTATATGGCGTTGAGCCTTAATCCGAACAGCGACTTCGCGGTCTGATCTGCAGGAGACGGCATATCCGAATGATATCCGAATATGTCAAGACTCTTGCCTATAAAGTAGCTTGCAAAGCTCGTAACGGTCTTGCTGAACAGCGACTTAAACGTACCGACAACGCCCTCGCGCCGTCTGCCGGTAACGAGTTCGTCCGCGTCGATAACGTCGGGCTGAATGTTGTCTCCGACAAAACCGGGGCCGGAGAAGCCGAAATTATAAAGCACTGCGGATATCGCAAGTATTACGGTCGCAACAGTGTTCGACGTGTTCTGATCTATCGTTCTGTTAAGAAGCAGTCCGACTATCATCAGCGGGCCTAAGAGTTTTCCGCAGAACGTCTTGCCCTTATTTTTAACAAGCATATAGTTTACGGGAGTGCCGAGAGCCTCCGCAACACCCGAAACCATGTTCATGGCTATGAAAATTTCATACTTGCCCGCAACGCTTCTCATAAAGTACGCGTTCGAATTGAGATAGAACTGACGGCTCAAAGTATAGAAAAGCGAAATAGCGAAATACTGTCTGAACGATCTGTTTGAAAATACGAGCTTATACTCGTTTATAAGATATTTAAAATTAAACGGCTCGTTGTGTACGCCCAATGACGACGGCTCGCTCGTATGTCTGTAACAATGAATCAGAGGCCAGAAGAACCACACCGCCAATACGATTCCGACAAGCATATACTTGTTTCTGTCTGCGGGCGACGGATCGGGCAGAGCCGACAGCATCGTTTTGATGTTAAAATTACTTAAAACAAGCGACGTAAATATGTACGAAGAGACCTGACCGACCGAGTTCATTATATACTCGACCGTTTTATACTGCGTTCTTAAAAAATACGTCGGTGCAACGCTCGGGAGCATTGACGTGTACGGTATACTCGCTATCGTGTAGGAAGTCGAATAAACGACTGCCGCAAGCAGATACCACAAAAATACCGCAGTGGAATTCTCCGCAAACGAACCCGAAATTCCGAACGAGAACCACCGCATAAAATAACCTATCGAAAACGGAAGCGCGGCAGCAAGCAGGTACGGACGGTGTCTGCCACGTTTTGACCGCGTTCTATCGGATATGATTCCCATTACGGGATCGTTAAACGCGTCCCAAAGTCCGTTTATCAACGAAATTTTGCCGATATTCGACTGCGACAGCTTCTCGACCCAAAACAGGTACTGCGAATGAAACTGACTTATCGGATATCCCGCTCCCCCGAGCATAATACTTGCGGACGTATAATTCAGAGCCGGTTTTATCGTATCGTCATATCCGCCCTCAATGCCGAGAATGTCTTTTAACTTTTCTCCGGCTTTACCCATATAACCTCACCAAACTTATAAAAAAATTTTTATAAATAAATTCCAAAAAGATTGATATATTAAAATATCCCGCGGCGGAAAAACCGCGGGATATTGAAAAATTTATACCTTTACCCGAACAGTTTATTTATTTTTCTTATTAAATATACCGTTGATAATGTCGTTTATCAGCTGACCGCCGTTGTTTATGTCGTCGGCATAATTCTTCTTCGTGGTCGTCTCGTCCTTTGAACCGGGATCGACCTTAGCGGTAGTCGTCTCGCCCGATACGGGTTCGCTCGGCTGATTGTTCTTCTTCTCCGCCTCTGCCGCCAGAATAATGAGTATAAGATTATCGACCGCAGTCTGATTCTTCTCTTTCAGCGTCGTATCTATCGTCATAACGTCGGAAGTCGCCGGCAGTGTATCCATCATTGCGGACGCACGGAGAATTCTTCTCGCGTCGGCTGTCGTTACGCTTCCGTCCCTGTCAACGTCTGCGAAATTCGCGTCGTTCTCGTCGAGCACGTCAATCTTCGCGGCGGCTCTTAAAACGAGTCTCGCGTCGGAGGCGGAGACCTTGTTATCGTTGTTAACGTCGCCCATCTTACGCGGATCCCAGTTAAATCCCGTGTATGTCTCCTCCATAACGTAGATAAGACCTTTTTCTTCAAAATTGAACGCGCTCGTAATCTCGGGTTTGAGTCCTATCGGGTTGTTTCCGTTTTCATCCGCAAGAGACGCGGTACACTCGATATGAACTCTGTAACCGGAAATATTGCCTTTCTTATTTACGTTGACCTCGGCGTAGCTGTTGATATATTTAATGTATACGGGCGTTTCCATGGAAAGACCCTTGATAAGATTTATTTTGAACGTGGAATTGTCCGTAACGTCGTACAAAGCGTCGTAGCCCGTGCCTACGGGAGAACCGTAAACTGTCGGCAGGTCGAGACGGATTGAATAAGCTCCGCTCTTATGTATCGTCATGGAGAAATCCTTGACCTGCTCGGGCTTTATCGTCGAAACGTACGGCGTACCGCTCAACGGCATATCCGCGTCGTGGCTTACGCCGTTGGGAAGTCTCTCGGAAACCGCGGTCTCGTCGCTTATAGAACCGATAACTGCGGGGACAAGGCTCGTATCCTTAACTACGGACGAAGCTATCGCGCTGAGCACGGGCATCCACTGCGCGGAAATATCTTTCTGCGCCGCCTGGCTTAATCCCGAATTCTCGCTCTTGACAACATAGGGCTTCTCCTGCTTAATGCGGTTTACGGTAAGATTGAAAAGCTGTACCGCGTAATCAAGAGCCTCTTTGTCAACTTCAACGGACGGGTCGTCGCTTCCGTCGTCGGGAACTCCGTTTTTGATGTTGCTTATAATCTTATCTATAAGTTCCTTTGCGGGAGATTCCTTATTAATCTCATCCTCAAGCTTCTTTGCGATAATCTCCGCGATATTGATATCGCCGAGACCGCCTCCGGTAATCAATCCGCTTATCATATCGGAAATGCTCTCGTCGGAGCCGGTACTGCCTCCGACCTCGGAAGATATCGCACCTTTTATAATATCCGCAATGCTCAGTCCGCCCGCCGCAAGCGCGGGGATTACGGACGAAACGCAAAGTATAACGCAGAGTATGACGGAAATAATTTTCCTTGATGTTTTTTTCATAGCGTACAACGCACCTTTCGCCGTGAAAATAAGAATACTATTATTCAAATTTATAATAAC
>ERZ808246.2281-NODE-2281-length-12211-cov-3.434189_pt1 | contig 12211 bp, 11 predicted proteins | sample MGYA00521083_ERZ808246 | MGnify/ENA primary metagenome ERZ808246 (study PRJEB31516, sample SAMN03275577) | gut metagenome | biome: mammalia-associated habitat; material: feces | host: Papio cynocephalus | place: Kenya | collected 2012-07-07 ...
CGTTTTTTGCGGCACCTCGAGGAGAAATGCCCGAATGGGCTTTCTCCGATGGGATTATCCCTCGCATTTCTTTCCATTGCTTTTTCGTCCGGACTTCTTCCGGCAAAAATCCCTCCCGGTTTCATTGGGAATCCGCACCTGATAGAGAAAGGCGCGGCGGGAGGTAAGACCCACGCGTGCTGTCACCCCGATTTCGGTGAGGACCTTCAAAACGGCGGAATACTGAAGCGACTTTCTGTGAATGCCGACCGCGGTCTCCAGGTCCTTTGTGGTGAAAGGCTCCGGGAGTGGGTCCTTCGGGAGAAACACGGCGTAATCTTCCTTTTTCTGCAGGATAAGATGCTCGTAAATACCGGTTGGCATTCGGTCGAACCGGTGCGACCCCCGCTTGCCTCCGTTCCCCCATCCGTCCTGGATGCGGTATTCCTCAAGATCGAGAAGAAGCGCTTCCACCGTAAGATTCGGATGCCCGATGAATTCTGTGATCCTCGACAGCTCCCGGAACAGCTCGTAGAAGCTTCCGACACAGGTGGATGCGTTCCTTGCCGTGATTTCACCGGTTTCCGGGTCAATCCAGCAGACGGTTTTCCGATGTGCAATCGGATGAAGAAGGCGCACGTGATACTCCGGAAGGAAAGCCTCCAGTTTTCCCTTCATCGCGCCGAAATTCGCGGTCTGGATTTCGGTGATGGATTTTCTTTCCTTGTCGCAGATGTCTGCAATGAAGCTGCCGACGGGCACCTCCTGATGCTCCGGGCAGGGATCTATGTAATTTTTCAGAATGGCGTGCAGGGACTTCTCCTTCTGCATGCCGATTCCAGTCCGGATCCGTGGCTCTGCCGTGAGAATACTCTGCACAGCGGCATGAAAATCCTGCCGGTTGTCACCGGGCTCATCCTTCCAGTCTGTTTCGTCTGTCATTGGATACTCCGCCTTAGACAAAATCCGCGAATGCAGCGGTTGGTGCATCAGTAATCACCCTGCTTCAGAAGCTCGCGCACCCGGGCAAAGGCCTTCTCTTCGCCCTCTCTTGCCAGAAGGACAAGAAGACTCTCCAGAAGATCCGCCGTATCCGGGTGGAGAAACTGCCTCGTGTCACCCCTTTGGTAATATTCCATCGGATCCGTGTCCTTGTAGGAAGCACCGTTGTAGGTCTTGGACGCCGCGATCCGGTCCATGAACATTTCCATCACGTAGCGAAGTGGCATACGGCAGGCCATAATGCCGCTTCCTGCGATGCCGTCGTGACGGCGCGTCGAATAATCCAGCCAGTACTCGTAGTGATGGCGGTTTCTTCCCTTGTGATGAAGCCACGAGGTGGAAAGTCCCTTGTCCTCACGCTCCGCATTGTTCGGCGAGCGGGTGCCCTGATAATAGCGGGCTCCTACCCAGAATTCGGTCGGGCTGTATTTGGAGAGATCGTGTGTAAGTCCCTGCCAGTACAGTCCGACCTGAAAGCATTCCCGGCACACCAGATGGCGGTGATGCGTGATGGTCCGGAAATGCGCGATGGTTTTGCTTAATGTAATGCGGTTGTCAGTCATACTTACCTCTCTGTGCCGCATTTTTTTTGCGGCACCCCGAGGAGAAATGCCCGAATGGGCTTTCTACGATGGGATCATCGAAATTGGGCCGCTTGGCGGCACCAATTCGTGTTTGAATGCGATCGCATCGGCGATCACATTCAAACTTTATCTCTCCGGATTCCGATGGTCGCAACGGGGCGAAGTGTTTTCTCTTTCTCCGGCTGCGGCAGCGCCTGCAGAATCTGGATGGACCTTCCGCCGAGCATAACGCTCCTTTCGTCCGCAAGAATCTTTTCCGTCTCCGGGAACGGTTCATCCAGGAAGGTATCCATCACAACGTGCCAGCGGTACCCGTCCGGAAGCTTTGGAATCGCGAGCATCTGACTGTGCCAGTGCATGTTAAGGGCAACATACAGGAACGAATTCCTCGGCTTTTCCTCGTCATAAGCCTCCGGAAGAAGGATTCCAACGGTGTGGGAATAGCCGGACAAATCCGGCTTCCATGCCTCGCTCCCATGCAGGGAAATATCCGGATAGCCGATGGCGGCTGGATCATTGAAGCCGAACGGGCGGCTTCTGCGGAATACTCCGTGTTCCTTCCGGAATGCAATCATCTTCTGTGTGAAGGAAAAAATGGCTTTGCTTCCCACCGTTTCCTTCCAGGTCACCCACCCCGTCTCATTGTTCTGACAGTACGGATTGTTGTTGCCTCCCTGCGAGTTGCAGCGCTCATCGCCTGCAAGAAGAAGAGGCGTCCCCTGCGCAAGGAGATTGAGCGCAATGAGATTGCGCATTTGACGGGTTCGGAGTGTGCGGATGTCCTTCTTGTGACAGGGGCCCTCCACGCCGCAGTTCCAGCTCCAGTTGTTGTCGCAGCCGTCCCGGTTATTCTCGCCGTTTGCCTCGTTGTGCTTCCAGTTGTAGGACACAAGATCCGCCAGCGTAAAGCCCTCGTAGTTCGTCACATAGTGGACGCACCCATGCCCTGACGGAACCGAGACAAAGGCCTTAATGAATTCGCGCAGAACCTGATTGTCGCTCTTAACAAAGCGCCTTGCCAGCGTCTGGAACGTGTCAGTGTACTCGCAGAGGTGCTGCACCGAAGGCTTCCCGACCGTCGGATTCTCCCTGTCTTCCCTCTGCAGTTCTTCATACGGGAAATCATAGTAAAACAGCGCCGTGTCGCTCAGCATCGGATCCGAGGCAATGGTCTGCAGTGCTGCCGCGTTTCCCTTGAGATGAAAGCCGTCAATCTGGTAGTGCGTCACATAGAAGCGCGCTGTTTCGAGCTGCGTCTGAATCGAGACATTATCCGGGAAATACAGCTGAAGAAACACCTCAATGCCGCTGCGGTGAAGCGTCTCCACCATTTTTCGGAACTCAAGCTGCGGAGTGTCGGAAAATGCGTAGGCACTCTTTGGAGCAAAATAGCATCCTTCTCCGAAATTCCAATAATTCTCCTTCACCGGCTGCAGAGGCGCAGATACAGCAGCTGCGACCTCTTCGGTGATTCTGCGGGACTCCTCTCGGTCCTCTTCGCTCCGGCCCTCCGGCTCACCGACAATTTTGCCAAGAGCCTCCGGGCGAAGCTCATAGATGGGCATCAGCTCCACACCGTTGATGCCGAGCTTTTTCAGATAAGATGCCTTGTCCGCAAGTCCGCGGAAGGTTCCTCTTGCCAGGGAACGCGAGGTGCGGGAGGCCGTAAAGCCCTTGACATGCACGCAGTAAAGAATCCGCTCCCGCCAGACGCGATGCTTCAAGCTCCCATACGCAGGAAGTGAGTCTTCCGGGAACGGGTACAGGCGGGAGAGCGTCGTCTTCTGACCATTCAGGCTTACCTCAATCAATCCCCTGGCATAGGGATCATCGAACGTATAATTGTCCCGATAATAGCGGTAGCCCCACTCCCCCGGCGTCAGCCCGGTAATTTTCACGGAATAGAGACTCCCATAGCGGTAGTCGTCCGTAAAGGGAATCCGGACCTCCTCCAAGTCCGGAAGATGACAGAGAATCAGTCCGCAGCAGGAACACTCGCGGAAAACGCAGCTGAACACAGCTCCGTCCTTCAGAATCATGGTTCCCGGACGAACGGTGTACGCCGGTGATGCAGTCAGTGCATAAGGCATCTTCTGTCTCCTCCTCAAATTTTATACAGAGCTTATATTAACATAGATTCGATGCCTCCGCGGAACTTTCATTGTGATTTCGGTTTAATGCTTTTCTGAAATCCGGGAAACCAGCGCTTCCCATTCGCTGTCGGAAAGTCCATACGGCGCAGACAGCGAGTAGGAATACCCGTCCGCAGACCAGATGGCCAGAACCGCCTTTTCTCCGTTCCCCTTCAGCGTGACTCTGCTGTCTCCTGCGAAAACCGTCCGGACATCTGCATAGGTGTTGTAGTCGCCGGAATTGTCTTCCGTTCCCTCCGAGATGCGGAAGCAGAATTCGTCCGATGCTTCCCCGCTCCCGCGGTCCGCCGCGGCATCACCGGAGGCATCGTCAGAGACGGTGCCCCGGTAAGTAATCTGTGCCATCTCTCCCCAGTAGGAGGTGTAGATGATCTCCTCCCCGGTAAAGGAAAGGACCTCCGTGAGATACCCTGCAATGTCGGGAACCGCAAAGCCAACGGCTTGAGAGAGCTCCTCATCCGAGCTTACATCCACCATGCCGTTTGCGATGGAGAGCGCAGATTCCTCCGTCGCTGACGTCTTCTCTTTCGGAGTGGCTGCGGATCTTCCTGCCGCTTCTTCAGTATCCGGCTCTGCAACTTCCGCGGACATCATCGCTGCAGGTTCCGCATAGGAAGGAGTATTTTTAATGAGGAGGCCACTTGTCAAAAGTACCAGCGCGGCACAGGCCGCTGCCGCCAGAATTCCCTGCAACGCAGAAAAGCGGGCTATGCGCGTAGTACTCTTCTTTTGGGGCGTAGGCAAAACCGGATCGTTAGACGCCGATTCCGCAGCCGCAGACGAAACATCTGTCATCTCTTCCGCCACGTTTTTCAGGATCCGCTCTCGCATCTTTTCCGTCATCGTGAGCTGTTCCATGACTTCTTCATACCGCTTCTTCAAAGTCGTAGTCCTCCTTCAGAATTTTTTTCAGCTTCAGTCTGGCGCGCCGAAGATCCGAGCGCACCGTGGACTCTTTTTCCTTCAGAATCTCCGCAATCTCCGCCGTGGAACATCCCTCCTGATAGAACAGGTGAATGGCACTGCGCTGACGCTCCGGAAGGCTTTTTACCGCCTCCCAGACGAAGGCGAGGTCTTCCTTTTCTGCTGCGGCAAGATCGTCCTGCAGCTCATCCGTGGTGCGGATGGCATTGTACTGTATCCGGTTTCTGGACAGATTTCCGGCAACACGAAACAGCCAGGCCTTCTCGTGTCGGCTGTTCTCGAATTCCGGACGGGTCTTCAGAAACTGTATGAGCGTTTCCTGCAGAATTTCCTCCGCATCGCTTGTGTTATGAAGGAAGGTATACGCATACCGAAGGAGCGCGTTTCCGTATTCATCCAGAATCCGCTCCGCCTGAAGGTTCCAGCCTTCTTTGTTGTCCTGAAGCTGCATGTTCGTTCCTTTCCCGGTGTCTCACACGCCGGTCTGATTCATTCGGACAGAAGACGTGAGCGACAATTTCTCATCCGTATTACTGTCTTCTATTCTGTATCACAATCCTGCACCCGGAAATGTTGCAGGAAAATCACCTGGAGCCCTTCCAGGTCTTTACACCGAGCGGCTCCAGAAAGCGGGAGGGCCTCCGCGGATTTTCCCTGCTGCCGCGAAGGTACAGAAGATGCAAACGATCTCTTGCCCGTGTGACCGCCACATAGAAAAGTCGCCGCTCTTCCTCCAGTGCCTCGGCGCTGACGGCCCGTCTGCCCGGGAAAATTCCCTCGTTGAGATCCGGAAGATACACCGTGTCGTATTCCAGTCCCTTGCTCGCATGCATGGTCAGGACATGGACCCCCGAAGGACGCAGGTTCGCCCCCTTAGTCTCTGCTGGGAGTTCTTCCTCTGAAATATTGTCCAGCCTGCGCCGGAGCTCTGCCATGCTCCCGCAGAAAGCAGCCTTTTGCAAAAGCGTTTTCCAGACTGCCGCATTTTCTTCCCGGTCTCCCAGGATGTGATGAAGAAGCGCCAGGGAATGCTCCGGAGAGAGCCTTTCCAGCATCTGCAGATCGCGGCAGAGCTTTCCGAGGGCCTTTCCCTCTGCGGACCGGTCCGGATAGACCTGCAGAAGCTCCTTTTTGGTATAACTCTCTTCCCGGAATTTCTCCCGAAGAAGAAAGCGCTCCGGCCGGTTCATCACAAGGAACAGGTCACGTCGGAGTATTTTCCCGGAGGACAGCTCATCAGAGAGACGGTAGTAGGTCTTGATCACGAACAGCAGATCCCTCTTCTTTTGCAGAAGCCTTGCAGAGTTGCTCTTCCCGGAGGGGCTTCTGCCCGCTCCCTGCAGGCAGAAGGTAATTGTCTCCTGTTCCAGAATCCGGAGAACCCCCTGCATCTGCGTGTGGGAGCGCACGATCACGGCACTTCCCGACCGTTCCTCCGGAGAAGCTTCGCGCAGCCTTTCCGCGATCCAGAGATACTCCGCCTTTTCCGTTTCAAAATGGTTCATCCGGACGCAGACCCCGTCCGGAACAGCTCTTCCGAATAATACGCCAGAGGACACCCGCACCGCACCTCCCGGATCCGGAAGAAGTCTTGCAGCCACCACTTTTTTCGGCAGCCGCACTTTGTTCTCCTCAATGATCCGCTGACCGCAGGACACAATCGGCGCGTACGAGCGGTAATTGATATCCAGATGGATCACGCGGGTTCCCGGGAAATACTGCGGAAAGTCAATCATCAGCCGGACATCTGCCCCGCGGAATTTGTAGATGGACTGATCGTCATCTCCCACGGCAAACAGATTGGCGTTCTCTCCCGCAAGAAGCCGGATCCCCTCGAACTGCTCCCGGTTAATGTCCTGAAATTCGTCGATGAGAAGAAAACGAAACCGCGCCTGCCATTCGGAGAGAAGCTCCGGATTCCCGTCCAGAAGCCGGATGCACCTTACAATCATATCTTCGAAATCAAGCAGGGAATTTTCCTGAAGATAGGTCTCATAATCCTTCAGGAGATTCCGGAAATTCTCCTGCGTGGGAACTTCTCCGGAGGATTTGGAACGCGAAATCAGAGAGAAAAGATCCGTAAGCTCTTCGCTCTGTGGAGGGCGATGATAATATCGTTCGAACAGGGTGGATAATAAATTCCGGGATCGGGTGCTGTCCAGAATGGACAGTCTTTCCAGAGAAGATGATTTCAGAATCGAAAGAAAAACCGAATGGAAGGTGCCGAAGGTAACTTCGCGGAAGGAATCCGGAGAAAGATCCGGGTTCGGGAAATTTCCAATCTCCCGCACTCTTTTCAGGAACCGCTCCTGCATCTGAACTGCGGCAGCTTTGGAAAAGGTCAGAACCAGGATTTCCGAGGGTGGGACCTTCTGCTCCAGAATCAAAAAGAGAATCCGCTCCACCAGCACGAATGTCTTGCCGCTTCCCGGGCCTGCGATCACCTCGCAAGGCCCGCGGAAATGGCGGATTGCCTCCTGCTGGTGCGGATTCCCACGGATCTGCAGACCAGTACCCTGCAGATGATTGCTATAAAGTTTATTCTGTCTGGTCGAAGTCAGTGTTCCTCTCCCTCGTCGGATTCTGATGAAGCTGTCAATGAACGCTTCACCAAAACTGCGGTGTGCGGCAAACTGCCTGGAGCCAATTATTTCTCAAGCTTCTGAATGGCCACAGCAATCCTTGCAAGGGTCTCTTCCTTGCCGATGATCTCCATGATCTGCGTAGCCCCTGCCGGAGTAACGGTCTTTCCGGAGACTGCGATGCGAAGAGCCCAGATGACGGTCTTGTTCTTCAGCCCCTTCTTTTCGGCGTAAGCTGAAACCTTCTCAAAAAGGGCATCGTTCGTAAAGACGTCCTGTGCCTTTAGAATCGGCACAAAGTCCTTCAGAATCTGCAGGCTGTTCTCCAGCGTTGCCTTCTGCTTCTTATTCTCGAACATCGAGGCATCATAGTCCGGCAGCGCCTCGAAGAAATCTACCATCTCTTCGATGTCCGGGAACACCTCGATTCGTGTGCGGACGAGCTCGGCAATCACGTGGAGATCCAGATTCTCCTTGTGCAGAGCCTTCTTCAGATAAGGCTCTGCCAGCCCATAGAATTTGTCCGGATCCATGGCCTTCAGATATTCCCCGTTCATCCAGCGAAGCTTCGTGTAATCAAAGACCGCGGGGGATTTTCCGATGCGGTGATAGTCAAATTCCTTCACGAGCTCTTCCAGTGAAAAGATCTCGCGGTCAGAATCCGGAGACCAGCCAAGAAGCGCGATGAAGTTGACCACTGCCTCCGGAAGAAAGCCCTGCTCAATCAGATCCTCGTAGGAGGAATAGCCGCTTCTCTTGGAAAGCTTCTTGTGGTCGGCGTCGGTGATCAACGGGCAGTGAATATACTTCGGAACCTCCCAGCCAAAGGCCTCATACAGGCGGTTGTACTTCGGGCTGGAGGAAATATACTCGTTGCCGCGGACAACGTGTGTGATTCCCATCAGGTGGTCATCTACAACATTGGCGAAGTTGTAGGTCGGGAAGCCGTCCGACTTGATCAGGATCATGTCATCCAGCTCGCTGTTGTCGACCGTGATGTCGCCGTACAGCTCATCGTGGAAGGTCGTCGATCCCTCTCTTGGATTGTTCTGACGAATGACATACGGCTTTCCTGCCGCAAGATTTGCCTCGATCTCCTCCTTTGAGAGGGAAAGGCAGTGCTTGTCATAGACGCTGATTTCCTTGCCGTCCACAACCTGCTTCAGGCTCTCAAGTCTCTCCGGCGTGCAGAAGCAGTAATAAGCCTCACCCTTGTCGATCAGCTCCTTCGCGTACTTCATGTACAGGCCGCTCTTTACGCGTTCGGACTGCACGTAAGGGCCGACAGGACCGCCAAGATCCGGTGACTCATCGGGAATGAGGCCGGTCTGCTTCATCGTGCGGTTGATGATATCCACCGCCCCCTCCACATAGCGCTCCTGATCGGTATCCTCGATGCGGAGAATGAAATCGCCGTCCTCGTGCTTGGCGATCAGATAGGCATACAGAGCCGTGCGAAGATTCCCGACATGCATTCTTCCGGTCGGACTGGGTGCATAACGTGTTCTGATTTTTACTGACATGATGTTCTATCCTTTCTGTTCACAGGCCGGGAAAAATGCGGCCTTCGTAATATTGATATAAACGCCCGAAAAGCACTCTTCTCAGTATAGGACCGAGCGTCCGGGATTGCAAACCGGCTCCCGGAAGGAGCCCTGAATGCAGCAGTCAGACTTTCGCACCGTCAAAAGATCTCCTGCAATTATCTGCAGTATCCGGTCGCCCGGTCCACGACGCTTTGGTACTCACCCTCTCCGTGGAAGGCACGGTAATTGTGCATGGAAATATCAAAGATATTCTGCAGCGTCAGATCCAGGTGAAAGCCGCCGGTGATATGCGGAGTCAGAAGAAGATTCGGCACATCGTACAGAGGATCCTCCGAAGGAAGCGGCTCCGTCTCACAGACATCGAGCCAGATCCCGGCAAAGCGTGAGGAAACTCCCACATCCAGAAGCGCGCGGTCATCCACCACGTTCCCGCGGCCGACATTCATAAGATACGCTCCCTCTTTGCAACAGGAAAGAAGCTCCCTGTCAAACAGATGATACGTCTCCTGCGTGCCGGGAAGGCTTACGGCAATGACATCTGCCTTTGCCGCTTCTTCCTTCAGCGCCGAAAGCGAATGGATTTCATCCAGACCTTCCGGGCAGTGATCCGCTCTTCTCCGAATGCCGACAAGCGTGCTTCCGAAGGCTTTCATGCGGCGGGCGAATTCCATGCCGATGTTGCCGGTTCCGACGATCAGAATCCGTTTGCCAAGGGGGGTCGTCACAAGCCCCTCATCCGTCCAGAGATGCTTTTTCTGGTCTTCCAGATAGGAGGGAACCTTCTTCATCATATTCAGCAGCATGCAGACCATGTATTCGGCAATTCCGGTTCCATACGCGCCGGTCGCGCTGGTCAGGACTGTTTGCTGCGGAAGAACCCCCTCTTTTACATAAGCATCCGCACCGGAGGAATTCAGCTGCATCCAGGAAAGCTTCAATCCTCCCGCCGCCTGTGCCTCTGCCAGTTTTCCTGCCGGGACATTGCCGATTATGGCATCCACTTCAGAAAGGGAAACCGGCTCCTTGCCACCGGTCTCCTGAAAACCAAGACCGGACATGGACAGCTGAAGCGGGGAGAAATACAGCTCGTCGCCGTATCCCGCCGCCAGTTTCCTCAGCTGCGCGAGCTGATTGTCAGTAAAAGGCGCCTGTACATAAATTTTGCTCATTGGATCCTCCTCATTTCCGGATCGATGACGGATTGGAATAGCATTTACTATAAATTCAGATATTTTTCCCAGCTTTCATGGTCGCCGGTTCCTTCCAGCTCGAGCCGGTAGGTGTGATCCTCGCCGCGGATACAGACGATGTATCTTTCGTTTTCCTGGCGAAGCTCATCCAGTTCACAGCCGAGAAGATTTTTCAGGACAGCTTCCCATTCTTCTCCGGGGATGGCTCTCTCCGGAGTCTCCTGAATCAGCCGGAAATCCGCGTCGTAGACCTTATAGGATTCCTCGAAGAGGCCTGCAATCTTCCCATTCTCCACCTTCAGCGCCAGTTCATTGCAGCGCATGGTGCGGATGTCGCGGTTGGTGGAATTCTCCGGAAGAATGCGGACGTTGTCGAGAAGGAGCGTGAATCCACCCGGAGATGGCCGGAAATCCTCCACGACAGCCTCCCCGAATATAAAATGCTCCAGTTCATTTTGTGTCTGATAACTCATTGATCTGACCTCTTTTATCTCTGATTTCCCGCGTTCCTGCCAGAAACTGCGCAGAGGACACGGTCACTGTCTCCCGGTGCTTCCGAAGCCTCCGCGGTCCGTTCCGCCAAGGGTCTTTACTTCTTCAAAAACAATGCGGGGCTGATGCTCCTGAATCCGGAACTGGCACACCCGGTCGTTGACATGAACCACCGTATCCCTTGTCGCGTAGACCGGCATTTTCAGAACATCGCCGTCGCCGCAGTAGGACTCGTCCACTACGCCGATTCCGTTGGACTGGATCAGTCCGTAGTTCTTGAAGGTAGACGAACGGGGCGCGGTGATCATCTCGTAGCCCTCCGGGAGCTTTACGCTGACGCCAAGGTCAATCAGCGCAAACTCGCCTGCCTTCAGGTGATATTCCTTCGCCGCGCGAAGATCAATCCAATCGCTCTTTCCGTCTACATAGGTCAGATGATCAATTTCATCGCTGTGATACAGAATCCGGATGGTCTTTTCGTTTTTCTCTGACATTGTGATACCTCACTGCTTTCCCATGGGGTCGAGATTCGGCTTTTTAACCCCGTACATCTGATCCGCCGCTGCCGTTGCAAGGCGGTCACAGCGCTCATTCATCTCCTGCCCGGTGTGCCCCTTGACCCAGTGCCAGGAGATCTGATGCCGGGAAACGGCTTCCAGCATTCGCTTCCAGAGATCCTGATTCTTCACCGGGGCTTTGGATGCGGTTTTCCAGCCGTTTCTCTGCCAGGAGCCGACCCAGTTTTTTGCAAAGGCATTGATCAGATAGCTGGAATCCGAATACAGGTCCACGCTGCAAGGCCGGTTTAAAGCCTCCAGCGCCGTGATGGCGCCGAGGAGCTCCATCCGGTTGTTGGAGGTCGGGTTAAAGCCCTCGGAGAACTCCTTCTCGTGCAGGACTCCCTTCGGATCCGTATACTGAATGACGGCACCGTATCCGCCGGGACCGTCCGGATTTCCCCTGGCCGCCCCGTCGCTGTAGATAATGACATGCATTTCCGTGTAACTCCTTATAGCTTTATCGCTTCCTCCGGCATCCACTTGCCGGTTTTCTCGAATTCTTCCGCCCGTTTCGCGGCGCGCCGTGTCACTTCCCTGTCGAAACCGATGGAATCCAGCAGCCGGATGGCGTTTCTCGTAGTCGCTCTTCCCGGATAAAGCTCATAGGAAAAGACGACATCGCCGTCCTTCAGTTCCTCCTCGAAGTGATAGTTGTCGTACTGATCCTCCAGAAGTTTTGTCAGCTCAATGTCGTGCGTCGCCGCAAAGCAGAGAACCCCGCGCTCCGCCAGGGTCCGCAGAATTTCCGTGGAGGCCGCGATGCGTTCCACGGTATTGGTTCCGCGAAGAACCTCGTCGACGAAGCACAGGACCTTCCGGCCCCCGTCAGCAGAAAGATCGGCGATGCGCTTCAACGAACGGATCTCTACCATGAAGTAGCTCTCCCCGTTCAGAATGTTGTCTCGAAGCGCCATGGAGGAACGAATGCGGTAATGGACTCCCTGGTAGCTCTCTGCCGGGCAGAAGCCGATGGTCTGCGCAAGAATCGCACAGAGCGCGGCCGCCTTCAGAAACGTGGATTTGCCGGAGGCGTTGGAGCCTGTAAGAAGGACCGGGCGTTTCGCGTCTATGCTGTTCGGCACCGGATCCGCAAGGAGCGGATGATACAGGCCGCGGATGCACAGCTCTCCGTCACCTGCAAACTCCGGAAGGCAGGTCACCGGAAGGCTCTTTTCAAACGAGGCCAGAGAAATGGCGG
>ERZ808246.2282-NODE-2282-length-12204-cov-4.274508_pt1 | contig 12204 bp, 10 predicted proteins | sample MGYA00521083_ERZ808246 | MGnify/ENA primary metagenome ERZ808246 (study PRJEB31516, sample SAMN03275577) | gut metagenome | biome: mammalia-associated habitat; material: feces | host: Papio cynocephalus | place: Kenya | collected 2012-07-07 ...
GAGACGGGGTTAACGATGCGCCTTCTTTAGCCAAGGCAGATGTCGGGGCTTCTGGCGGCTCTGGGACTGATGTAGCAAAAAACAGCTCCGATATTATTTTGATGAATGATTCAAACGAAGATATACCTTTTGTAATTTCTTTAAGCCAAAAAGTAAATAAGACTATAAAACAAAATCTTTTGTGGGCGTTTTTATATAACATTATTTTGATTCCTTTAGCCGCCGGCCTTTTATATTGGGTTAAGGTAGATCCAAATTGGTTTACTGGCAGTCAAAGCCACCTTGTTTTGACTCCGATGATTGCCTCTTTGGCTATGTCTTTTTCTTCAATTACGGTTGTTTGCAACGCTTTAAGGATAAAATTATTTAAGAAAAAATAAGGAGAGTATGAATATGCTATTCGGTGGAGTAAAACAAATTATTAAAATTGAAGGCATGAAGTGCCAACATTGCGCTTGTCATGCCGAAGAGGCTTTAAAAAATATTGAAGGAGTCAAATCCGTTCATGTTAATTTGGAAAGAAAAGAAGCCGTTATAAAATCTAAGTCTGGGATCGATGAAGAAAGAATTAAAAAAGCCATAGAAGAAGTGGGCTATAAAGTCAAAGAAGTTGAATAATGAAAGCGAATCATAAACAAATATCGCGCTATATCCAAATTGCTAGAGGACAACTAGATGGCGTTTTAAAAATGATTGAAAATGACGAATATTGTGTAGACGTCTCTAACCAAATTTTAGCCACCATTTCCTTGCTTAAAAAGGCAAATACAGAAATTTTAAGCGCCCATTTAACCAATTGCTTTAGAGAATGCCCATCTTCTGAATTAGAAGAAAAGGTAGATGAAATTAAAAAATTAATCGATAGGATGACTATTTGATTTTTAAAATCGGTATTATTTCATCTTGTAGTCCGGCAACAACGATTAACTTGTTGTTCTTTATGTGCAAGTTTGTTTCGGTGCGCATGCCAAAATCAGGTGCATAGATACCTGGTTCGTCAGAAAAACTAGTGCCTTCCATTAATGACCTATCATCGTGGGTCTCATAATTATCTAAATTTGCACCTGGGCCGTGAGGAGATATATCTAGAGCGATATTATGCCCAACCCTATGCAAGAAATACTCTCCATAACCGGATTTTTCTATAATTTTTCTTGCTACATCATCAGCTTCATATGCGTATACTTTTCTTTTTTCTAGTTCTTTGCTTAAAAAAGAAATAACTTCATTCCTAGCGTTTTTAATTATTGCAAACCTGTCTTTATATATTTTTGGGACATCAGCTCCTACATATCCCATCCAGGTAATGTCGGCATATACCCCGTTTTTATTGTCATTTTTTGCCCACATATCAATTAGGACTAAATCTCCTTTTTTTATTAGTCCATAATTTTCTTTGCTTGGAGAATAATGGGGATTGGATGCGTTTTTTCCATTCGCAACTAAAGGCAAGTCGTCATAAACCATGCCTTCTTCATGGAAACGTTTAGCTATAAAAGATTGAATTTTATATTCGTTTGTTTCTTTAAATTCTTCTATTTCTAGTTTTATCAATTTGAATGCTTCGTCTTTGATTTGCAGGGTTTTTCTGCATGCGTCTAATTCTTCTTTGTATTGGTCGTCACTTAATACGGCTGTTAGAGATTGCAATAAATCGCCTGAAGAAATGACTTCTATTCCTAGCGATTTAATATATTCAACCGAGCCATAGTCGGCATTAGCAATTCTCATTAACAAACCATTGTTAGATATATCCATCATTATTTTGGTCTTATTTAAAAGAAGCTTTTTTTCTAGGTTTAATAATTCTTGCCAAGTTTTATAAATTAATAAATTAAATTGGCTTAAAGTTTTTTCATCTTTTAAATATACCGTATCGATAAAATGAACAATTAAAGTTCCTTTGCCTTCTTTTGGGATAAATGCGATTATTTTTCTTGTCAGCATTTTTTTACCTAGTAAAGAAACCAAGACTTTATTTTTGCTTTCGTAATCAATTAATAAATAGCCATCGATATTTTTACTTGCTAATTTCTCTTGAATTGATTTTATTTCCATAATGAATTTATTATATCACCTCAAATAGTTTCTATACTTTGGTAAAATAGTTCCATGAATGACGAATTACCATTAAATGAACATCCTAATCCATATTTTGAAAGGAAGTCTTATTTTTCATTAAATGGGGACTGGGGCTTTCTTCTTAATGAAGAAAAAGACTTGCCTTTTTCCTATAGTGAAAAAATAGTAGTTCCCTTTTCTATTGAATCAGATTTATCAAAAATAAAAAAACATGTTAGCAAAAAATCTATTTTGCATTATAGAAAAGAGTTTGTTGTTCCAAAAGAATATGAAGGCAAACGCTTAATACTACATTTTGAAAAAGTCGATCAAATAGCTTTTGTTTATTTTAATAAAAAGCTAATCGGGTCACATTTTGGCGGCTATTTGCCTTTTCAGTTTGATCTAGGAAAATGTGAAGGAAAAAATGAAATCGAATTGATATGTAAAGATGACACGGATTCTCCTATTTTTCCGCGAGGAAAGCAATCAAATAAGCCAAAGGGTATTTGGTATACCCCAACTAGTGGGGTATATGGACCAATTTATATAGAAGCAGTTCCTGAGAAAATGATAAAAAGCTTCAAACTAATTCAAAATTTTGATGACAAGAAACTTTCAATTCATATTTCTTATGAAGGGAATAATGAAGATGTTAAAGTAGAAATCATTAAAGATGATATTGTTTTGACGAATTCTTCTTTTGATAAAAAAGGGGAGACGTGTATTGATTGTTCTTCTTTTTTCTATCCTTGGAGTCCAGAATCGCCCTTCTTATATAAGTTAAGATTCTTTACTAAGGAAGATGAGGTTTATTCTTCTTTTGGTTTTAGGAAATTTTCTATTGTTTCTTTTAAAGGGCATAATGTTTTTGCCTTGAACAACAAGCCATATTTTTGTAGCGGCGTTTTAGACCAAGGCTATTTCCCTGGCGGTGACTTGACGCCTTCTTCCTATTTTGATTATGAAAAAGACATTATTTTGATGAAGTCATTAGGATTCAATTGTTTAAGGAAACACATTAAAGTTGAGCTAAATCGATTTTATTTTCTTTGTGATAAATTAGGAATGATTGTTATGCAAGATTTCGTTAATAGCGGCTATAAGTACAAAGATTTTCTTATTAAAACCGCACCTTTCATTCCTTATAAGTTTATAGATACTAAAACATATTCATTGCTTGGGAGAAAAAGCAAGGAGTCTAGGCAATATTTCGAAAGCCAATTAATACCTTATTTAACTTATTTTTCTAATCAAACTTGCATTGCTATTTTTACTCTTTTTAATGAAGGCTGGGGACAATTTGATTCTGTTCGCCTTAGTAAAATTGCAAAAGAGTATTTAAATGGAAGACTTTTGGATTCGAATTCAGGCTGGTACGATCAAGGGTGTGGTGATTTTTATTCCAAACACGTCTACTTTAAAAAAATTAAGATAAAGAGTAAGGATGAAAGGGTTTTGTCTTTAACTGAATTCGGCGGTTATTCTTACCAAGTAAGTAGTCTTTTAAAAAGAAGCTTTGGGTATGGAAAATGTAAAAACAAAGAGCAGTTTAATAAAAAGATCAAAGACGTATATGAAAAAGAAGTAATTCCATGCAAGGAAAAAAACGGACTAAGCATTGCTATTTATACTCAGTTATCTGATGTTGAAGGTGAGATTAATGGACTTGTTAGTTTTGATAGAAACATTGTTAAGGTTGATGCTTTTTTAATGAAAGAATTGAATAAAAAACTAAGGTTTAATAGCAATGATTAAGGCCGCATTTTTTGATGTCGATTGGACTTTATTTGACCATAAGTCCAATCAATTTATCGCTTCTTCTTTAGCTTCTATTAAAAAGATGCAAGAGGAAGGCATCAAAGTATTTATTTGTTCAGCTAGGAACACGAAAAGCCTTTTTGAGTTTGGCCTCTTTTCTTTAGGGATAGATTGGGATGGGTTTATTTCTTCAGCCGGCGCTTTCGCTTGTTTAAATAAAACGGTTGTAACTAGAAAATTAATAATGAGAAAGAAAGATGTTTCTTCTCTAATTTCTTTTGCCCTAAGCAAGAATCTAACAATGCAATTAGTGACCCCGTGGGATCGCTTTCTTATTAGTGAACCAAACAATTATTATTTTTTGTATCAAGAAGTATTTCATGATGAATGCAAAAGTATTCATTCATTTAAAAACGAAGAGGTATTAGGGACTCTTTTATATGCCCCTTCTAGTATTGATGAGGAACTAAAAGAAAAATTTCCGGATTTAGTCCATTTTAGATTCGCTGATTATGGCATTGATATTAATGGAGGGGAACATAATAAAGGTGACGGCATAAATAGCATTCTTTCATACTTAAAAATAAGGAAAGAAGAAGCGATCTCATTTGGCGATGATATACAAGATATTTCAATGTCTACTGCTACTGGCATTTTTGTTTGCATGGGAAATGGCAAAGAAGAGGTAAAAAAGGCGGCTAATTATGTTACGAGTAATGTTGAAAATGATGGGATTACAAAAGCACTTTTACATTTTAAAATTTTAAGGTAAAACAAAATTAAAAAATATCTAACTTATCAATATAATTCATAGTAGACTTTTCTCGTTATGAATAAACTCGATCAAAGAAGAACCCCTTTCATAGATTGCATAAAAAAATATGTAAAAAAAGATGTTGTTCCTTTCGATGTCCCTGGTCACCACATGGGCAACATAGATAATAAAGCCACTCGCTTATTAGGGAAGAAGCTTTATCGGCTTGATATTAATGCCCCAATAGGCACGGACAATTTAGCTAAGCCTAAGGGGCCGCTTCTTCAATCCGAAAGGTTATTGGCAGAGGCAACTAATGCCGATGATGCCTTCTTTTTAATAAATGGCACTTCTTCTGGCATCATTGCCATGATTTTAACCGCAGTTAAAGCGGGAGAAAAAATAATCCTCCCTCGTAACGTTCATAAATCAATAATAAATGCTTTGGTTTTAAGCGGGGCCATTCCTGTTTTTGTAATGCCAGAAATCGATAATGATTTAGAGATCGCGAATCAACCATCGGTAGAAGAGTTTAAAAAAGCGATTCTAAAGCATCCTTCTGCTAAGGCAGTTTTTGTAATAAACCCGACTTATTTTGGGTCTGTTTCCGATTTAAAATCTATTGTTAACATTGCCCATGAACACAATATGGCAGTCTTAGTCGATGAAGCCCATGGGGCCCATTATTATTTCCATGCAAAAAATTCGCCTATTACTGCCATGGATGCTATGGCGGATATGTCTAGTGTTTCTATTCATAAAACAGCTGGTTCTTTAACCCAAACTTCCGCTTTGCTTTTAAAAGGAAAGATGTTTTCTAGATATGACGTTCAAAAATCTTTAAATATTATTAACACGACTTCTCCTTCAATGATACTTATGGCTTCTTTAGATGGGGCAAGAAGCTTTATGGCAACAAAAGGCAAGCAAGCTCAGGAAAGAGTTTATGAATTGGCTGAATACGCAAAGGAAGAGATTAATAAAATACCAGGATTTATTGTAGAAGATAAAAAACATTTTTTAGAGCATGGTTCATTTGATTATGACCAGTCAAAATTGGTAATTGGCTTAGATAAGCTAGATATAGATGGTTTTCAACTCTATTACGAAATCAAAAAGGATTACGATATCCAACTTGAATTAGCGGAGACTTATGCCGTTCTTTGCATTTTTGCCATCGGAACAAAAAAGGAACATGTCGATAAACTTGTCTTTGCTTTAAAGGAATTATCAAAGAAGCATTATCATTCGAATATAACCTATATTGATCATCATTTTGATTCTTCCTTCCCTTTTATGCTTCTTCGTCCACGTGTCGCCTTTCATGCGGATGGTAAAATAGCAAAAATAGATAATTGTTTTGGAATGATTTCGAAAGAAATGGTTATGATTTATCCGCCAGGCATTCCTTTGATTATCCCTGGAGAAGTTTGGACAAAAGAATTAATCGACAGGGTTAAATTCTATAAGTCATCGGGTATAACAATTTTAAGCAATTATCCAGATGGCTTTGAAATTGTCGATGTTGAAAAATGGAAAAAATATTCAATGTATTCAAAAAGATTAATGGAATACCAAGAAACTAGAAAAACCACCCCTTCAAATGACGGCTATAAATTGCCTTTTGAAGGTGATAAGCATAAAGCGACCGTTGTTTTGATTCCGTATAGAAAAGATACTTGGAGAAATAATGCTTCTTTTGCGCAGCAAAACTATAAAGAAGTAATTTTAGCTATAGCAAAACATGAAAAAGTCATAGTTGGCATTCATCCTTCTATCTATGCTAGAGTAGCTCCCACCTATAAGAATATTAAAAATGTCGAACTATTAAAAATTAGATATAACGATTCTTGGGCTAGGGATAACATGGGCATTTATCTAACCAATGGAAAAAACATTCGTGGAGTTGATTTTAGATTTAATGCATGGGGAGGAGAAGTCGATGGACTTTATTCTAATTACCATGATGACGATAAATTAACTTCTATTTTCGATAAGAAATACAAAATACAAGATTACCGCTTGCCTTCTTTTGTTTTTGAAGGCGGTTCAATTGCTTTTGATGGGAAAGGCACGGCTATTGTTACGGAAGCTTGCTTGCTTTCAAAAGGAAGAAACCCCACTTTAAGAAAAGAAGAAATTGAAGAGACATTGAAGGAATATTTATCTTTAGAGAAAATCATTTGGGTTCCCCATGGTATTTATATGGATGAGACCAATGAACATATAGATAACATGGTAGCTTTTGTAAAACCAGGCGTTTTGGTGATGGCGTGGACTAACGATGAAAACGATCCTCAATATGAGTATTGCCAGCTAACATATCAAGCCTTGCTTGACGCAACTGATGCTAGAGGGAAACATTTCCAGATTTATAAGTCCCTGTTACCAAACCCTCCTTTATATATGGATGAAGAAGAGGCAAAAGGAATCGTTAAAGACAAATTTGATGCTAAGCCAAGAAATAATTCGGATAGGCTTTCCGCATCTTATGTAAATTTCTATCAAGGAAAGAATTTTGTCATTCTTCCATCTTTTGGAGTTAAAGAAGATGAAGAGGCATATAGATTATTTTCTTCCTTGTTCCCAAAGAAAAAAATTCACCAAATAAACACAAGGGAAATTTTATTAGGTGGAGGTAACATTCATTGCATAACTATGCAAATTCCGGAGGTAAAAAAATGAGTGTCAAAGTTGGTCTAGTTCAAATGAAAATGTCTTCTATTTATGAAGAAAACATTGCAAAAGCGGATCATTATATTGAAAAACTAGTAAATCAAGGGGCTAAATTGGTTTTGCTTCCTGAGTTATTTTCTCGTTATTATTTTTGCCAAATAGAGGATTATGAGTACTTTGATTTTGCCGAGACTGCCAGTTGCAGCAAAACCTTATCTCACTTCCAAGAGGTGGCAAAAAAATATAAAGTAATTTTACCTATTTCCTTTTTTGAAAAAGATAATAATTGTTACTTTAATTCACTAGCAATGATTGATGAGAATGGAAACATTTTAGGAATATATAGAAAATCACATATTCCAACCGGAGAATGTTACGAAGAAAAGTTTTATTTTACTCCCGGGGATACCGGTTTCATGGTTTTCGACACTTCTATTGGAAAAATAGGCGTGGGGATTTGTTGGGATCAATGGTTCCCGGAAACTGCTAGGATTTTAGCTTTAAAAGGAGCCGAAATTATACTCTATCCAACCGCGATTGGTTCTGAACCTGTTTTAGATAAGGATTCAAAAGACCACTGGCAAAACGTTATGAAAGGTCACGCTGCCTCAAACATAGTTCCTGTTTTGGCCGCTAATAGAATTGGCAAGGAATCTATTAAGAGTTCTTCCATGACTTTCTTTGGATCAAGCTTTATTTCTGATGAATATGGGAATAAAGTCGCTGAACTAAATAGGGATGAAGAGAATTGCTTGGTTTATGAGTTTGACTTTGAAAAGATAAATAAAGAAAGACGCGATTGGGGCGTGTTTAGGGATAGAAGGGTAGATTTATATTCTGATTTGTTAAAATTAAGCTCTAAATAAGAGACCAATTTAAATACACGCCTGCTTTATTTATATAAATTGAATCCTTTTGCATTGGCCGAAAAAGAGGAAGAATTAATCGTTGAATTTTTTTGGTTTTTAATATAGTCGAAAGTCAATTGATAGGGGTGAGTATTTTCAATTTCGATTATTTGGTTTTTAGCACTAGGAAAATAATTGTAATTTTTATTTGTATCTTGATGGTAATAAAGGTAATCAATAACAGCAATCGTGTAGAATTTATTGCTTTCTAAAGAAGAATAATTATCTATATCTTCAGTATATGTTTGAGCGTAGGCAGCTTCATTTAAAATATCAGAACCCTTAACGTTAGCAATGATTATATTGTTCATGAATGGTGTTGCTTTATAAATGTCTGAATATGTTATTCTCCCTTTGTTTAGATTTGATCTTTGGGAATTTTCCATGCTTAAAACTAGACTAGGGTATTTTTCTTTATAGGCATCGTAAATTGCTTTGCAGCCTAACCTTGCAACACCATTTTTATCTAAATTACCGCCATTTAATGTTCCTGCCACTTCACTAGCCTTTGCAATGAAACTTTCTTCATTTATATATTTATTATAGATTGAAGCAATGCTAGCCTCTTCTTCCCAACTTTTCGAGGAAGAAACCGCTTTATAATCACTACATTCTACTTCGCTTCCTTTAATAGATAATTGAATATAAGAATAAGCGCTTCCGTTAGCCCCTGCCTGGACTAGTGGCACGTTTGAATATTGCTCTTCTTCGATTTGATGGGTATGCCCAGTAAAAATGCCATCAAAGTAATCTTTGAGTTTATACCTAATGGACCATCCTTTATTTTTGCTATCTCCTGTTATTGTAGAATTTGGCGCATGAATAACTAGCATTACGGCTGAACAGCCTTGTTTTTTTAGACTTTTTGATTCTTGAATCGCATATTTTTCGGCATTTGTAAAAGTAATATCTTCAACATTTGGAGAAACGATCGAGGTAGTTTGCCCGTCTCCGATCATTCCAATTATGCCTATTTTGGTTTCGTCTTTTTCAATTATAGTAGAACTAAGTATTCGTTCATCCCATTTTTCTTCAGTTGGACCATTTTTCCATTTAACTATATTTCCTGCTAAAAATGGAAAATTTGCTAGTTCTAAATTTTCAAAAATATATTGTTGACCATAATCAAATTCATGGTTTCCTAATGTCATTGCATCAAAAGGCACCTCATTCATGGCTTCGGTTACGTCTTTGCCATAATAATAATTGCTTTCTAAGGAGCCTTGCCACATGTCTCCTGCGGATAAAATTATTGTGTGTTCCGGGTCTTTTTCTTTTAGGCGTTTTAATTCTCCAAAATATTTTTTTATCCCGGCTTCATAATAAGTGGCGTTCGCTTTTTCTAGAATTGAACCATGGAAATCGTTCACGCAATAAAAATTAAAAAGCTTGGTTTCTTCTTCTTTAGAGCCAGAAGAAGATTTGCTTTCTTCGCTTTGGCTAGTAGAACTACTATTTTCGCTTTGGCTAGAAGATCTTTCTTCTATATAGGAAGAAGAACTATCTTCTTGGCTGGTTTTAGTTTGAATAGATGAAACAAGCGAGCAAGAAGTAAGCAATAAGGTCCCTAGTAATAGTGTTATGGATAATTTTTTCAAGTTCATGTTGTCTATTATGGCATAAAATACTAGAAACCAAATAAAGTTTAAGAATTTCCTAAGGAAATTAACTTAAATTTACTATAATTTAAATTGATGGAACAAGGTAAAAAGGTAAAAAGCGCATTAGTAATTCAAGGAGGGGGCACTAGGGGTATCTATGCCGCGGGAGTTTTGGATGCATTTTTGCTTAATAAAATTAGTTTCCCTTATATAATCGGCACATCAGCTGGATCACTTTGCGGGGCTAATTATCTATCTAAAGATTTTGGAAGAAGCAAATATGTTGTTACAGAGCTAATGTCTGACCCAAAATTTGTTTCGGTGAGGAATAGGATTTTTAAAGGCACTATATTTGATTTTGATTTTTTATTTCACGAAGTTCCAAAATCAATTTTGCCTTTTAATGAGAAAGAGTTTTTTAATTCACCTTCTCTTTTTTACATGGTTGCCACGGATATGAATTCAGGAAAAACCATTTATTTTGAAAAAAATGCAATTAGTGATCCATATAAAGGGCTGGCCGCTTCTTCTTCTTTGCCGTTATTATCAAAACCCGTTAACGTAGATGGCTATCTTTGTTTGGATGGGGGAGTGGCAATGTCTGTTCCTTTTAGAAAACCGCTTGAGGAAGAAATAGAAAAAATAGTGGTAATTGCTACTAGAAATAAAGGGTATAGAAAAAAAGAAATTAAGAATCTTCAAAAAATTATAGCCAAATCTTTATACAAGGATTATCCGTTACTACTAAATGCATTTTTAAAAAGTCATGAAAAATATAATAAAGACATGGATTTATTAGATAGGTTAGAAGAAGAAGGGCGTGTATGCGTTATTCGTCCCGATTTTGAAGTGAACGTCGGGGTAGCCTGCAAAGATAAACAAGAATTGCTTAGCTTGTATGATAGAGGCTTTCATGATGGAACTTCCAATATTAATAAAATAAAGAAATATCTAGGTGATAAATATGAATAAGAACGATAAAAAAGAACATAGAAGTAAAAAAGGATTAATTAATCCCAACTCCATTAAAGAATTTAAGGTTTACAAAGAAAGCGAATTAATGGACTTTTTGATGTTTAAAATGCCTAATACTCCAAGAAAAACAATAAAAAGTCTATTAACTCATCATCAAGTTGCGGTTGGTGGAGTTCCTGTGTCTCAATATAACTATAAAATTTATCCAGAAGATGTAGTTACCGTTTCAAAAATGAGGATAGCTAAACGTGATTCAAAGGGGTTAAAAATTCTTTATGAAGATGAAGATATTATAGCTATTGATAAACCATCATTTTTATTGACGACTGCTACGGAAAAAGAAAAGGGAAAAACCGCATATAGACTTGTTTCTTCTTATATGAGTGAAAAAAAGCAAGGACGTGTATTCGTTGTACATAGATTAGATGAAGATACTTCCGGTGTCCTTATTTTTGCTAAGAGTCATGAAGTGGCGCAGGCACTTCAAAACAATTGGCAGGAAGTAGTTAAGTGTAGAGCCTATTATGCCATTGTAGAAGGGCATATGGAAAAAGAAGAAGAGACCTTAAAGAACTATTTAATTCAAGATAGTTTTCAATTGATAAGGGTAAGCAAAGATAAAAAAAGAGGTAAATTAGCAATCACAACTTATAAACTAATAAAAGAAAAAGGCGATTATTCTTTGCTTGACGTTCATTTATCTTCCGGAAGGAAAAACCAAATCAGGGTTCAACTTGGGCATATTGGCCATTATGTTGTTGGTGATGATAAGTATGGTGAACCGAAAGATCCTTTAAAAAGACTTGGTTTGCATGCATATGAATTGGCCTTTGTTAATCCTTTGAATGGGAAGGAATATGATTTGAAAAGCGAGATGCCAAAATGCTTCAAAGATTTAATTTTTGGACAAAAACAAGTGAAAGTCGAAAAAAGCGAAAAAGTTAATTCACGCAAGAGGCATATTGCGGTTAAAATTAAGAAAAAGCACAGGAAGGAGGGGCATAAATGATAAAGTTAAGCTATTGGTGGTCAAAATTTAAAGAATCTATAATTTCTACTTTGCCTATCGCATTGGTAATTTTGGTTTTTTTCCTTGTGGAAAGATTTGCTCTTCCTGCCGGAACAATAGAAGAAGAGTATCTAATTACTAATAATGATATCTATACTTTCTTGATTGCCGTTTTAATGATTATTGTTGGTATGGGTTTATTTAATTTAGGCACGGAGCAATCAATGACCGAAATTGGCCAAATTATTGGCGGCTCTTTGGTTAAGAAAAAGAATTTCTTTTTTGTTGTTGCCATGACTTTTATGCTTGGCGTACTTGTTACTATTGCCGAACCGGATTTAACTGTTTTATCTAGCCAAATAGGAATTGATGAAAACATAATTATTTGGACAATCGGAATTGGCGTTGGCGTATTTTTGGTAATTGGAGTAGTCAGGGTCTTCTTTTCTTTAAATTTAA
>ERZ808246.2283-NODE-2283-length-12203-cov-4.012348_pt1 | contig 12203 bp, 8 predicted proteins | sample MGYA00521083_ERZ808246 | MGnify/ENA primary metagenome ERZ808246 (study PRJEB31516, sample SAMN03275577) | gut metagenome | biome: mammalia-associated habitat; material: feces | host: Papio cynocephalus | place: Kenya | collected 2012-07-07 ...
AAGTTAGTGCGCAAATCTGTGCAAGCGCACAAATTTTTGTGCTTCGTGCCTAACCTCTGAATGCCTCTTCGGTGGCGCTTGTCGCCTCGATGAACAGCCTTCCCCTCTCATTCGGCGAGGAAATGAGGAAACATTCGCCTCTCGGGCTTCTGACGATGGAATCCCTCTCGATCTCGTTGAAGCCTCCGCTGTTCTCGTAGAGCTTCAGAAGCTCGTTCATGTCGTTCGGGCTCAGATTGAAAATCATGGAATACTGGGAGACGCTGATGATGGCCGTGCTCTTCTTGGCGGTCTCTATGGTGCCTGCGAAGTCCCTGACGTTCTGGGTGATGATGAGAAGCATGCCGTCGTATTTGCGAATCCGTTTCGCCAAGGAATACATGAAATCCAAGGCGATCGGGTATTTCTCGTCGATGAATAGATGTGCCTCGTCAATGACGACGACCACCTTATTTTCGGTATGGTACCTTCGGTTCAGGTCCCTATTCTTGATGATCTCGTTCTCGAGCCACTTGAGGAGAAGGAGCATCTGGCCTTGGCGACGGTGTCGTTTCGGTTTGCGATGAGCTTCTGGAAATTGAAATCGACGAAGTTCTCCTTGGGCGAGAAGGTCGTGAATCCGTTCCAAAGGGCGCTGTCCCTGCCGCCTTTCGCGAATCTCGACAGGTGATTGATTAGCATTCGAAGGCAGGATTCGTCATAGCCGTTCTTTGCAATCTCCAGCTTTTCCTTGGCCAAGGTGCAAAGATCCTTGAAGGCCGGAAGGGAATTCTCTCCTAGGAAGATTCCCCTTTCCTCTTGCCTCACATCTCCCTGAAAGGGGAAGCCGGCCGCCAACGAATTCGTTTGGATGCCATAAGATTCCTTGGTGAGCTCCTTTTTGGAGATGAGGCTCGAAACATAGGCTTCCATCTGCCTCCCGACCATCTCGGTGTAGCCTAGCCCCATCTCATGGAGGGCCTGCTTTACGGTTCTTTTGTTTGTCGTCTCCCCTACTTTGTCATAGACGGTGACGATCAAAACGGTGTCGAACAAAGTCTGGTTGGATTGCTGGATGTCCGTTAACAGGTCCCTTAGCGAGTCAAGATGGCAATCGGATTCCATCTGCTCGGATTCCTTCCCTGCGTTTTTGCTTTCGATTTCGAGGATGGAATAGTCGATTCTTTTGATGGCTTTCTCTTTTTCGATGGGCTTGATCCTCATCGTCACCTTCGTTCCGCTTAAGGAGAAGAGCCTCTCCATCCAGCCGTTGGGAACGGTGAGCGGGTATTTGTTGATGACTAGATTTGCGATCTGCCTATCGTCCTGCTTTGTCGTGAGGGGCGTGAATTTCGTTTCTCTAGGGCAAGTTATCTTAGCCATCGGTATCCTGGGATCGGCGTTTTTCCCGTATCCGAGAACGACGAAATAATGGAGCTCCTGGCCTTTCAGCCTATGGGAGAAGATTCCGTTCATCCTTAGAACGGCCATCGCGCTATCTAGCTTCCCGTCGATGCTTCTAGAATCGTACCCGGACAAAGCCAGGTAATATCCGGGGTGCATGATCCCATCGGTGTTCATGTTATCGATGAGGCCCATCCTGGATTGGCAGACGTCGATTCTAGAAGCGGTCTCTTTCTCATTGAGGGCCCCCTGCACTAGTCAAGAAAAAGTGGACACAAGCGGAACGCCTTTTAGTCGTACCCCCTTATTTATTCTGCACAATGGCTGGAAGCCTTGGCCTCCAGTACCGCTCCTTGTATTGGGCAGGGGTAAGGTAACCAAGTGCAAACGAGGGTCTCTCCTTGTTGAAGAAGTCGATGTATTCCCCGGCTGCCTTTGGGACGTCGCCAGACCTATCGATGTTGAAGTCGGCGAACATTTCCTCCTTTGTCCAGCCATTGATTGCCTCCATGGCGCCATTGTAGCGATTCAGCAGTTCTAATGCCTCTTCAATTTGCTTCAGTTTGTACATAACCCATCCTTTCTATGATTGTCCAAGTTTTTGACCGCACCCCCAATTGTTAAAAATTATGTTGCCTTTATCATCGCCTCTCCTGACCCCGGCTCTAGAGCTTGACCTTGTGCCTTTAATTGCCTTCCAGATCTCGGCGGCCTCGTACAGATACTTGTTTTGGCGGCACTTGCTGAAATCGGGGCAGCAATTGCAGACGTAGGGGTATTTCTTGAGCCTTGGGCACTGGGGGATCTCGGTGAAATCCTTGCAAACCTGGTTGCAATTCCTTTTGCACGACCTGCATTCGCGTTTCCTTAGATCCGATTTCTTGTAAAAGCACTTGCAGCAAACGTCCTGCTTGTGGCAGCAATAGATTTTATTGCCGCATTTGTTGACGCCGACCGATGGTTTGAGTATTCGCTTAGCTTTGATGTGCTTGATAACGCCGGATACGCCAAAGTTAATTTCCTTTGCCAGTTCGCTGGCGGTCTTGCACTGTGAAATGAGCGATTGGATTTTTATCAGAAGATCCTCGGGCAGTCGATCGTATTTTTTCATATCGTTATCTCCTTTCTGGCTATTGATCGACCCGAAGAAATTGGAGATAACTATTATATATTTTTTTGGAAATGACTTTTTAATGGACTATTTTTTGGAAATGACTTTTTTATTTAGCAAACAATTAAGTTTCTATAAGTTGATTTTTATTATTTTTTCTTTATTCTTTATAATTTATTAGCTGATACCCTTGATCTTGTTTTAAAATAATTCTATTGAGGACGTGTCATCATGATTGATAATAACTTGCTAATAAAAATAGACTCCGCCCCGTCTATAAATTACGCTAACTACAAAGCTGAAATAACTAATAAAATACTATCTAGTTCAAATAAGCAAAATTCCTTTTCTTTCCTTAAGAAAATATTAATAACAAACAATACTAATGAAGATATATATGGAGCAATTATCAAGATTTCTTTTATTCCTGATGTTATTAAAATAGATGATGTTCCTTTAACTTGCTTAGAAAAAAATAAAGTTACTGAAATTAATTCTTTTTCCATTCAAATTGATCCTAAATTTCTTTATGAAATAAGCGAATCTATCCCAGGTGTATTAAAGGTAGAGATATTATCGAAAGACAATGAAATTCTTTCTATCGCCTCTACTAATATAAAAATACTTCCTATTGAAGAAATGGCTTCTACAAACTTTTCTTATGAAGTTTTATCTTCTTTTGTTACCCCTAATGATGATTTAGTAAAAGAAGTGGTAAACAAAGCTAGCAAGATAAAAGAAGAAAAATATGACGATTCTTCTTTTGACGGTTATCAATCTCATGATCCAGATATGGTCATGGAACAAATAGATTCAATCTATCTAGCCCTCCAAAAAGAAGGAATTAGATATAGCAATCCGCCTGCATCTTTTGAAAAGACATTTCAAAGATTAAGGCTTCCTAGGACTTCATTATTGGAAAAATGTGCGACTTGTATTGACTTTACCTTGCTATTTGCCTCTTGCTTAGAAAATATAGGACTAAATCCTATTTTAATCGTAGTAGAAGGCCATGCCTTTTTAGGGATATGGCTTGAAGATAATATGTATCAAACCGGATTAAATGATAACTTATCTTTATTGTCTAATGATTCTAGCGAAACCAATACACGTATTGCTTTAGTTAATCCAGTTGATTTAGCTGCTTCTTCTTTGACTAATTTTCCATCTAGCCAAATAAATGCCAAAACTATATTGAACACAGAGCAATTTCATTTCTTTATCGATGTAGCCTCTTCTAGAAACGATGGCATATTGCCTTTGCCCACCCCCCATGAAATAAATGGGAAAACAACAATAGATTTCGAAGTCAATGTTTCGTCTAATTATGATTTAAATAAAGTTTCTTCTAAGGCAGGAATACTAGAAAAAGGAACTGGGCATAAAAGCAAATTCGATGTTTGGGAAGATAACCTTCTTGATCTAAATTTAGGGAATAACTTAATTAACTTTAAAATCGGGGCCTCTTCTTTGCAACTAGGCATCCATGACTGTTATTCATTTTTTGATTTAATTAAAAATGATGGCAAATGGAACTTATTCCCAACTGAAAATGGTGAATTAATAAAGGATAAAAGATTTATTTATTATGCTTTTGATAATGCTTATTTAACTAGCTTTGCGACTAGTTTAAATAAGAAATTTATCCAAGTATTCTCTAAAAACATTAAAAGCGAGGATGCAATTAAAAATATATCTAGAAAAGCTTATACCCAAATTGAAGAATCTGGCTGCAATCCTTTGTTTTTGACTTTAGGAGTAGTTAATTGGTTTGACAATGAAGTAAGTAGTAAAAATGGTAAATATGGCATTACCTCTCCTCTTATTTTAATTCCTGCTTCTTTGCCAAAAAGAAAAAGCGGTCCTTATTATTCTTTAGAACTTGATTTGGATGGCATTCAATTCAATACGACTTTATTAGAATATTTCAAACAAAATTTTGATTTGGATTTTGCTGAATTTGATGGCATTTTCGAATCTAATTCCATTGACTTAAGGAAAATATTTAATACCTTTAGGCAAAAAATATCATCAAAGCAAAATTGGACATTAGATGAGAATATATCTTCTTTATCGTTATTTTCTTTCGCTCACTTTGTCATGTGGAGCGATATGAAAAGGTATCAAGATATATTTTTAAAAAACGAAGTAGTTAAATCATTTGTCCAAGGGAAGAAACTATGGAAAGATAAAGGCGGGAATATATCAATTTCTAGACTTGATGATCTAATTAAGCCTAACGATCTAGCTCTTCCTTTAAGTTATGATTCTAGCCAATTATTAGCCATAAAATGTTCGGATGAAGGCCAATCTTTCGTCTTAGATGGTCCTCCTGGAACCGGAAAAAGCCAAACCATAGCCAATATTATTGTCAATGCCTTAAGGGAAAATAAAAAAATCCTTTTCGTGGCCGAAAAAGAAGTGGCCCTTCAAGTAGTCAAGAAACGTTTGGATGACCTTAATTTAGGACAATTTTGCTTACAAATTCATTCAGCTAAAGCCAATAAAAAAGAAGTTTTGTCCCAATTAGGAGCTAGCTTAGGAATTGGCAAGACCGCGTACCCGGAAAATAAAGAAGAGGAAGCTTCCTCCTTATTAAAATTACGTAATGAATTAAATGATGTTTTATCTAGATTACATGATAAAAAAGGGTTCTTTGTTTCTCCTTATGTAGCTATTCTTAATTATTTGTCTTATCAACGTTATAAATCTTTTACATATGTAAGCAAAGAATATGCAAAAGAAATGAACGAAGATAAATATAATAAATGTCTAGACTCCATTGATAGGATTAAGCTATATGCCTTGCCTTTAGGAGGATATTTCGCCTCCCCTTTTATTTTCTTTAAAAGCAAGCAATATTCTTTATCTTTTAGAGATGAAATGTTTCTGGAAGTAGAAAAGATATTGCCCTTATTAAATAAAGCAAGAGAGAGTTTTATTAATTTGGTAAATTCTATTTCCTTATCCATAAAACTAAATGAGATTAATTATTTATCTTTGGCTAAGTGCCTAGAACTAATTAAAGAAAAAGGGGTCGACATAGATTATCAAAAGTTAATAAATAGAACCTTATATCAGCAAAAAGATAATGTCATTAGCTATTTCTCTACTTTAATCGCATATAAAGAAAAAGAAGAAGAACTATTCTTATTATCTATTCCTTCTATTTATAACCTAAATGAAGAAAACCTTTTATCTAGGCTAGACAAAGCCAAGTCTTTAGGCTTCTTTTCTAGATATAAAGAATATAGACGAATCAAAAAGGAAGTTTCCTTATTTATAAAAGATAAATCCATTATTAAAAAAGAGATTTCTATAAGAAACTTCCTTCAATTGGTAAAAGAAACAAAAGAAAAGAAACTTGCTTATGAATCTATAAATGGATTTGCTTCTTTCTCTTATAAAGAAGAAGGTACAAAGAGCTTAAATGATATAAAGAAAGATTTTGAAATATGTAAAAATACAATTAGCTTATTATCTAATTTAGAAAACGTTTCAGGGTGTTCATCTTCTTCTTTCTCCCCTTTGTATTCTTTCTTTTCTTCTTTTGGCGTGAACCCTTCTTGTTTATATGAAGAGTATGTCGCTTCTTTTATTTCTAACTTTGAAGAGTTAAAAAGTAAAAATGAAGATCTAAGGCAAAAATATGAATTTGATGTTTTTACTCCTGTTGAAAGCGATGTCTATTTCGATAGTGTTTTAAATTCTTTGCATAAAGCAATCAATGATAAAGAAAGATTTGGCGAATGGGTAAAATTATTAATTGCCATAGATGAAGCTAGCCTCTATTTGCCAGAGGGTTTATTAACTAACTATAAAAATGGAAAAATCGATGAAAATGAATTAGAGCCTTGCTTTAACTGCGCTTTATTTTACCAAATAATGGTTTCTTCTTTATTTGAGGAAGATTTGCTTAGCTTAAATTCGAACGAAATTGAAAATAAAATTGCAAAATATAAAGAGGCAATTGATGAATTTAAAACTTTATCAATTAAAGAAACCGCCTATTCAATAACGAAAAATTTCCCTAATGAGAATGGGCATTATGCGAATAGCTCTAGTATTTATCAATTAAAGAAACTAATTGCTACTAATGGCAGGGGGAAATCGTTACGTTCTATATTTGATTTATATGGGCAAACAATATTCAATTTGACGCCTTGCTTTTTAATGTCGCCTTTATCATTGGCCCAGTTTATCGATCCAAGCAAGCATCATTTCGATTTGGTTATATTTGATGAAGCTAGTCAAATCCCAACTTCTGAAGCAATCGGGGCCATAGCTAGGGGCGACAGTTGCATTATCGCGGGCGATCAGCAGCAAATGCCCCCGACCAATTTCTTTAATGCTACTTTAAGTTTCTCTTCAACTAACGATGATGCGATTAATTATGATGATTTGGAGTCATTATTAGACGATGCCATAACTTTAGGATTGCCTAGGCATAGGCTTACCTACCATTATCGTTCCCATCATGAATCCTTAATTGCTTTTTCCAATAATAAGTTCTACGAGAATTCCTTATCTACTTTCCCTTCGCCCAATAATCAAATATCCGCGGTTAAGTTAGTTTATGTAAACGGAAACTATGAAATGGGAAAAGGCATAAATAAAGAAGAAGCCAATGCAATTGTTAAAGAAGTAATTAGAAGGCTAAAAGATAAAGAATTGGTTAAACATTCAATTGGGGTAGTCACTTTTAATAAAAAGCAGCAAGACTTGATCAGTGATTTATTAGATAACGCCTTTAACAAAGATTCTTCCTTAAATAGAACACCGGGCGGAGAAGAAATATTTATTAAAAATTTAGAGAATGTCCAAGGGGATGAAAGGGATTGCATTCTTTTCTCAATTTGTTTTGGGCCGAACAAGAAAACAAATACGATGTCGCTTAATTTTGGTCCATTAAGCAGAGAAAAAGGAGAAAGAAGGTTAAATGTCGCCGTATCTAGGGCTAGAGATGAGATGATTGTTTTTTCTTCTTGCTTGCCTTCTGCTATTAAATCTAATCTATGTAAAAACGAAGGGGCGGAATATTTAAAAGCCTTCCTTTTGTATGCTGAAAAAGGATCTAGCTGCCTTAGCAATGATTATTCTTGGTCCATTAAGGGAGAAAAGACTTCTTTCTCTTCCTATTTGGCCTTAAATCTAACTAAGCTTGGCTATAAAGTCGATACTAATGTGGGGACTAGTTCTTTTAAAGTTGACCTTGCTATAAAAGATCCTCTTGACCCATCTAGATATGCTTTGGGCATTCTAACCGATGATGATACATATTGCTCTTTGCCAACTTGCCTAGATAGGAACGTCATTGGTCCAGATATGCTTATTTCTTTGCATTGGAAACTAATTCATGTATTTTCTAGCGAATACATAGATCATCCCAATGTTGTTGTAGATAGAATCGTTAAATCATTATCTGAGCCTATTGCTCTTCCATCAAAAAATAAAAAGGCGCCTTCTCTTGTTTTTACTAAAGCTAGTCCCTCTAACCCTTATCCACATAAAAAGGAATACCCTTTAGTTGATTATTCGATGGTTAACGTAAATTCTTCTTTATCTGGGATAATTAGTTCTATTTTGTCTATAGAAGCTCCCATTTCTGATGAATTGCTTAAGAAAAGACTTCGCAATATTTATAAAATAGGAAGGATATCACCCCAAAAATATCAAATCATTTTATCTAGACTAAAAGAAATTGGGGCAACTCCAATTGATTTTGATAACATTACCTATTGGTGGCCTTCTTCCTTGCTTTCTAGTTCAATTACTTCTTATAGAGTGGGAGAAGATAGAAGCATGGTGGACATTCCTTATGAAGAATTAAAAGTTTGCATCCAAGACATCGTTGATTTGCAAGGAAGATTAACTATTGATGATTTATGTAAGGAAGTGCTTCATTTATTTGGTTTTGAAGCATTGACGGAAAGAAGTAAAAAACATATTAAACAAGCAATTTTAAAACTTGGCTTGAATTTGGCTTAATAGCTAACTGCTTTTTATCTCATAATTGATTTTAGGCTTATTTTAAGTATAATTTTCATTAGGTTTTTTACTTAAACCATTTCAATATTCATGCCTAAATATCAATTTAAGATGCATCAAAAACTATATTTTCCCTTGAAAAGGGCTATAGATATTTTTGGTTCGTTACTAGGCATTATTGTTTTAAGTCCCATTTTATTATTTGCCGCTTTAATGACAAAATGCACCTCAAAAGGGCCGATTTTATTTAAGCAAGAAAGAGTGGGAAAAAACGAGTTAGTATTCAAGATGTACAAGTTTCGTTCCATGCGCATAGATGCCCCTCAGGTTGCTCCAAACGATATGGATATAAAAACCCAGCAATCTTTAATTACCAAATGGGGAAAGTTCATGAGAAAAACTTCCATCGATGAATTGCCCCAATTGTTTAATATCCTTGGCGGATCCATGTCTTTCATTGGACCTAGGCCAGGGCAAACAAAAGAGCATGAAGCCGATTTAATAGAAGAAAGAGAAAAAACTTTCCCTAGTGCATATGAGGTTAAACCAGGCTTATCTGGATATGCCCAAGTTAAATTAAGAAGGGATCACTCTCCCCAAAAGAAAGCTTTATATGATTCTTCTTATGTAAAAAGAATTTCTTTATGGTTTGATTTTAAAATATTTGTTTATTCTTTTTTGGTTTTGTTTGGGTTCGATAAGGGTAGATAAGAAAGACATAAATTAGCCTCTTTTCAATAAATTTTAATATATGGAAGAAGGCGTATAGGCAAAACAGAACCGATAGATGAGGCAATAAGACAAAGTGGCCAAAAATCTCTTGTATATCTAGCTAGAAAAGCCTCTTTTCAAGTTCAACTAGATGAATTCTCCGCTTTTGCTGGTAGCTTTATGGGTGTTATTGGATTTCATCCTAACAATTAGAGGAACTTCATCGTGCTTTATTTTCATGTGGCGTCACACATCCATTTATTTTATTCATTGATGAGTATCCTTATCTTAAAGGAGATAATCCCGGCATAGATTCAATTTTTCAAAAAGTGATGCATGAATTTGAAAACAAATCAAAAATGTCTCTTGTTTTATGCGGGTCATATATGGATATCATGATGAAAGCTTTCAATAGGAATGGCCCCTTGCATGGCCTTTTAACGAAATAATTCATTTAAAGCCTTTTGATAAAGAATCTGTTTCAACTGTATCTTCCAAACTCATTAAAGAAGAAAATACAAATACGGTTTGTGAACTTATTGCTTTAGGCAAGAAAAACTATAACGAATTAAATCAGGGATTGGGCAATGTTTCTAAAGATAATGCAACTCGGTACTTGCAACGTTTAAAAGAAATGGATTTGATAGGAAAAGTTATTCGATAAATGCTAATTTAAAAAGAAAGCCACTTTATTTATAAATGATAATTTTTTGGATTTCTATTATACATTTTTAGTTAGACGCCAAAGAGAAAGATATGTTTTATCCCCAAAGCAGTTTCTTGCAAAGTATGTTGAGGAAAAACTGCAAAAAAGAGTATTTTCCTAGAAAATTTGAGGAATTAACAAAAGAATATTGCATTAGAAGAAATAAATTGGGCCAATTTTCTTTTCTTGCTACCGATATGGATAGTCTTATTTAGAGGTATGGCAAGCGGAACAACAGTTGATAGAGAATTTGATTTAGTAATAAAGACGGATAATGGGTATGTACCGATTGAATGCAAATATACAAAAGAGCCAATAAGCATATCTTCTGTTAATGAAGAAAAGTATCAATGGCTAGGGCTGCCTTTTAAAATAAGGCAATTTGTTTTTTCATCAAAAAGCGGGTTTGATGAAAAGGAAAAGAAGCAAAGCGATTTGCTCCTATTTGATTTAGACGAAATGCATTCTTTAGATATTGATGATTAGATCTGTTTCAAATGGTTTTTTAATTGTATAAATCCCCTTTTTATATAAAAATATCCTCATGAATATTTTTATTTTTGCTTCTATTAATGAAGCCGATTATGTATTAAAAAAAGCTGTTATTCTTGAAAAAATATCTAATGAGCCTTTTAAAATGCTTAAGGCTACGGTTGAAAATAAAAGCATCGGCATAGTAATTTCTCTAATTGGAAAAGTTCACGCCGGGGCTAGCTTGGTGGCCGCCATTAATTATTTTGGGCCCAATAATAATTTTATAAACGTGGGAACTTCTGGCAGCTTAGATGTAAAACAAGCCAATGTATTTGATATAGTAATTGCTTCAAAACTAGTTCAACACGATGTGGATACGACTGCTCTAGGAGATCCATTAGGAATGGTAAGCGGGCCTGATAAAGTATTCTTTAATACATCCAACGAACTTAATAAAGCTATTGAAAAAGGATGCCATGATTGCCATTTAAATCCAATCTATGGAATTGTTAGCAGCGGAGATAAATTCATTGCTAGCGAAGAAGAGAAACAAAATATTAGGAAATCCTTTAATTCTATAGTAGTAGAGATGGAAGCGGCTGCTCTTGCAGAAATTGCCGATGCCTATAAAGTCAATTTTTCTTGTTTTAAAATAATTACGGATGCGGTAGAACACGCTAAAGAATATAAGGAGAATTTTGATAAAGCCGTTAGAATCCTTGCCGATATTGTTTGGACTATTTAGTGATTGCCGGACTTAAAAATACTGCATTTTTGCAAATTTTTCTTCTTTTTTTGGTTTTATCGAATAGAAATAGACTAAGGGGCTATAGGAATTGGAAAACTATTCCAGCAGAAGTAGTTAAAAATATATCGTAAAATCAAAATCATTAAGTTATGGAGATAACTTAACAAATTTGCCATTTTATATGCTATTTTGTTTAAACGAATAAGCTTTTTTATAATTTGCCTACTTTGTAGATTGTCTTAATTGTTTTATAATTTTTAACGTTTCTGAAAGGATTATCAAATGGTTAAATTAGTTTTGATTAGACACGGTCAATCCGAATGGAATTTAAAGAATTTATTTACAGGATGGACCGATGTTGAACTTTCTCCTAATGGCGTTAAAGAAGCTCATGAAGCTGGAAAGTTATTAAAAGAAAAGGGATATAGCTTTGATGTTGCTTTTTCTTCTACTTTAAAAAGAGCAAACCATACTATGGATTTTGTTCTTGAAGAAATGGGAGAAACTTCTATTCCTAAGCATTATTCTTGGAGATTGAACGAACGTCATTATGGTGCTTTGCAAGGGCTTAATAAAGCCGATGCAGCAAAAAAATGGGGTGACGAACAAGTTCATATTTGGAGAAGATCTGCCGATGTTCCACCTCTAGCCTTGACTAAAGAAGATGAAAGATGGCCCGGCAATCAAGAAAAATATAAAGAATTGATTGCTAAAGGCGAGATGACAATTGAGGATTGTCCATTGACCGAATGCTTAATTGATACGGCTAAAAGAGTCAAACCTTATTTTGATGAAAAAATTGCACCTTTCATTCATGAAGGAAAAAAGGTTTTGATTGCAGCACATGGGAATTCTTTAAGAGCCATTGTCATGATGCTTGAACATCTTACCCCAGAGCAAATTATCTCTGTTGAAATTCCAACCGGTAAACCTCTTGTCTATGAACTTGATGAAAAAACTTTAAAAGTCTTAGATAAGTATTACCTCTAATTTAATTCATAAATAACTGGAACCGTCCAATTAATTTGGGCTCTGTAACTTTTAATGGGGATGAATGGGGATGGCGGTGAAATAACTCGCCA